>OKEE01000193.1_pt1 | contig 35417 bp, 28 predicted proteins | sample 1611071 | NCBI WGS metagenome assembly OKEE01 (sample SAMN04436708, study PRJEB24849) | human gut metagenome | biome: human gut; feature: NICU; material: stool | host: Homo sapiens | place: USA: Saint Louis, MO | collected 2010-09-07 | reverse complement strand
AGCTGAAAGCTTTCCGGAACCCCCAGCCTAGCTGGGGGTTTTCCATAGACAAAAAGGCCGCAAGGTTTCCCCTGCGGCCTGGTTCGGGCGCATGTTGCCATTACGGCGGACAGACGCTCAAAACGCGTTACTTCCTGTCACGTAGCCAGTTGACGATCACACTGGCGATAATGCCAGCAATGATCGGCGCTGCCAGATCGTGCCAGAAGACCACGCCCAACTGCGTAAGCGTCATATAGCCGCCTTGTTGCAATGGCAACCGTTCGCGGCTATCCTTAAAGTGTTTGGGTTCAAGTTAGCCCCCGTCAGGTTGCCAGGTTTATACCAGTCAACGTGCGGGGGTTTTCTCTATCCAGCAACCTATGCCGCCGGGGATCAAACCCCCGCAACATTGCGCCTCACCGGGTAAACCCGGCTTGCTGCTGATATTACGGCAAAATCCCCGTCCCGGCACGGCGCTAACGTGCAATCTGCGTGACGCTTCGCAGACGATTACTTTTATTTGCCAGAATACATTCAGCATTTCTGAGGCTGGCAGTCAGCCGCTCAATTCTGTAAATTATGCCTCCTCGCGGCCAGTCCCGGTGATACCGAAACCCTCGTTCAGCATCCTGCGTCTATGACATATTCGCCTGTTGCGCCAGAGGAATGGCTAAAAGCAGGTATTACCGACGAACTTATCCGTCTTTCAGCGGGACCTGAAGATCCCGACGATATTATTCATGACCTTGAACGCGCCAGCAGAAAAGCAGCATTCTGACGATTGCTCGGCGAACCGCTGTCACCGGTTTGCCGCATCGGGTATCAAGGCACTATAGCCTGGTTATAGGCAGCATTCTTTATGAGAGAGCTGCCTATATTTTGGGCAGGGGGCTCTATGCAGGACGACACATTACCATTAAATAACAGTAACGCTACGACCACACCGCTTTCAACGAGATTACCGTTTACAAAATATGATTTTGGCTGGGTGCTCTTGTGTATCGGTATGGCGATCGGCGCCGGTACCGTCTTAATGCCAGTACAAATCGGTCTCAAGGGGATCTGGGTATTTATTACCGCTTTTATCATCGCCTATCCCGCTACCTATATTGTGCAGGATATTTATCTAAAAACGTTATCTGAAAGCGAAACCTGTGACGATTATACGGATATTATCAGTCACTATCTTGGCAAAAACTGGGGCATTTTTCTCGGTGTAATCTATTTTCTTATGATTATCCACGGGGTGTTTATTTATTCCCTGTCGGTGGTGTTTGATAGCGCCTCCTATATCAAAACCTTCGGCCTTACTGAGGTCGATCTTTCGCAGTCTATTATCTATAAAGTCGCGATTTTCGCCGTGCTGGTGGCGATTGCCTCCGGCGGGGAAAAGTTATTATTTAAAATTTCCGGCCCGATGGTGGTGGTAAAAGTCGGGATCATTCTGATATTCGGTTTCGCTATGATCCCACACTGGAATCTTGATAATATTTCCGCCTTTCCCGCCGCATCGGTTTTCTTTCGCGACGTACTGCTCACTATCCCATTTTGCTTCTTTTCTGCGGTCTTCATTCAGGTGCTAAACCCAATGAACATCGCCTATCGTAAGCGCGAGCCTGACCGTGTACTGGCCACCCGGATGGCGATTCGCACGCATCGCATTAGCTATATTACGCTGATTGCCATTATTCTCTTTTTCTCGTTCTCGTTTACCTTTTCGATTAGCCATGAAGAGGCGGTATCAGCGTTCGAGCAGAATATTTCCGCCCTTGCGCTGGCAGCTCAGGTAATCCCTGGCCATATCATCCACATTACCTCTACCATCCTCAATATTTTTGCCGTACTTACCGCGTTCTTTGGTATTTATTTAGGTTTTCACGAAGCGCTTAAAGGTATTGTACTGAATGTATTGAGTCGTATTATGGATGTCAAAAACGTCAACCCACTGTTACTGACATCTGGTATCTGTGTCTTTATCGTGGTTACTCTGGTTATCTGGGTTTCGTTTCGCGTCTCAGTATTGGTCTTTTTCCAGTTAGGCAGTCCGCTTTATGGCATTGTCGCGTGTATTATTCCTTTTTTCCTGATTTATAAAGTAGCGCAACTGGAAAAATTACGCGGCCTGAAAACCTGGCTTATTCTGTTATATGGAATATTGTTGTGCCTGTCGCCGTTATTAAAATTGATTGAATAAGTCGTACCGGAGAGCCATGCCCGGTGGCGCTACGCTTACCAGGCCTACAGGTACGGTGTAGGCTTGATAAGGCGCAGCCGCCATCCGGCATAAAACGCAATTAACTCAACGGTTTCTGCGGGTTTTCATCCTGATCGACGGCAAAGCAGGCCACCAACTGGCCGTCGTACTCTTTAAGCTGCGGCTGTAACTGCGTACAGGGTCCGAAGCGACGGCTGCAGCGGGCGTTGAAGGCGCAGCCCGGCGGCGGGTTCAGCGGGCTCGGCAACTCGCCGGTCAGCTTAATCCGCTCACGGCGATCGTCCGGATTCAGCCGTGGCGTGGCGGAGAGCAACGCCTGGGTATAGGGATGACGTGGATTGTTAAAAATCTGCTCTTTGGTCCCTTTCTCCACGCAGCGGCCTAAGTACATGACCATCACTTCATCGGCAATGTGTTCCACCACCGACAGGTCGTGCGAGATAAAGACATAAGACAGCCCCATATCCTGTTGCAAATCCATCATCAGGTTCAGCACCTGAGCGCGCACCGACACGTCGAGCGCGGAGACCGGTTCGTCGGCAATCACTACGTCCGGATCAAGCATCAGACCGCGGGCGATAGCGATACGCTGACGCTGGCCGCCGGAGAACATATGCGGATAGCGGTCGTAGTGCTCGGTTTTCAGCCCCACCTTCGCCATCATCGCCAGCGCTTTTTCACGACGCTGCGCTTTACTCAGGCTGGTATTGATCAGCAACGGCTCTTCCAGAATTTGCCCCACTTTCTTGCGTGGGTTCAGGGAACCGTAGGGGTTCTGAAACACAATCTGAATTTTCTGCCGCCGCAGTTTCTGCGCGTGCGGATCGTGTTTGAGCAGATCCTGCCCCTGGTAATAGAGCTCGCCGCCGGTTGGCGTTTCAATCATCGTCAGCAGGCGACCCAGTGTGGATTTTCCACAACCGGACTCCCCCACTACCGCCAGCGTTTTACCGCGTTCGAGATTAAACGACACGCCATCCAGCGCTTTTACCAGCCGTTCCGGAGAAAAGATCCCCTTCTTCACCGGATAGTGTTTTTTCAGGTCGATAGCCCGCAACAGCGGCTGTTGCAAGGTGGCCTCATGCGTACTCATAGTGTGGGCCTCCCGGCATCATCGAGTGGGTAATGACATTTTGACTGACGTCCATCGTCCAGTTGGTTGAGAGCAGGTTCTTCCGCACGACATCTGTCCGTGGCGTAGGGGCAGCGAGGGTTAAGCAGACAACCCGTCGGTCGGTCATATTTCCCCGGCACCACGCCCGGCAGCGACGCCAGACGCGCTTTATCTTGCGCAAACTCTGGTAACGCACGTAGCAATGCCTGGGTATACGGATGACGCGGCGCGCGGAAAATATCCTGCGCAGCGCCGGTTTCGACGACCTGCCCGGCGTACATGACGATAATTTTGTGCGCCGCTTCCGCCACCAGCGCCAGGTCATGGGTAATCAGCACCAGCGCCATGTTCTCTTTTTGCTGCAACTCCAGCAGCAGCTCAATGATTTGCGCCTGAATGGTCACATCCAGCGCCGTGGTCGGTTCATCAGCAATTAACAGCTTTGGTCGACAGGCTATGGCCATCGCAATCATCACGCGCTGACTCATGCCGCCAGAAAGCTGGTGCGGATAGACATCCAGACGAGAAGCCGGATCGGGAATACCCACCTGGTTCAACAGGTCAATCGCTCGCTGACGACGGGTTTTCTTGTTCCCGCCCTGATGTACCTTGATGGCTTCCATAATCTGAAAGCCAACGGTATAGCAAGGATTGAGGCTGGTCATCGGGTCCTGGAAAATCATCGCCACTTCAGCGCCCACCAGGTTGCGACGTTCCTTCTCGGAAATGCGCTTCAGATCCTGTCCGTTAAAGAGCAGGTTTTCCGCCATCACGCGGCCTGGGTAATCGATAAGCCCCATAATCGCCAGCGAGCTGACGGATTTGCCGGAACCAGACTCGCCGACAATCCCGACCACCTCACCCTGCTTCACGCTGTAGCTAATGCGGTCGACGGCTTTGAACGGTGTCCCTTCGTCGCCGAAGTGCACCGATAATTGATCTACATTTAATAACGCCATCTCGAACCTCTTACTGCTTCAGTTTGGGATCGAGCGCGTCACGCAGACCGTCACCCATCAGGTTAAATGCCAGTACCGTCAGCAGAATCGCCAGCCCCGGGAAGGTCACGACCCACCAGGCGCTTTGCGCGAACTGCAGAACGTCAGAGAGCATGGTGCCCCATTCCGGCGTAGGCGGCTGTGCGCCCATGCCAAGAAAGCCGAGGGCGGCCATATCGAGAATGGCGTTAGAGAAGCCCAGTGACGCCTGAACGATCAGCGGCGCAAGGCAGTTCGGGAAAATATTGACGAACATCTGACGCATCGCGCCTGCGCCCGCCACGCGGGAGGCAGTCACATAATCGCGGTTCACCTCTACCAGAACCGCCGCGCGGGTTAAGCGGACATAGTGCGGCAGCGCCACAAACGTCAACGCCAGCGCAGCGTTGCCGATGGAGGGGCCGAAGATCGCCACCAGCACCAGCGCCAGCAGCAGGCTCGGCAGGGCCAGCATAATATCGACCACGCGCATGATGATGTTATCGACCAGACCGCCGAAGTAGCCCGCGACCAGGCCGAGAATAATCCCCATTACCAGCGACAGGACGACCACCAGACAGCCGACCAGCAGTGACAAACGCGCGCCATACATCAGGCGCGAGAGGACATCGCGACCAACATCATCCGTTCCCAGAATATGCGCCCAACTGCCGCCTTCCTGCCAGACCGGCGGCGCCAGCAGCGCATCACGGAACTGCTCTGCCGGGTTGTACGGCGCAATAAAGTTGGCAAACACCGCAATCAGGATCACGATGAGAACATACGCCAGCCCGACGACCGCGCCTTTATTGCGTTTGAAATAGTGCCAGAACTCCCGCAATGGCGTCATGGGCGCCGGTGCGGCATTAACATTATTTTCAGTAACCTGTGACATGATGGCCCCTTACTTCTTATGCCGAATACGCGGGTTCACCACGCCGTACAGCAGGTCTACCAGCAGGTTGACGAGAATAATCATCGTCGCTACCAGTAACACGCCGCCCTGCACTACCGGATAATCGCGGCGTTGCAGCGCATCGATCAGCCAGCGCCCCAGACCGGGCCACGAGAAGATAGTTTCTGTCAGAATCGCGCCCGCCAACAGCGTACCGACCTGCAGGCCGATCACGGTGACGACTGGCAGCATGGCGTTACGCAGAGCATGGACGATAATGACGCGCATCCTGGTCAACCCTTTGGCGCGTGCGGTACGGATATAATCCTCCCCCAGCACTTCCAGCATCGACGAACGGGTCATACGCACAATGACGGCCAGCGGGATTGTGCCGAGCACCATCGCAGGCAGGATCATATGCGCCAGCGCATCAATAAAGTTACCCTCTTCGCCCCAGATAGCGGTGTCGATCAGCATAAAGCCCGTCAACGGATTGGTATCATCAAGGAACACCATATCGCTCACGCGCCCGGAAACCGGCGTCAGGTTCCAGTGGACGGAGACCAGCATGATCAGCATCATGCCCCACCAGAAGATAGGCATAGAGTAACCGGTCAGCGCCAGGCCAACGGCAGTGTGATCGAAGATAGAACCGCGCTTCACTGCGGCCAGCACGCCCACCGGAATCCCCACGGCGACGGCAAAAATCATGGCGCAGACGCCAAGTTCCAGCGTCGCTTTAAAGCGAGGCACAAACTCGTCCCATACAGGGATTCGGCTTTTCAGCGAGATGCCTAAATCGCCATGCATCACCCCCCAGATATAATGGAGGTACTGCTGCCACATCGGTTTATCAAGACCGAGTTCAGCCAGCAGTTGAGCATGACGCTCAGGGGAAATACCTCGCTCACCCGCCATGATCATCACCGGATCGCCGGGGATCATGTGGACAAAGGCAAAGGTGAGAAGGGTAATACCGATAAACGTCGGGATAACGAGTCCCAAACGTCGGAGAATGAACTGCAACATAACCCGAATTCTCTCTCATGACCCACGGCCTGGAACCGTGAGTCTGTATTGCTCACAAATCTTATCCCACGCAAACTGCATCGCGGATAAAGCATTACGCCGGATGGCGCTGCGCTTATCCGGCCTACACAACACCGGGGCGCAGCGCTCTTTTAATTATTCGACAGAGACGTTTTCGAAGTGATGTTTGCCTAATGGATCAACCACATAGCCTTTAACTTCTTTACGCACTGGCTCATAAACCGTGGAGTGAGCGATGATCAGCGCTGGCGCCTGGTCATGCATCACAACCTGGGCCTGTTTATAGAGCTCAATACGCTTGTTGTGGTCATCGGTCGCACGCGCAGGCTGAATCAGGTCTTCAAACGGCTTGTAGCACCATTTTGAATAGTTGGAGCCTTGCTGGGCGGCATCGCAGCTGAACAGCGTGGCGAAGAAGTTATCCGGATCGCCATTATCGCCGGTCCAGCCCATCATCACCGTCTGGTGCTCGCCATCTTTAGCGCGCTTGAGGTATTCGCCCCATTCATAGGTGACAATTTTGGCCTGAACGCCAATCTTCGCCCAGTCCGCCTGGATCATTTCCGCCATACGACGCGCATTCGGGTTATAGGGACGCTGTACCGGCATCGCCCACAGATCGATGGTGAAGCCTTTTTCCAGACCGGCTTCTTTCAGCAGCGCCTTCGCTTTTTCCGGATCGTAGCCGTAGTCTTTAATATCGTCGTTGTAGCCCCACATTGTCGGCGGGATCAGGTTTTTCGCCGCAACGCCCGCGCCCTGATAAACGGCTTTGATGATGGCCTCTTTATTCACGGCATAGGTCAACGCCTGGCGAACTTTGACATCATCCAGCGGTTTTTTCTGTACGTTATAGGAGAGATAACCCACGTTCAGACCAGCCTGCTCCATCAGGTTGATGTTTTTATCTTCTTTCATGCGCGCAATATCCGCCGGGTTCGGATACGGCATCACCTGACATTCGTTCTTCTGCAGTTTGGCGTAACGCACAGAGGCGTCAGGCGTGATGGAGAAGACCAGACGGTCAATCTGCGGCTTCGTGCCCCAGTAGCCGTCAAAGGCTTTGTAGAGAATGCGGGAGTCTTTCTGATATTGCACCAGTTGGAACGGGCCAGTGCCGACCGGGTTCAGATCCACTTTTTCCGGCGTACCGGCTTTCAGCATGTTGTCAGCATATTCTTTGGAAAGAATAGAGGCGAAGTCCATGGCTAAATCGGCAAGGAACGGCGCTTCCGGACGCGTCAGCACAAACTGCACCGTGTGATCGTCTACCTTCTTCACTTCGCTAATCAGATCCGGCAGCCCCATGCCTTCAAAGTATTCATAGCTGCCGCCAGACACTTTATGGTACGGGTTCTGCTCGTTTTTCTGCCGGTCAAAAGAGAACACGACATCATCGGCGTTCAGCTCGCGCGTGGGTTTGAAATCCTTGCTGGATTGCCATTTCACCCCTTTACGTAGGTGGAACGTATAGGTTTTACCGTCTTCGCTGATATCCCACTTCTCAGCAAGACCCGGGATCACTTCCGTGGTGCCGGTTTTGAATTCAACCAGACGGTTATAGATAGGTACGGAGCTGGCATCATAGGTGGTGCCAGACGTAAAGAGCTGTGGGTTAAAGCCTTCCGGCGAGCCTTCTGAACAATAAACCAGGGTTTTGGCCTGCACGCTTGCTGCAACGGTCATGGCCACCAGGCTCAAACCAAGCTTCAGCATCCCTGACTTCTTCAAGGAAATACTCATTCTTCTGCTCCAATTGTGATGTATGTTGTTTTGCCCTTTGCAAAGGCTTTTACCGCCCGGCCTTTTTTGTTTTTTACCTGGTCAGGTCAGTAGTGAGAGGTGGGGATTCCGTTCGCATAATCGACTGAGTTGCAGTGCGGATTCTCCATAAAATGCCCCTCATTCCCTACAATCTGTCAATAGAATGTCAAAACGTCAATACAGGTAACCAGCTTTTACAACAACGGTGAGAATTAACAAACAAAGATTAAAAAAAGTTCAGAAGGGTATTTTCAGCAGGGAAATTTGTGCTATAGGCAGAAAGGCAGAGTTATTCACTTAATATTTTGCAACAGTTAGTGATTAACAATTAGACATTAATTGAAAAATTTCTTTCGATATGTTGATTATCTGAGCGATTAATACCACTAACGCTAAAACGCACAGGCGAAAATGCTGAGGTTATCCATAAGCCGTGTGCAAAAAAGAGTTATACGGACATTGAAAAACACCATCGAATATGTCACAAAATTGTAAATAAGTAGGCCGTCGTGCGGCCTACCGCGATCACAAAAACTAACTTTTGACCCTGGCCTGCGTGCGCTTTTCGCTCCAGTTAAACAACGAGTTCACCAGAATCGCCGTCAACGTCCCCGCTGCCATGCCGTTGCCAAAGACCATCTGTACGCCCGCCGGGAAATTCTGATACAGGCCGGGTACCAGTATAGGTAGCATTCCCATGGCCAGCCCCATCGCCAGCGCGTAGGTTTTACCCGGCGTATGCAGTGGCTCACGCGCAATCATATCAATACCGATAACCCCGATAATGCTGAAGACAATCACCGCCGTACCGCACACCACCGAACCTGGCAGACAGGTCGCCAGACGTACCAGCGGCGCGAATATGGCAATCAGGATTAACAATCCTCCGGCAGCCGCAGTCACGAAACGCGATTTCACATTAGTGGTGCGTACCACCCCAATATTTTCGCCGGAGGTGATAATTAAGGAGGTGCCAAAAATCCCCCCCAGCAGCGACATTACCGCATCACCACGAATGGTGCGTGGAATCGCCTGCTGCACATTTTGCGTGGAATTGACTATTTCCGCGGTCGCAATCGTTTGCCCGGTTGCTTCAGCCATAGAGATGACCGCGTAAATCAGTAACGGCAGCGAGGCGGAAAGATCAAAAATCGGCCAGCCGAACGGCAAAAGCTGTGGGAAACTAAACAGCGGCCCGTGACTAACACCGCTAAAATCGGTGCTGCCCAGCGCCATTCCCAGCAGCGTTCCCGCTAAAAGGCCGAACATCACCGCCAGCTGGCGCAAAATACCGCTAAACGCCAGCGCGAAAATCAGCGTTATCAGGATAGTTCCCAGCGATAAAATGATACTGGTTGGATGAGCGAAGTCGGCGCTCCCTGGCTGGCCAATGATCAGCCCGCCGTACAGGCGAATAAGGTTAATCGACACCATTAACAGCATGATGCCAATGATAAAGGGGGGAAAATGGTGCAGGCAGCGTCGGAAAATCGGCAACGCGATAAAGTAGAACAGCGAGGTCAGAATTACGGCGCCAATCGCGGTCTGGATATTGGTCTGTAAAGCGATCGCAACGAAAATCGCAATCGGCGCGCCCCCCGGTACCATAATAAACGGCAAACGCGCGCCCACCCCTTTCACACCCAGGCTTTGCAAAATAGCGCCCAGACCGCACATCAGAAAGGTCGCGCTAAGTACCGAGGCGGTCACCGTATCGGTAAAGTGGAGCGCTTTGGCGATCAGAAAGACGGAGGTAATGGGGGTGGCGGCAACGACCAGCACATGCTGAAGCGCCAAAAGTAAGGTGGTTTGCCAGGGTAATGCATCGTTATCCGGCGTAGTAAGGCCAGGTTGCGGCATGATTAACTCCCATAAAACATCAAAAAAATAACCGCCAGCGCGGGCTGGCGGTCTGTATTATTTCAACCAACTAATAGCATCAGCGGCATAGCGATGCGCACGGAAGGCGCTGTTCTGTTTTCCAGGAATAATGCCTTTACTGAGGTGCTCCGGATATTCATTAAAGAACGGAATGATATATTCCCATACCGTTTCGCCTTCCGGGGTGACTTCAAACAGGCGGCCAAACGCCGATTCACAGATAAAGGTGTTGCCGTTCGCTAGCCGCTGCGCGCTCCCCATATACGGCGAGAAAAACGCCGGCGGGAAGATATCGCGATACTGCCAGGTAATCGCTTTGGTCTGCGGATCGAACTCCAGCACCGTGGAATGCGGCGAGGTGACGCCGGGACGCAGGTTGCCGTTATCGAAAACCAGAATCGACCCGTTCTCCATCTCAACCGGCGTGTGCTGCTGCGCTACGACTTCCGGCCCTGCATGCCAGATAACCTTCCCGCTCTCTTTATCCACGGCAATGACGCCGGAAGTGGTACGCAGGCTCATCAGTACCAGGCCATCACGGGTGACGGACAGGCCGTTAATCATCGGCCAGTGGCGGCGGTCGAAAATATCATGAATCGGGAAATCTTCCGGATTCAAATGCTCCCAGGCACGCCATTCCCAGACCACTTCACCGTCGCGATTGACCTCTTTGACGACGTCGCTCTGAATCACGCCGTCCGGCGCATCACGTCGCGGGTCGCCGCCGGTAACACGGGCGGCGATATCGGCAGGCAACGGCGACGCGGCGGTATACAGCAGATTACCGTTCGCCAACCATTGCGCATCATGGTGATGGTAAATATCTTCGTAATGCCAGACGATTTCGTTATCCGGCGTCACTTCGTAGAAGTCGCCGCCGTGCCAGAGATCCCACGCCGGATAGAGGTTCGCTGAAGTGCGGTGGCTACCGTTATAACCCAGATTACCGTTCGGCAGCAGCACCGCATCACGCCCGGCGCGAACCGGAAGCTGCCACTGATGCGCGACTTCGCCCTGCTCGTCCACCAGGTAAACCCGCCCTTCGGCGGTTTGCGGCGCAAAAAGCGTATAGCCGCCAAAGCTCTTCGCCTTATCAGCGTAGATAAGGCCCGCCAGACGGCGTCCAAGGGTGAAAGTCGAATCCTGAGTTAAGTGTGCCACATCGCCTCCTGAGGAATAAATTTGCGCCAAAATACCCCATTAAAACGTTTTAATGAAGAGTTTTTTACGATCCTCACCGAAAAAAAGCAAACGTTACCGTCTGGTAAATATGCTACCCTGTGCGCAAATTTTCGCAGGTCAGGAAGCAGATGGCTGTTCAAAATAAAAAACGCGCAAAGTTGATTGATGTTGCCCGCCATGCAGGCGTATCGCCAGGGACGGTATCCAATGCATTGCACAACACCCGCTTTGTCGAGCCGCAGACGCGACGGCGTATTGAAGAGGCCATTGTTGCGCTCAACTACACGCCGAATATTCGCGCCCGCCAGTTGCGAACCGGCAAAACCAATACCATTGCCTTGCTCTCTTCGGTGCCGCTGGCGATTGCCTCCGGCGCGTCACGACTGGGATTTATGATGGAGGTGGCGTTAACGTCCGCGATGATGGCGCTGGAAAAACAGCATGCGCTGATTCTGGTGCCGCCGGGGGCAAATCCACTGGATGCCGTCAGCTTTGACGCGGCGATCCTGATTGAGCCGGCGGAGAACGATCCGCAGCTCCAGGCGCTGGCGCAAGCGGGCATTCCCTGCGTCACCATTGGCCGCACGCCGGGGACCGACACGCCTGTGCCGTGGGTTGAGCTGCACTCGGCGGCAACAGCACAGCTTCTGCTAACGCATCTGGAGGCCTCCGGTGCCAGCAAATGTGCGTTATTTGTCGGTAACACACGGCGAACATCAGTTCTGGAGAGCGAAGCGGCTTACCAGCGCTGGTGCGCGGGGCGCCAGGCCCCCGTCGTCTACTCTCTCAATGAAAGCGAGGGTGAAAATGCCGGCTACCAGGCCACGCAGCAGCTATTACAGGCACATCCCGACGTTGACGGCGTGCTGGTGCTGATAGATACCTTTGCCAGCGGCGCGGTACGCGCTTTCCAGGAACAGGCAGTCGCTATCCCGGAGCGGATGCGCGTGGTCACCCGCTATGATGGTATCCGCGCGCGCGAATCGCTGCCGCCGCTGACGGCAGTGAATATGCATCTTGATGAGGTGGCCCGACAGGCAATCACGCTATTATTTGATTTGCTGGCGGGCAAGAAGGTCAGCCACAGCGACGGGATCATGCCTGAACTGGTGGTGAGAGCGTCCACTTCGCGATAAAACGCGTAGAAGATAGCTGAGCTACAGACGCAAAAAAGCCGCTCAGAGAGCGGCCCAACAGCCAGAAGCCTACTAAGATAGCGTATACCCCTGTTTTGGCGAATTAGGCTTGTTAGGAAACGCCAGCTTCAGTTGCTTTGAATCCACCATAGGTTTTAAGTAATTCTGGCGAATACTCTGCGCCTTACGTCCCAACAATATTTCCATTACCGCGACAGATAAATAGTGCCCATCGCACAACTGGACAAGCAGCTCCTTCATTACCCCGGCTTCCAGCCGACGGTGTTCCCGCGATGGCGCAGCTAACGCTTCAAGTTCATTCCGAAATCCTTCGTTCAATACGTCAAGATCATCAATAAACGGTTTATCTAGCAAGTGACTGATAAATCTGCCGTGTTCATCTCTTCCCTGATGGCTATCCACTAAGTCAGGATCGCTATGCGTTAAGCTGATGTCACTATGCGTTAAGCCCTGTGCGTTATGCGTTAAGTTCGATGCAGAGCTTAACGCATTAGCGAAGACCTCTTCCGGAGACGGCAACTCCATTCCAGGTAAGCTGTATGATTTATCCCGCTTTTCACCACTGGCGACAAGAAAGCCCTTATCCACTAACTTTGGAAATGCCAGGGTAACATCACGGGAATGTCTGCTTGTGAGCTGACATGCTCTCTCATGGTTTACCCAACCTTCTGTCGCCGCCGTGATAACGATCATTCGTTCGAGATCATCAAGCAAATGAAAACGTTGACCAAATAAATCATCAAGCCGCTCAGTCACCTCCTGTGATACAAGACTTACCGTCGACAGCTCAAGCAGTGTTTGTTCAGAAGGCTCTGTTTTCTCATACAATTTTGGTGTGCGCCAATTCGCCCATTTCCAACCGCTCATGATTTTGGGCACACCAGATCCTGCACGTTCACCTGCGCCAATCATTAAGAACATCTGGTGCATACGGCGGTTACGGCAATCGCTTTCCCCGCCCTTCACTGCAATTTCCGGCGGTATCCGCATCAGCCCAGGATTACGGAAGCCAAAAAGATCCGGCCGCCTGACGACCAGGATCGAGCTTCGGCCCGTGTAATCAGCATGCACCAGAGTATTAACAAGCGCCTCGCGGATAGCTTCATGAACCTTGGTTTCATCCAGCCGAATGCCATCCTGCAATTCAAAAGGCACCTTAAGGTCGGAAATGAGCTTTCGATATGTCCGGCGGTAAAAATCGAAAATATTGCCTGACCATGAACCATCCGGATAGATGCGGTCGATCCAGCGGGAATCAGGTTGTGTGTCATCCCGCTCGCGATAATCAACAAAATAGTTTGGAACCGCATCCTGAATAGCATTCCAGGTACCAAACATCAGGATACCCGCAAGAGTGATGCCTTCTTCCCCGCTCTGGCGGTTTTTTCGCCAGCCACCAATGTTCCTGAATAAATCGATGATATCCAGCTCCAGCCAGGGATGCTGAGGCTTCGCAACCGCAAAGAGGTTACGGTAAGCACGCAAACTGTCCTGATCGATATCGCTGAAATCAAACCCTGCCAGGATCCGGTCATCACGACTATCCTCTACCTGCTCCGCGAGCATTCTTTTGATTTGCTCTTCAGAACAGTGGCAGTCCCCTTCGTGGCGACGGATGTATGTTTCCGTCATCGGCTGGTTGTTAAGGTAGACCGGTTTTTGCTCACGTCTTGCTATGGGGATCTCAATGACAATGACCATTTTATTATCAAGATTAATGACCTGTACCGATTGATCGGTCAGTAAATTGACATTTACTTTTTTCTTGTTATTGGCAATATCAAACAGTTGCTTCATAACAGTAGCAATATCGCCGATCCCCTCAACGATAAAATTCCCTTTCTTTTCTCTGACGCCCAGCACGACATAGCCACCACGGGTATTCGCCATCGCGCTGTATGTTCGCCAGAAATCCTCCGGCAGCTTACCTTTACCATCCGCTCCCTGCGCCAGCTTAAACTCCAGTTCAACTGATTCAGAAAGTGTTTGTAAATCCAGCAAATCACTGACAGGAAACATAATCGGGTCGGCACCTGTTTAATTTAACAATCCAGGAAGAGAGAAGGACAACCTGAGCGAATAGTTAATTGTATTATCAATACAAACGCCTGCAGCGCATCCAAAATTTCAGTATCCGTCTCAAAACGCATAATACATCATGCTCTCGCGTGAATGATAAAACCATTAATTATCAAAATATTACAATAAATAATTGCTTGACCATTGCATCCTGAATGCTATGTTTACAGCAACTGACGCAGTCCCGGGACTGCAAAAGAGCCTTCAGGCGATGCATGAAAAAGGGCAGCTGCCGAAAGCAACGATCGCGCGAACTTGAAGTTTTCAAGTATGTCTGCTCTAAAACGGTGACAGATGCCAGCAACAATTAATCTGCTTCACCTGCGCCCAAAACGCCGGAATTCGCCCGACAAACGCCAGTGTATCTGGCAGGGGCGTCACTTTGGATGCGCCTGATGCACAAAGTGACGCCGGTTCACTCCGCTGCGTCATTCGCTTTACGGTTTCCAGCTTACCGTCTGCGCGACAAGGCTCCAGCGCTGCAATAACCTGCTGTGCCGTGAGTTCATCAATGTTGATCTCTCCGATATGGGGAAACACATACCGGTTTAACGAGTTCCAGATATCCTGCAACGTATGGGATTTCAGCCCCGCCGCTTTTTTCAGTTCATACCAGTTTGCGGCGACATTTTTAAACGTATTCACCCTGACGCGGCGGACTTTCTCCTGGCTGGCGCGCTGCTCTTCGAGCGGGTCGATAAACTTTGCCAGTAGCCTTCTGGCGTTCTCTCGCTTCGCTCAAGTCGAACCTCTTGCCCCCGGAGGTTCTCATCCTCGTCAGGCTTCAGATACAAAAAACCCTGCTCGTTGAGCAGGGTTTCTGAATTTGGTCGGTGATAGAGGATGACTCGCCACTGCGTGGCTCGCCCTGCGGGCCGTTGCTGACGCAACGTTTTCTCGCTTCGCTCGGGTCGAACCTCTTGCCCTCCGGAGGTTCTCATCCTCGTCAGGCTTCAGATACAAAAAACCCTGCTCATTGAGCAGGGTTTCTGAATTTGGTCGGTGATAGAGGATGACTCGCTACTACGTGGCTCGCCCTGCGGGCCGTTGCTGACGCAACGTTCTCTCGCTTCGCTCGGGTCGAACCTCTTGCCCCCGGAGGTTCTCATCCTCGTCAGGCCTCAGATACAAAAAAACCCTGCTCGTTGAGCAGGGTTTCTGAATTTGGTCGGTGATAGAGGATTCGAACCTCCGACCCCTTCGTCCCGAACGAAGTGCGCTACCAGGCTGCGCCAATCACCGAATGCGGGCGCATCTTACTGCTCAGGCGCACGCCCGTCAATCCCTTAGTCGCAAAATACAATTCAATCGGCGAGAAAGTCGGCAGACAACCTACTTCGCGGCGACTTTCTGCGCATCGGGAATATGGCACCAGTTGTTGTTCTGGTTAATGCCGCCATCCGGCGATGTATACCCCAGGCAGCCCATTATCGTATCGTACAGCTCCACATGACGACGCGGCACTTTGATCTCCGCCTGCTGTTTCAGGTGAGCGAACATCTGCGCATGTTGCGGACTGGCAAGATATTTATCCGACATCCATACCAGCATCGGAACACGGAATTGCTCCGGCGGCGCCATATTGCGCGGCGTACCGTGCAAATGTTCGCGTTCGTTAATCGACTCGCCGTGGTCAGCCGCGTAGAACACAATCGCTTTTTTATCACGTAGCTGATCGAACACACTGGTAATAAAGTGATCCACATAGGTCACGGAGTTATCGTAAGAGTTGATCATCTGCGCTTTCGTGCAGCCGCTATCGACCCCAATACATTCGGGCTTCCACTGAGCGTAGCTGCGCGGATAACGTTGCGTATAGTTAAAATGCGACCCCTTAGTATGCAGGATAATCAGATGCTTACCCTCCGGGTTCTGGGCAAGCGAGTTCTGCATCTCATCAATCAACAGCATGTCATCAACCGTTTTACCACGGTTACGCGGCTCGGCGCCGATCTGTTCGCGGTAGGAGATATTATCCGCCATGGTATTGCTATAGAACCACATCTCGCTCTGCATGGCGTACAGATCGGAACTGAATCCGAGCTGTTTGAGTACGGCAAAAACATTCTGCTCTTTTAACGTACGCTGCGGGTTATTATCCGCCCCGCCTTCCCGTACAAACATACAGCGTAAAGAAAGCTTCGTCGCGGTATCGCAAGAATAGCCGCGGAACGCCGCCAGATTTTTTTCCTGCGCCAGCTTCGGCGTGGTATTACGCTCGTAGCCGAAAATCCCCATGTGATCCCAACGGGTCGTCTCACCGATAATGAAAACAACGTAGGTGTCATCCCCATCCTTCGGCGCAACATAGGTAAATTTCCTGGCCGGGTTTATTAACGAATTATTGTCCGACGACTCATCTACCTGCGCCCAGGCATACAGCCCTAACGCAGATAACCAGTTTGAAGGCAGATAGGAGTTCGCCACCACGCCGCCATAGCTGGGTAAGTCTATGCCTGTCGCCCGTTCAACCTTTTTTTGCTGTATATCCAGCAGGCGGATAGGCGCCCACACCATTACGCCTGCGAGTACCACTACAGCGGCGCTGCGAAAACGCTGCCCCGGCGTACGTAGCTGGCGCAACAACGTGTAGCGACAGTGGTTACTCCAGATGAAGATGAGCGGAAGCACGCTCACGGCAATCAGCCACAATACAAAGTGCAGCCCCACCACCTCTTTCGAGAGATCGATATCGGTGGTCATAACAGACGCAATAATGCCGTAGCCAATCACCACGTTCAGGAAGGTCATGTAATAACTGGCGCCAGCGGAAAACAGCACCACCAGCGTGGCCAGCACACGCCAGGCACGTCGGCCAAACAGTGAAAGAAGACGAAGTAAGAAGAAAGTGACCAGCACCGTGGCGCCAAGTTCGACAACTGCGGAGAGGCCTTTCCAAATGGTAAATTCTTGCGCATAACTGCCGAAACGGCGGTAAAACACAGCGCAATTCATAAACAGACCGATATAGAGCGCAAGCAAGAAACTAAGTTTCTGTTGCGTCATCGATTTAATGTATCTCATGCAAACAAACCCTGGGAATCGGGATAAAAACGACCTGTACAACGATTCTTTAATCAAACAGGTAAATATGCGGCTAACGCAGATGTAAGAAAGTCTACAAGCACGGTTAAGTAGACCACAAGCAGAGGGGAAAGTGGCAACGGAGAGTGTGATCGGAGAAGATTTTTACAAAAAATCACTAAAAATGGAAAAGGGCCAGCGAACTGGCCCTCAGTGATTATTCGTATGTGACGCTAAAATTCACCGTCGCATTCGCTGTGCCAACGGTGGCATCCGGCTTAACAGGCACATAGCTGGCGATATAGTTCAGCTTGTTCGTACCATCAAACCAGACAGTGTGTTCGACAGGCGTAGAGTCGGTACTGGAGGGGTATTGTTGCTCCCCACCAGATGTTTTAATTTTTAACGCCACGCCCGTCGCGCCGCCGCTATCCAGGGCAAAAAGCGAGGGGTCAGTCGGGTCCGGAGAACCGTCCATCGTAACGCTGGCCTTTGTGGCATACGCGCAATCTTTTAAGCCGATGCTAAAGTTTTTCTGGTTCAGCTCTTTACCCACTTTTACCGGGCGCTGAAGCACCACGGTCTCCATATTGACGTCGATACTGTCGTTTTCCAGTTCACAGGTAGCCGCCTTAATAGTAATGGTAAAGTGGATATCACCAGCAGAACCGATATTCGACGGTGCCGCCATCGCGGAAGCGGTAAGCAGTAAACACGCTGGCATCAAAGCATGAAGGTTTTTCATCCTGCTTACTCCACATCAATACGCATGGTGGCAATTCCCTCGAAATCCCCGGCGGCCGGCAATTTGCCGGTGGTACTAATGGGGTAAGCCGAAATGGTCGTTGAGGCGGTACGGTGCGTGTCGTCAACAAGACCCGATACGCTCAGCTCCTGATTAACACTGGCGTCATTTGGCACCAAAATTTTACCGTTAGCGCCCTCAATGATGGCACCGATATCCGGGTTGCCCATGTCGATGGCATTCGAATCATTAGCGTTTGGCATTCCCTCAATACGCAGGAAGATCTTTACGCCATCGGAAATATTGGTGCATTTAAACTGCAGCTCTTTGGTGAATTTCGTGGCGTTCTTTGCAACTTGTCCTTTGCGATCTTTAAAATCAGTGGCCTTAAATTCCCCAAACGGAATTTCCAGCGTGCTGCCGCTGGAGAGTTCACAGCCCTGAGGTACCGTAATTGAACCACTGATATATACAGACGACGCAGGTATACTGCCATATACACTGGGTTTCTTTGTCACAAAAAGGTCCATTATTTTGGTGCTAGGTATAATACTTTCACCCACAAACGGATGGAGAATATAGAGCGATAAGTGGCCTTTGCCACCGGATGTCCATATTGCATCTTTACTACTTGCATTTTGCGAACACTGAGAGCGGTTGTTTGTCAGGTTACCTACATTCTCAAACGGTGTGTTAACGTATTCTCCTCGTCCCCCCGAAATCAGTACATCGCTCGCAATGGCAATATTATTATTAATCTGGTAATAGGAGCGACTCTCTATATTCGTAACAAAGGCCAGAGGAACCACAGCCTTAAATAAGGTGTCATTTATAAGAGAGGTATCATCAGGGCATTCACAGGACATCGCATAGGTTCCACCTAAATTCCAGCTATCGAAATCTACGAAGGTCGCACCCGTTGTGTTCTTTGACGTATCTGAAACTGTTTTATTTATGGTGGCACTGAAGATATGTGTTCCACCTTCAGGAGTACATGGTCCAAAATCTGCCGCTGCCAGCGCCTGCCCCGAAAACAGCACCGACCCGCCCAACAGGCCCGTAAACATTATCAACTTTTTCAACATAATCGTTTCCTTCCCTGTTACCGGCAGACGGCATTCGCCATCACCACGCCGGTATTATCCTGTTGTTCCGGCAGCGTAAACGCCACGCGGCATTGCTGTGCCTGGTCTTTACCCCAGTTCACCTGAAGGGCACCTTTCTCCGGCATCCCGCTGATATAAAGCTGACCGTCTTCACCCACAATGCTGCTGGACTCTTTTGTGGTATCCAGCAGCGTGGCGGTAGCACCAAACGGCACCGCTTTGCCATTGGCCTGCGTCAGATTCATCAGCACGCGATAGCCCACTCGGGTATCGAAGCGGGCACGAACAATCGCGCCGCGTGTCGGCACTACGTTGACGGAGGCGGTATCCAGGTCAACCTGGTTGTTCAGGCTGTCGCTTCGCAGTGAGACTTCCGTTTCACGGTACGGAGTAAGGTAAGGCACGACCGCATTACCCATCCAGTCCACTTCCACACCACCGTTGTTGATCACGTGCGCGCCGCGCGCGCCCGGCGCGGAGATAATGGCCATGGATTCACCCAGCGGTTGAGAAAGAGTGATACCTTCGCTATGGGCTATCACACCGCCGCGCAAACCGTAGTTCACCTGCTGGCCGTCACGGTTGTAGTTGTAACCCAGGCTGGCGCTACCCACGCCGCCCTGGTAATCCAGGTTCACGCTGCCGCTGTTACCCACGCCGTTGCTGCCGTAGCCTTCCTGCACACTATAGTTCAGGTTGTGGTCTTCCAGCGCGGTGCCGCTCACCCCTAACTGCTGGTTGGTTCGGCCATGCTGATCGGTCGTGAGGTGGTAGTTACTCCACACGCGTCCCAGTGGAATCGACATGGAGAATGACAGTAAACGATCGCTCTCATCCCACTCCGGGCTTTTCGTCCAGGTGTAAGCAACGCTGTAGTTCACGCGGCCAATACGGCCGTTATAACCGGCATTCAGCGAACGCTGTTTACCTTCATCGTTCCAGTAGTCCTGCTGCGTGACGTTAAAATAGACCGAGCCCCAGGCGCCCAGTTGCTGCGTCACGTTGCCCTGAATCTGACTACGTTTGTGGTACTGGCTATAAGAGCTGTCCGCATCGCTGCGCACATCCGTCGCTTCCTGGAAGGTGTAATAGCCGCTGGTCGAATACTTATAACCCAGCAGACGGAAATCGGTACCGCTGTTAAAGCTCTTGGAGTAGAGGAAACGATAAGACTGACCTTCCGAATTCTCCTCATTTGCCAGCTTGCTTTTTGCCTGGGTTACATCGATGGAGATCGCGCCGATATAACCGAAGTTTTTACCTAATCCTCCCGCCAGCGAGTAATAGTCGTCAGAGAAGATCGCACCACCGTAAACGGTAAAGCCATATGGCAGGCCGTACATGGCATCAAGCTGCCCGAATTTTGGCTCGGCGCTGTTATAGTTCCCGGCACGGTATTCCCCGGCGGAAAGGCTGTACTTGAGATGGCCTTCACGCTGGAGGAGCGCCACCGAGGAGAACGGCTGAACGAACTTCTGCTCACTGCCGTCCGATTCTTTAATGGTGACCGTCAGGTCGCCGCTGTTTGAGGTTGGATACAGGTCGTTAATTTCAAACGCACCCGGCTGAACAAACGTACGGTAAATAACGTAGTTGTTCTGCTCAACGGTGACTTCGGCGTTACTTTTGGCAATACCCCGGATGACGGGCGCAAACCCGCGCTGGCTGTCAGGCAGCATCTCTTCGTCGGAAGTTAACTGCACACCGCGCATCTGAACGCTGTCAAAAATATCACCGGCAGTGGAGGTATCCCCCAACGTCAGCTGTGATTTCAGCGGTACAATGGCACGGCTTAAGGATGTGCCAATGTTATCCCATGTGTTGTTACCGTCGTTTCGCGTCCAGGTGCTATAGTTACGTAACCGCCATGCCCCCAGGTTCATACCGCTGCGCAGATTCAGATAGTAGCTGTCGCTGTTGTAGCTGGTTTCACTGTCGTGTGCGTCATAGCTGGCGTTGCTGCCGGAAAAGTTATAATCCACCAGCAGGGCATTCACCCCTTCGTCCCACTGCGATTCTGGCACCGTACCGCGCGCCGTCTGCTTCATCGCAGCCTGCGGGAAGCTCATGATCAGGGTCTGGTCTGCAAAGTCGAAATGGCTGGCGGCCTGGGGAATAATGTCGTCAAAAGCAACACAGGCTTCAGGCGGTGCCATTTTCAGCGCCGGGAAGCTATCAATACGCACGCCCATATCTTCAAGCTGCACGCGGCTTAAGCACGGCACCAGGGATTCACCCATTTTTGCGCGCTGCGCCTCTGTCGCTGCCTTAAACTCCAGGGTGCGAGACTCCATTTTTTTTTCGTTGACCACCACCGAGACGCGGTATTTACCTGGCAGGTGTTCAGCTTTATTGGATTCATACATTGAAAGGTCAACGTGCTGATCAATACCCGGCACATCCTCCAGAAAGCGCGGGTTAAATGTTCCCGCATACGCGGGGAGCGTACCCGCTATCATCAGCGCAAGCGCAGACTGCGTGAAACGCGAGGTCTTATTGCCCAGAGGAAGATGCGTCCATGTCATAGTAATAATCCTTTAAAACGTGTTAGTTAACGCGCTGTGTCAACATGTCGCCAGCCGTGCCAAAGTCATTAATAATGTTGTATTTAACTTCGCTTACCTTGCCGGTGCCGGCTGGCAGTTCAATATTCAATGAGCCTTTTGCCGGAACCATTCCCGTTTTTTCAATATCACGGCCGTTGGCATAAAATTTATTAAACGTCAGGTTAAAGGCAGATGGGTTTTCCACTTTGATCTGGTTAGCCCCTGCGCTGGTGAACTGCAGTTTGTTCCAGCCGTCCATGCTATTGCCTTTCAGGCCCGCCGGGCGATAGAACAGTTTTAAGCGGGTACGTACGGCGATCTGCAGTACGTTTTTAGCTTCCGCGTCTTCACTTTTGGCAGGAATAGCTTTTACGTTAATCCAATAAACGGACTCGCGATCCTGCGGTAACGTGTTCGTCGTATTAACAATACGTAAAACGTTATTTTTAGTCGGGCTTAATTTAAATAACGGTGGAGTGATAATAAAGGGCGTCTTTTTATTACCGTTAGCATCATCAATCCATGACTGAATGAGAAATTCATCCGTGGTGCTTTTATTATTTACCGTAAGAGAAGCTTCCTTTCTACTACCGTCATAAATAACACGCGTGCTGCTTAATGCCACGCCTCCGGCAAAACTGTTTTGAGCAATCAACGCCAGCACCAGTGCTGTGCAAGATATCAAACGTGAGCGGTTCATGATTCTCTTCCTGAGCCTCCGCTGGAAAAAATGGCAACGGGATTTCCGTTGCCATTATGATTGTCTGTATTAACGAAAATTCGATTATTCGTAGGACAGGTTGAAGTCCACTTCTGCGTTACCGTAACCAGTGGTTACAGTATCTTTTGTTGCAACGTAGTTAGCGGTGTAGTACAGCACGGTCTGACCAGCAGCCAACGTAGTGGTGGATTTACCGGTGTTCATTTCAACAAGCTTGTTAGCGTTGTCGTAGATACCGATGCCCACGCCAGTTGCCGCACCTGCTTCAGTGTTAACAGAAACCAGTGTCGCATCGTCTGTATCACCAACGCCATTGAAGCTTACGTTAACTTTGGTATTAGAGGTGATGTCACAGTCTTCCAGTTTGATCTGGAAAGGCTTAGAAGAAGACTTGTCGCCAATGGCTTTGAAGATATTTTTCTTAACCTGACCCAGCACAACTTCCTGGTTCTGAGAGTCAGTAGAAACGACGCATGGCGCGTCAACGATTTCACCGGTGAATTTAATGGTGCCGTCACCAGATTCAGCAGCGAAAGCAGAAGTGGAAACTACAGCGAGAGCAGACAGAGCAAAAACAACCTTTTTCATTAAAAACTCCATTTATGACGGTAGATAACAGAACGCATCCTTAGGATTATCTGCATTCTGTGAGGAAATGGAGTGTATAGAGGTGGGTATTGGATACTATAATTAGTATATATAAAAATAATTGTTAGTTAATCTTAAAAAGAATAGAAATCAATATGTTACAAATGCAACGTACATAAATGTAATTTTTTATTAAGAATAAATTAATATAATTAATATATTATTTCTTCCTATTCATAAATAAGTTAAATGTCTTCCTTATTTATTAGACGTTTTTTTAACTACAATTGATTAGGTATTTGTGCTAAATAAAAAAAAGAGCACCAAATGGGCGCGCTGTACGCCTGGTGTTGCATGCGTTACGCAGACGCTTCGCTAACCCCCTCCCGCTGCGGCTGGCGAATAGTGGTGGAAAGTGCCAGCGAGATGATTAACAACGCAAAGATAACGCAGAAGGTTAGCACCCTACTCCCGCCACAAGAGCTGTTATCACTGCGTTTCGATGGTAATTTTTAAGTTAAAACCTGGCGCTCACCCCCAGGGTATACAAATAATCGCTATCCGTAGCGCTATTTTCCGCCTGGGAAAACGCCGCATACGCCGCCAGGTGCGGGTTAAGTAACACGTCCGCGCCTACGGTGACATCCAGCCAGTTTCCCGCCTGATTTCCTGCGGTCATACGACTCAACCCGGACTGCGCTTTCCAGATATTCTCCCCAAACTGTTGGTTATAGCTGATTTGCGCCCAGGGACGGACATCGCCGAACTGCGAGTTTACCCGCCAGCCTAACGTACTGACGCTGGCGTGCCATAACGGATCGGTAAACGCTAATGTCGTCGCGCTATCGCCATATTCGTTATACATTGATGACGTCGAACCGTCGTAATGCAGCGCCGCGACCGGCCCAGTGGTTACGCGTCGGGAAAGCGGAAAATTCCAGCCCATACTGATACCGCTGGTCGCATCAAGCGGGGTTTCATCCGCCAGGCTAAGCACCGGCCCCACCGTATTTTGCGTAGACTGAATACGTTCGGCCAGTATGTCGTGGTAATTCGGTTGGTGATCGCTGTCCCAGGTATAGCGTTCCGTCGTATGCCCCGGAGCCGCTTCAGCGATATATTCTTGTTGCCAGGCATATGTGGTATTGATAAAAAACGAGCAGGCCATAAGGCCCGCCAGACAACGCAATGTCCGGCGACCACGGCGTTTTCTTACAATCATCAACGCGACTCCAGAGTAGAGCCGAATTCGGCGATATTATTGTCATTGAATGAAGGATGTCGGGCATCAGCCCTGTATTAACTATTGTCCTTTTAGCGGGCCCGTCAAGGCGGGTTGAAGGAAATTTTCGCGGTAACCACAATAACGAGGAAGTCTATGCAGCGTTGCGACTGGGTCAGCCAGGCCCCCCTTTACATTGCCTATCATGATAACGAGTGGGGCGTACCGGAAACCGATAGCAGAAAGCTGTTTGAAATGATCTGTCTTGAAGGTCAACAGGCCGGTTTATCCTGGATCACCGTGCTTAAAAAGAGGGAGAACTACCGCGCCTGTTTTCATCAGTTTGACCCGGTACGCATCGCAGCTATGCAGGAGGAGGATGTTGAACGCCTGCTGCAGAACACAGGCATCATACGACATCGCGGTAAAATTCAGGCCATTATCAGTAACGCCCGCGCCTGGCTTGCGATGGAGCAAAACGGCGAGTCTTTCGCCGATTTTGTCTGGTCATTCGTTGATGGCCAGCCGCAGATCGCCCAGGCGGCCAGCCTGGATGAGATCCCTACCTCAACACCTGCGTCCGATGCGCTTGCTAAGGCATTGAAAAAACGCGGTTTCAAGTTTGTCGGTACGACTATCTGTTACTCCTTTATGCAGGCGTGCGGACTGGTCAATGACCATATTACCGGCTGTTTTTGCCATCCGGGAGAAAAACATGATTCGCAAATCCCAGAGTGAAGACATGGCGTCTATTCTGGCGCTGTGGATGAAAAGTACCATTTATGCCCATCCCTTTATCGAAGAACGTTACTGGCACGAGAGCGAAGCAATTGTACGCGACGTCTATTTACCCGCCGCGCAAACCTGGGTATGGGAGGAAAATGGACAACTGAAAGGCTTCGTCAGCGTACTGGAAGCCCGTTTTGTCGGGGCGCTGTTTGTCGCCCCCGACGCGTTAAGACACGGCATTGGCAAAGCGCTTCTGGAATATGTCCAGCAACGTTTTCCTCTGCTGAGCCTTGAGGTTTACCAGAAAAATCAATCCGCCGTAAACTTCTACCATGCGCTTGGTTTTCGTATTGAAGATAGCGCCTGGCAGGAGGATACCGCCCACCCCACCTGGATTATGAGTTGGCAGGCGGATCAAACGCCGTAAGCGGTAGCGCCGGGCCGGTATATTTCTCAAACCAGACCAGCGCGGTGTTGCCCGCACAACCGTTCCCCAGCCGGGAACTGGGAAGATCTTTTGTCAGGACGTTTACCGCACCGTTTTTGCATATGCCGCCTGCGGTAGGTTCAGGGTCCGGCCATGCGCCTTCGTGAATACAGATCACGCCAGGCCGAATTCCGTCGGTAACGACCGCGCCCGCCAGAACCTGCCCGCGATGATTCCAGACGCGTACCGTATCGCCATCGACGATTCCGCGCGTTGTCGCATCCTGCGGATGAATCGTCACAGGTTCGCGTCCGGCTACCGCATACCGCTCCCGTAACGAACTGTAGTTGAGCTGGCTATGCAGACGGTGCGCCGGATGCGCGGAAAGTAGCTGAACCTGCCCCGCATCGGCGTTCCCGTGCCACTCATCCGGCACCAGCCACATCGGATGACCGGGACAATCCGCGTAACCATAGCTGGCAATGCGCGCAGAATAGATTTCGATTTTGCCGCTGGCCGTTTTTAGCGGATGGTTATCAGGATCGCGGCGAAAATCCGCGAAGCGCACAAACTGCGCGTTGGCGGGATTTTCCGGCATCTCCAGTAAACGGTTAGCCTGCCAGAATGCGGCAAACGGCGGCAGCGTCACCCCCTGGCTGGCGCCACGCTGGGCGGCAATATTGTAGAAAGTCTCCAGCCACGCCAGCTCGCTTTTTCCTTCGGTGAACCGAGCGTAACCGCCGGCTTCCCACCGTTCGCTCAGTTCAGCAAAAACGTCAAAATCATTCCGCGCCTCCCACCGGGGCGACACGACCTGCTTCATCGGCGCCAAATGCTGATTGCTATAGTCGCCGGTCATGGTTAAATCGTTACGCTCATAGCTGGTGGTCGCAGGCAGAACAATATCCGCGTGTTTCGCGGCGGCCGTCCAGAAACATTCCGAGATAACGACCAGTTCCGGTTTTTGCCACGCGCGAATCAGACGGTTGGTATCCTGATGATGGGTAAAGTTCGCGCCGCCCGCCCACCAGATAAAACGAATATCCGGGAAGCGGCGATCCATCCCATTGTGTTGGTAAAACCCACCGGGGTTTTCCAGCGCCTCGACAATACGCGCCACCGGTATTTTATCTACCGCATCGACCCCGCCAGGGATGCTTCCCTGCATCGACGCTAACACGGCGGCGCGGCGCGTCGGGTTTCCGCCGTTAGCAAAATGATAAGAAAAACCAAACCCGCCGCCAGGCGTACCAATTTGCCCCAGCATTGCGGCCAGCGTAACGATCATCCAGTGCTTTTGCTCGCCGAACTGCTGACGCTGCATTCCCCAACCGGCCATCAACATGGTGGTGTTATGATGAAATATTTCCGCCAGTTCGCGGATTTTCACCGCAGAAACGCCGCAAATTTCCGCCGCCCATTCCGCTGTTTTGGCCGTACCGTCGGTCGTGCCCAAAAGATAGTCGGCGAAGCGGTCATAACCCGTCGTGCAGCGGGCAAGGAACGTTTCATCCTGCCAACCGTTTTCCACCAGCGTATGGGCGATCCCCAGCATTAACGCTACATCGGTGCCCATATGTGGGGCGATCCACTCCATCTTATCGCCAAAAAAGTCGACGCTTTCCGATCGCATCGGATCGATGCAGATCAGGCGCTTGCCGCTTTGTCGCAACGCCGCAAAATAGTCGAGCCCCTGTTCATCCGAGGCATTCCAGGCAATTTTCAGAGTATTCAGCGGGTTCGCGCTCCAGAGCACCACCACCTCGCTGTGTTCCAGCACCACCGGCCAGCTAGTCTGCTGCTGGTAAACCTCGTTGCCACCCACCACATAAGGCATGATAGCCTGCGCCGCGCCGGTGGAATAATCGCCAAGATGGCCGGTATACCCTCCCGCCAGCGCCATGTAACGCTGCAATAGCGTAGCCGCTTTATGCAATACGCCGTTCGAACGCCAACCGTAGGAGCCAGCGAAGATGGACGATGGTCCATAACTTTCGCGAATACGTTTGTGCTGAGCGTGGATCAGATCCAGCGCATCATCCCAACTTACGCGAACAAACTCATCCTGCCCGCGTATGCCTTGCGGCTTATCGGGAGAAGCCAGGAACCCTTTACGCACCATCGGGAAGCGAACCCGCGTTTTACTGTGTACCTGGTCATGCACAACGGTTTGCAGGGAGTTTTGGTGTGCCGTCGGGAGTTCGCCATACGAGGCAAAAATGCGTTCTCCGTCGGTTTCAACGCGGACTGGCCCCCAGTGTGCGGCGGTCAATACCGAATGACGCGATGGTGCGTGGGTCAAGGTTCGCTCCTGAATTATTGGGATTATTTATTTTGCCGATCAATGTTACTTACAAATTTCAGAGTTTTCCCTGGAATTTTCTTCATGTGCAGACGTCATAATCAACCGCCACGGTCGCTGTGGTAAAAATAAAAAAGTGATAAGGATTTAAGATGAAAAAACGTGTATTTGTGATTGCTGCCATCGTGAGCGGCGCCCTGGCAGTATCTGGCTGCACAACAAACCCTTACACCGGCGAACGCGAAGCAGGTAAATCCGGCATTGGCGCGGGTATTGGATCGCTGGTCGGCGCAGGCATCGGCGCACTCTCCTCCTCTAAAAAAGATCGCGGTAAAGGCGCGCTGATTGGCGCGGCGGCTGGCGCGGCGCTGGGCGGCGGCGTGGGTTACTACATGGACGTACAGGAAGCGAAACTGCGTGACAAAATGCGGGGCACAGGTGTTAGCGTGACGCGAAGCGGCGATAATATCATTCTGAATATGCCGAATAATGTCACCTTCGACAGCAGCAGCGCGACGCTGAAACCGGCAGGCGCTAACACGCTGACCGGCGTGGCGATGGTGCTAAAAGAGTATCCCAAGACCGCCGTCAATGTGGTGGGCTACACCGACAGTACCGGTAGCCACGATCTGAATATGCGTCTGTCGCAGCAGCGTGCTGACTCCGTCGCCAGCTCGCTGATCACCCAGGGCGTCGACGCCAGCCGTATCCGTACCAGCGGAATGGGTCCGGCGAACCCGATCGCCAGCAACAGTACGGCAGAAGGTAAAGCGCAAAACCGCCGCGTCGAAATTACCTTGAGTCCATTGCAGTAAACTACCGTACCGGGTAAGGCGGCATGCTTTACCCGGCCTGCATTATTCCCTCGCCAGACCGGATACACCTCGCATTATTCGGTATTCATTCACCATTTACCACGATACGGCTGCCGACAACGGGAAAATCGGCTGGTCGATTATTGCTAAGCGGGTTAATAATAAGCCTGTTCCGGTTGGCGCATGCCGCGCTTACCTTTTGATTTATGGAGAGTCGCATGAAGCCGTCCATCATTCTCTACAAAACCCTGCCTGATGATTTGCTGCATCGCCTGGAGGCGCATTTTACCGTCACCCAGGTACCGAACCTGCATCCGGAAACGGTAGCGCGACACGCGCAGGCATTTGCCAGCGCGCAAGGCCTTCTGGGCGCCAGCGAAACCGTTAACCGCGCGCTGCTGGAAAAAATGCCGGCGCTACGCGCGGCGTCAACCATCTCGGTGGGATACGATAATGTCGAGGTGGACGCCCTTACTGCCCGCAAAATAGTCCTGATGCACACGCCTACCGTTTTGACGGAAACCGTTGCCGATACGGTGATGGCATTGATGCTGGCCACTGCCCGCCGCGTGGTGGACGTCGCAGAACGGGTTAAGGCGGGTGAATGGACAGAAAGCATTGGCCCGGCGTGGTTTGGCGTCGATGTCCATCACAAAACGCTCGGTATCGTTGGGATGGGGCGTATCGGGATGGCGCTGGCGCAGCGAGCGCACTTTGGGTTTACCATGCCGGTTCTCTATCACGCCCGTCGGCGGCATCAGGAGGCGGAAGACCGGTTTAACGCCCGCTACTGCGATCTGGATACGTTATTGCAGGAGGCTGATTTTGTCTGCGTGATCCTGCCGCTAACGACAGAAACGCGACATCTGTTTGGCACAACACAGTTTGCCAGAATGAAATCGTCCGCCATTTTTATTAATGCCGGACGCGGCCCGGTGGTCGATGAAAACGCGCTGATTGCCGCGCTGCAAAACGGTGAAATATATGCGGCAGGTCTGGATGTCTTTGAGCATGAACCGCTATCTGTGGATTCCCCCCTGCTGAACATGTCTAATGTCGTCGCGGTGCCGCATATTGGCTCGGCAACGCATGAGACGCGCTACAACATGATGGCCTGTGCGGTGGATAATTTGATTGATGCGCTGCAGGGAAAAATAGAGAAGAACTGCGTCAATCCGCAAGCGGCGGGATAACGCTACAGGCCCGATAAGCGCTGGCTTGCGCTTATCGGGCAGACTGTCATTACTGGGTCGCGTTTACCGCCGCCGTCCAGGCCTGATTAAACGCCTGATGCTGCGAGGCCAACGGCCCAATCAACGCATTATATTGGCTGGCCTGCTGTGAGGTCGGGAACTGGATGCCGTTCGCGACAAAGCTCACCTGCTCGCCCTGTTGCGCAATATAATCGCCCACTTGTACCAACTGCTGCGTAAAGATCTGCGCCGCCGGGATCAGCGGCTGCAAAGCATCTGCCGGCACGGTGACTACTTTTTTGTAGACCTGATCAAACACAGGTTTCAGGTCATCGGCCTGCTTTAACGCGCCATGCGCGGCATCAGCCTGCAGTTTTGCATTCTGCAACTGTTGCGCCAGCACGCCTAACGAACCATTTGCCTGCCGCAGCGGCTCGCGTTGCGTCATATAATCCTGCGGAACGCGGATGGCGTTAACGCTATCGACCACCGGGCGCAGACCGGAATCCATCGCCTGGTTTACCTGCTGCGAGTAGCCATACAGTATCGCGTAATCAGACACGAACGGACCAAACTGTTTTTTCTGATCGGCCGTCAGCGTTGGTAAACGCTCTCCGCTACGCATTGCTGTATTCTGCAGGAAATCGACAAACGCTTTGCGCTGATCGCCTTCTTTATCAAAACACCCGCTCAGGCTAAACACCATTAATAACGCCACAACAGGCGCAAACCAGCGAGAGCAGGACTTACCTGTCGCCATTGTTAATACTCCTTTCACCCAAAAATGCGCACAACGACACCTGCGTGCCTGACGGCTTACAAGGATAGTCCAGGTCAGGCTTGCAAGATACCCTTTCCACGCGATCTTGTAGCGGAAAATTATGTTTATCTGCATCAATGCTTAATTTGTTATTTTATTGTTAATTTTTGACCTGACACTGCGATAAAAAACGCGGCAAGAAAGCTTTCCAGCGGGGGATGTAATATTTTTTTAATCTTTACAATTATTTTCTGAAAGACGGATATACCTTCCTGGATCAAATTGTTAGCGTCCTAAAAGTCGCGTAGCGTAAGGCATCGAAACGAATCGATAGCGCTTCCTGGCGGCGCGTCGCCCCCCACCCGCAAGTTTCCCGACTATTCTTAAGAGGCTTCGATGCATTTCACGATCCCGCTGTGTGATTTACAGGAGTTCTCAATGGAATATAAAGATCCGATGTTTGAGCTGCTGAGCAGCCTGGAACAAATTGTTTTTAAAGATGAAACGCGAAAGATCACCCTGACGCAAAAAACCAATCCTTTTACCGAATTTGAACAGTTACGGAGAGGAACGGGACTAAAAACAGATGAATTCGCCAAAGCGCTGGGCGTAACGGTTGCCATGGTTCAGGAATGGGAATCGAAACGCGAAAAACCCACGCCAGCAGAGCTTAAATTGATGCGCCTGATACAGGCGAACCCACGCTTAAGTAAGCAATTGATGGAGTAATTTTTACCCCTTTCTGTTTTAACGGTCCTGCGCAAGGACCGTTTTCCCCGCCCGATTACTGGCCTGGAGAAATAAAGTAAAATAAAAGTTGCATCGCCCGGCATTACATGAGTTAATGTGCTCAACGGTTTGACGTACAGACCATTAAAGCAGTTTAGTAAGGCAAGTCCCTTCAAGAGTTATCCATTAGATACCCCTCGTAGTGCGCATTTCCTTAACGCTTAAAAAATCTGTAAAGCACGCCATAACGCCGAAAGGCACACTTATTTTTTAAAAGGTAATACACTATGTCCGGTAAAATGACTGGTATCGTAAAATGGTTCAACGCTGATAAAGGCTTCGGCTTTATTACTCCTGATGACGGTTCTAAAGACGTGTTCGTACACTTCTCCGCTATTCAGAACGATGGTTACAAATCTCTGGACGAAGGTCAGAAAGTTTCCTTCACCATCGAAAGCGGCGCTAAAGGCCCGGCAGCTGGCAACGTAACCAGCCTGTAAGCTTAAAAAGCTCAGAATTTTGAATCCCTGCCTGATGGCGGGGATTTTTTTATTCCAATTCCCCCCTCTCCCCCAGCATAACTTTGCATTACTTTACCCTGCGTTCCTTTGACCTTTCCCTTAGGGGAACCCCTATAGTAGGCAAGGAGATTGTTCACAAGGAATTGAAGTTATGTCGAAATCATCATGGTTATTACTTTTGGGTTTATGCGCCAGCGGCTCCGCGCTTGCGGCATCCTCAGAATCCGCTTTTCTGGCGCAACATGGGCTGGCGGGAAAAACGGTTGAGCAGATCGTGGATACGATTGATCAGACGCCGCAGAGCCGTCCTTTGCCTTACTCCGCGTCGATTACCAGTACCGAACTCAAATTATCTGACGGAGAGCAGATTTATACGCTGCCGTTAGGCGACAAATTCTATCTCTCTTTTGCGCCCTATGAATGGCGGACACACCCCTGTTTTAACCACAGCCTTTCCGGCTGTCAGGGAGAAATGCCGAATAAACCGTTCACTGTAAAAGTGACAGACAGTAAAGGCGCTGTCATCGTACAAAAAGAGATGCAAAGCTATCGAAACGGATTTATCGGTGTTTGGCTACCGCGCAATATGGAAGGGACGCTCGAAGTAAGCTACAACGGTAAAACGGCGTCACATGCCATTGCCACCAGAGATGACAGCCAGACCTGTCTGACGGAATTACCATTACGTTAAAAAAATGCCCGATAACATAATGGGTTATCGGGCCTATAAAACGCCAACAAGATAAAATTAACAGAGTGCCTTGAGAATGCATAACGCCACAAGAATGGCAGAGGTGGGCTCACTTTGTACTGACCCCAAAACCTGGACAGATTAACCGAGGCATCAGCGAAAGAGTCCATTTAATACATGGGCTCTTTTTTGTTTCTGGCTATAACTAAATAACATTGTCCGCAATCGGATTATCCATTCCGTTGCTTTCTTGCATCACGCGGATTCCTGTCTCATCAATATTTTGTTCGTCGTATTCTTCCTGAATTTAACCTTAGACGTTCTATCAAATTATCGCTTATAGCGATTTGAACATAACAGTCTTTGCATTCTATTGAGGGAGCCTAAGGAACAATGTTCGCTGCTGAGTTTGTGATGATTTGAAACCATGGTGAATGTAGAAATTTTTGGCTTCTTCGGTAAGTGCATGAACCATGATTGCACGTACACCAATATTCTCGGCAACCCGATAGCAACGAAGCACTGCATCATGAAGTAAATCAGCCCCAAGCCCTTTTCCATGGAATGAGAGATCGACAGCAAGACGGGCAAGTATAATGACAGGGATGGGATCTGGCATGTTACGCCGAAGGTTGCCTGTCGCTTCTGTATGGTTGACGCTACCGGTGGCCAGAGAGTAAAAACCGGCTACTTGCTTCGTGTCTTTCTTGCACACCACAAATGTTCTGGCCGCTCCGAGAGCCTGGTTTTTGAGGCCCTTTTGCTTCAACCAGTCATCGAGCACAGCTTCACCGCTGACGAACTCAGCTACCTGATGAAAAGCGGACAAAGGTTCTGGTGCTGTTACACGTCCCACTGAGGTTTCCTTGCCAGCAGTTTTTCGATAACGGGATCATCTGCGACCGGTGCATCAAGCAGATTGATGAACTCCTCATATTGCTCATCGTTAAAGTTAAATACACGGCGGTCAAGGATCACTTTCTCGGCAGCCTGGCAGGCCGTTTCCAGAATGAAATCTGTACGTGACTTGTGAAGGATTTCCGCAGCTGCATCAATGAGCGCCCGCTGCGATTCCTTAGCTCTAAGGTTAAGTTGAACATCTGATTTCATGAGACACCCTTTGTATAGCATTTGCTTTACAAGAATAGCACAACCACCATGTATAGCAAACGATATACATCAAGTCGTCGTTTTTCATTTTTTGAATACTGATGTTCGCTTTGTGCCAGCAGCGGAAATTGCTCATTGTAGCGGTTTACTGAGTTCAACAAGGCAAAAGAACAATGCTGCCTTTCTGCAGGCTGACTATTATTTCGCCAAACATTTCCTCATCAGAGCATTTTGTAATGTCACTCCACGGCAAATAGGAAAGCCTCGCTCCACTATATGAAAGCCGTGTCGTAGAAAGAACACTTCCGCAGCCTTACTTACATTTGAAGTAAGTTCACTAATTCCACGCTGTCTGGCTTCCTCATGAATGCAATTCATCAGTAGTGTCCCTACCCCCTGTCTTGAATAGGTTCCTGATACAAAGAAATGATCAATGTATCCATTTGGTTGAACATCTGCATATCCAGCTATTTCACCATCCAGCTCTACAACAAAAGGTTGTAATTCCTTAATGTGATTGGCCCATCGCTCCAGGTCGATATCTGCTGGGGCCCAGGCATCAATTTGTTCACGTGTGTAGTAGTGTGATGCGATCGTATGTACAGATGAGAAAAAAACTCTGAATAACGATATTTCATCCCCATTACTGAACCTTCTGATTTTCATAAAACCTCATTGTGAGAGTTACTTGTAGAACAACACTAATTTTTGTGAAATAGGGCGTCCGTTCCTCGCTCATAGCAGACATTTGCGTGACCGTATCCACCAACGTTCAGGTTTCCTGATAGCATCCCTGTACAGACCTTGTTAATTTCTGCCTGGATAGCTCTTTAGGCGCTATTCAACCGGGCTGAGTCCGTTAAATTTAAGGCTAATTCGTCGGGTATTGTAGTATCGTATGTAATCCTCAATAGCTATCTTAAGTTCATCAATATCCTTAAATTTACTGGTGTAAAAACTTTCTGATTTTAAAGTCCCGAAAAAACATTCTGCACAGGCATTATCAAGGCAGTTGCCTTTGCGGGACATACTTTGGATGATGCCAAACTCTCGTAACTGATACTGGTACCATCAATGACGGTATTGCCAGCCCTGATCTGAATGAAGAACCGGATTGGTACCCGCATCAAGTCTGGCAAATGCCTTCATGAGCATGTCATCGATCATCGGCATAGTTGGACGTTCTGAAATACTGCAGGAGATCGCTTCGTTATTGAAGAGATCAATAATGGGCGCAGTGCACTTTTGATTTATATACCCTTCATACTTCAAGTTGCTTATGTGTTGGCTACGCTCGCTCACCCCAGTCACATAGTTATCTATGCTCCTGGGGACTTACTCCCTTGCCGCCTTTAAGCAACTCGAATTATTTTGGGTATAGTCAGGTGGGGATTTTCTCTGTCTGCCTTTTGGTGAATACCTGAGACAAACAGTCTCAAGCACCCGCAGCTATTCTAACGCCAATATCCGTACCGCCAGCGTTAATGTATTCCTGAAATAATTCTTGCCAATCAATAGAGATAACCGCGTCTATGAGTTACAGAATTATTAGCGAATCAACTAATACTATTTATGTTATAAAAAAACCTGCCCGAGAGCAGGTTTTTGTTTATTTAACTGAACGCTTATTGCAGTAACGAAATATCCGCAACCTGCAGGAACAGTTCGCGTAGTTTCGACAACAGCGTCAGGCGGTTGATACGGATATCTTTCTCTTCCGCGTTAACCATGACATTTTCGAAGAATTCATCCACCGGAGCGCGCAGAGCAGCCAGCTCAATCAACGCTTCCTGATAACGACCATCGGCAAAGTACGGCTGAAGCTTATCACGCAGCACAACCAGATGTCTGGCCAACTCAATTTCCGCCGCTTCTTTCAGTACGGAGGCGTG
>OKEE01000183.1_pt1 | contig 36209 bp, 26 predicted proteins | sample 1611071 | NCBI WGS metagenome assembly OKEE01 (sample SAMN04436708, study PRJEB24849) | human gut metagenome | biome: human gut; feature: NICU; material: stool | host: Homo sapiens | place: USA: Saint Louis, MO | collected 2010-09-07 | reverse complement strand
GAGTTTTCCAGGATCAGGCTCTGCAGTTTTCGATCTTCACATACCAGGGCAATCCCGGCGTCGATACTGCGTGCGGGCGTCCGCTTGGTCAGCGCCTTGCCGTTCAGGGTGACCTGACCGATCATGTCCGAGGATGGGGGTGTTCCAAAAATGGATTCGAGTACTTCTGAGCGACCAGCTCCCATCAGGCCGGCGATTCCCAGCACTTCGCCGGGCTCAACCGACAGCGAGATGTCGTGCAGTGCTGCCCGCGACTCGCGCGCATTGGGCATGAGGGAGAGGTGCTCCACCGTCAGTCTGGCTTCGCCGCCCTCGGCGCGGGCACCGGTTTCCTCGGGACGCTGGTGCAGTTCCGAGATCGGACGACCCACCATCATGTGGATCAGTTCTGATCGACTGACGTCCCTCATCTCGCGTTCACCGATGAACTGTCCATCTCGCAGCACTTCGACCCGGTCAGCAATCTCTTCGAGTTCTTCCAGACGGTGAGAGATGTAGATGATGCCGACTCCCTCGGATGCAAGTGACCTGACAACCTCGAACAGGCGTTCAACTTCAGCATCTGCCAGCGCCGACGTCGGTTCGTCCATGATCAGGATTCGGGTGTTCAGGCTCATCGCCTTTGCCACTTCAATGAGCTGCTGTTCTGCCAGTCGGTATTGACGCACGAACTTTCTAGGATCTAGATCCAGCCCGACTCGCGCCAGCAGATCCCGGGCCGTCGAAATCGTGCGCTGTTTCTTGACCCACCCTCCGGTCGCCTGTTCTCGTCCGAGCCAGATATTGTCTGCCACTGACATGTCGGGGACGAGGTTCAGTTCCTGGTGGATGGTGGAAATCCCCAGCTGTTGTGCGGTGCTGGGGCTATGCAGCGTGACCGGCTCTCCGTCGACCTTGATGTGACCGTCGTAGTCGTTGAAGACTCCAGAGAGCACGTTGATCAGCGTGGACTTGCCTGCTCCGTTTTCTCCCAGCAGTGCCACAACTTCACCGGCGCCCAGGCGCAACGACACATTATCGAGTGCTCGCACTCCTGAAAACGATTTCCCGATATGGTGCATTTCGAGCAACGGTACAGTCACGACGCGCCTCCGATTCGCCATTGATGTCAAGCGCCTAGATTGATCTCCACACCGTATACCAGCTGTTTAGACGACTCAACGATTTCACAGGTAACGGTTTAGCGACATTAGTATTACTATAACCTATATATCACATAGCATTTACTATGCACAATCGCTTGACACTCATTTTTGCTCCATTTAAGCTGATTTTGCCCGAAAACGAAGTGGCGATGCCGCCACTCGACCCAAGGATCAATGATGAATCACCTCTCTCGACCGGGAAAGATCGCACTGGCCGCGTCAACAGCCCTGCTGCTCAGCATCGGCGGACTCGCCCAGGCAGCGCCACCCGACGAAAATCCCGCAACAGGTTGGCAAACCTACACTGACATCACTCGCCTTCCGGAACTGAGCACCGGCACGCAGAGCCGCCAGTTCTCAAGTTTTGATCGCGAAGGTGGCAACGACCACGACGGATTCAGCGGAAAGTACTCCTGCCTGCGCACCACCGATGAAGGATGCGTGCTGGCAGAAGCCACAGGCGCCGGCGAAATCCAATCCATCTGGTCAACGTGGGATCGTGGCGACGTCACCAAGGCCGGCAACATCATCATCGAACTCGACGGCACAGTCGTTCTCAATGCACAGTTCCAGGACGTGGTTGAAGGTAAAGCCGGCGCACCGTTCATCTATCCGTTCGTTGCCGACAAGATGCAAACCTCCGGTGGCGTGTACATCAAGATCCCCATGCCCTACCGCGAATCCATGCGCGTCACGGTGCAGAACAATCCGTTCTTTTACCATGTGTCGTACCGCTCGTTCGCCACCGCTGACGGCATTTCGACCTTCGATCCCTCCAACGTGCCCACCGACCTGCTCGAACAGACTAAGACTTGGGGTACGCAGCCGCCGGCCTCCCTCGTCAATGAGCCGAACCTGCACGCAGACTTCAGTCTTGCTCCGGGCGAATCCACAACAATCGCGACACTGGATGAGCCCGGAATGCTCCAGGCTTTCACCCTTGGCCTGCCAGGTCTCAAGGGCGCGCCGGCACCTGAGCGCATGAACGATGACGGTCGCGCAACGAAGGATTCGACCAGCTTCACCGTGGCGATTGATCCCGCGAACGAGGGTGTCACGCTCACGCGCCGTTATGACCCGATTTCACCTGATCAGAAGGCACGTATCCTGGTTGACGGCACGCAGGCCGGCCAGTGGGATGGCACTGAAGGCAAATCAGGGGTGTGGCGCGAAGAATCGGTTGAACTGCCCGCCGACGCCACCGCAGGCAAGTCATCGATCCGCATCACCAACGAGTTCATCTCTGCGGGCAACGACTTCAACGAATTCCGCTACTTCGTCGACTCCAAGGTGGGCGGCGACATGATCCGGACCGATGAAGTCGACGTTGGCGAGGGAACCGACGAATCGCGCGCCTCTGAACAAGCTCACGACTATTCGATCGTGAACGAACGTTGGCACGGAGACCGGACCTATGCGCGCGAAAATACAAACCCCGCTGACGCCGAGCAAATCGCGGCGTCCGACGATTTCCTGACGAATACACATATCCAGATTCACGCCGACGGCCAGTTGACCGTCGACGCGCCGATCGGAGAGTTCTTCGGTACCGGTCTGGGTCAGGCGCCCGTTACCTCGCTGATGTTCGGTGTCGATCCCGAAACAGGGACATATTCGTCGTGGTGGCCGATGCCGTTCGGCAAGACGATGACGATCTCACTGGTCAACAACTCTCAGTACACGCTGAACAACGGTACGTGCGATGTCACATTCAACGCGGATGCGAGTGTGGCCGAGCGTTTGAGCGGACCGGTCCCCTCCCTCGGATATTTCTACGCCACGCACCACGCGGGTCCGACCGAAGACGGGCGCGACTGGGTGTTCCTCTCAACTGAAGGCCAGGGCCGCTTCATGGGAGTCAGCCACACCATGTCCTCGTCACAGGGCGACGGCAACGTTCGCGGCTACCTGGAAGGCGATGAGCGCATCTACGTTGACGGGCTGCGCACCCCACAGTGGCACGGCACCGGCAGTGAAGATTTCTACGAGGGTGGCTGGTATTTCGATTACGGACCGTTCTCCGCATTTACCAACGGTGCGCCACTGGAGAAGATCGCTGGAACGTACGGCTGTGACTATCAGTGCGACTCGGCCTACCGACTGCTGATCGGTGATGCGATCGATTTCCAGAGCTCGATCAGCGCCGGATTGGAGCACGGGCCGGATAATCGCCATCCGGCTGAATACTCTTCGACCGCTTTCTGGTACGGCCACGCGGCTGCGCCTGTACTGACCTTTACTGATTCACTCAACATCACCGACGTGGACAGCGAGGCGGCTCACGCGTACTCAGGTGGCGGCGAACCGCGCTCGCTGACCAGCACATTCGAAGGCAACGATGACACGGTCAGCGTGACCGATTCTCTGCGCGACTCGACTGATCCGATCACTTTCACCGCGGCAGTCAAGAAGTCGAATCAGGGTGTACGCCTGCATCGCATGTCGGACCAGTCGAGTGGCTATCAAAGCGTCGATGTGGCCGTGAACGGCATGCATGTCGGCACGTGGCTGCAGCCCCTGGCCAATCAGACTCATCAGTGGCTGGAGGACACGTTCGAAATCCCCCGCGCCATCACTGAGAACGTCGATAGCATCACGGTTGAGCTGACTCCGCGCGATGGTTCGGCACCGTGGAGTGCTGCGCGCTACGAGGTGTACACGATTGGCGGCGAAGAGGCGGCGACGCCAGTCGAACCGCCGGAACCGGCTGAACCGCCCGCACCGCCTACATCGCCCACGACTGGCGAGCGTCCTCAGGCCGACAAGCCGCCTCGCCTCAGCGCGACCGGCTCGTCTGCACCGATCCTCGCACTCACAGCACTTGGAGCGCTGGGCGTAGGAGCGTGCGCACTGTCAGTTCGCAGACGCCACTGAGCCGTGGGCGGGGCCGCGCGTGGTGATGACCCGATCAACCTGATCAGCCTCACGCCATGCTGCGGCCACGCTGTCAGCGGCGCGTTCGTCGGCAACGAGGGCTGCAACTGTTGGCCCCGATCCGGACAGGATCACCGCGAGCGCGCCGCTTTCGCGTCCGATCTCAATCGTGTCGGCCAGTTCGGGTCGCAACGTGAACGCGGCCGCTGCCAGGTCGTTATGTAAGTACGGTGCCGCCTCGCGCGCACTGGCGGTGAGTGCGGCGAGCGTCTGTTCGTCTGGCCGGGTGAGTTCGGCCCATTCACCCATCTCATCGCGCCGCCTGAAAACCTCCGGCGTCGATAAACCTTCGTGGGCGGTTGCGCATACCCACAGGTGTTCATGTTCGCTGTCCAAGACCTGCATATGGTCGCCGTGCCCGGTTCCCAGCGCGATTCCGCCGACCAGGCAGGCCGGCACATCCGCGCCCAGCGTGCGGCCGACCGCCTGGAGCTGATCTGCGTCCAGTCCTAATTCCCACAGTTCGTTGCAGGCGACGAGGGTGGCTGCCGCATCCGCTGACCCACCGGCCATTCCACCGGCAATCGGCACGCGCTTATCAACGTGGATCCTCACGCCTGCCGCGGTCGACGCCCACGGGCCGCTTTGTGCGAGGCGCTGCAAGGTGCGTGCGGCTCGTGCCGCCAAGTGCCGGTGCGGGTCGAGCTCGTTCATCATGGCGCTTGCCTGACCGTCTACCTCGCCCTCTGGCGTGTACACGGTTGTCGATACCGCGATTCCGGGGGTGCGAGCCGTTGTCACTGTGACGGTTTCACGCAGGTCGAGCGCCTCGAACACGCTGATCAGCGGATGATATCCGTCTTTTTCCGGCGCGCCGACGCGCAGCAGCATGTTGACTTTGCCCGGGGCGCTGGCCTGAGCTTCACGCATGTGCCTCTCCGTTTCGTGTGGAGGCGTAGGCTCCCTCGGGCGTGGAGGGATCGCATCTGGCGGCGACGATAAGCCTGCCGAGGTCGACGAACTGGCCGATGGACAGCGTTTCGCCACGAGCCTGCGGGTCGATGCCGGCACGGGTGAGAAGGTCGGCGGCCGCTTCCCCGGATCCCGCCCAGTCACGCAGGGCCGCGCGCAGAGTCTTGCGTCGTTGCCCGAATGCGCGGTCGATCGCATCGAATGTGGCGTCGCGCAGGACGGCGTCACCCAACGGCTCATCGCGCCTGGTGAGCCGCACCAGCGCGGAATCGACGTTCGGAACCGGCCAGAACACAGCGCGCCCGATGCTTCCGGCTCGTTCAGCGTTGCCGTACCACGCGGCTTTCAGGGAGGGAACACCATAGGTTCGTGAGCGGGGCCCTGCGACGAGGCGGTCGGCAACCTCTGCCTGCACCATAACCAGGACATCGCGCAGCGTCTCGAAGCGTTCGAGCAGTCGCAACAGTACCGGCACAGCCACGTTGTATGGCAGATTGGCGACAAGTTTGGTGGGCGCAGCGTCGCCCAACTCGTCCGGCGTCACTTTCATCGCATCCATACAGGTGACGGTGAGGCGCTCTGCTGCCTCGGGCATGCGGGCCCGAACGGTTTCCGGCAGCGCACGAGCCAGGCGTGGATCAATTTCGACCGCATCGACATGTGCGCCGGTTTCCAGGAGCGCCAGTGTGAGCGACCCCAGTCCCGGCCCGACCTCAAGCACGTGGTCATCTCTCCCTACGCCACCTGCTCGCACGATGCGTCGAACGGTTCCGCCGTCGTGCACGAAGTTCTGCCCCAGCACTTTGGTCGGGCGAATGTCGAGGGCAGCCGCGATTGCGTGGATCTCGGCAGGTCCCAGCAGCGCGGATCGTTCGTCTGTTTCGTTCACGTCACGAGGGTATCGCGTGAGCGCGGATCAGTACCAACCGACAGAATTGGAATGCCCGAGCGCGCCGCATGGGGTTCCGTAGCGGCCGGCGACGTATCCCAGGCCCCACGTGATCTGCGTGGCCGGATTCGTCTGCCAGTCAGCACCGGCAGATGCCATTTTCGATCCGGGGAGAGCCTGCGGAATACCGTAGGCGCCTGACCAGGCGTTAGCGGCATAGGGGTTCCAGTGCGATTCGCGATCCCACAATGTCAGCAGGCACTGGAATTCACTGTCTGACCAGCCGCGCTGACTCACCATTTGCTGCGCGATGCCGCGCGGATCTTCGCCCGAGTATGTTCCGGTCGGTGTCGAGCTGATCGTCAGCCCTTCGGCTTCAGCGATGCCGCGAATCTCATCGAGTTCGGCCTGGCTTGAGATGTCACCGGGTTTGGCTCGGAATCGTACGGACGTGCGGCCATCTGATTCAGTGCCTTCTTCCAACTGGGCTTTCGGATCGATGCCGGCGGCCAGGAGAGCTTCGGGCGTGACTTTCCTGGTGCCGACGGTGACGATTTCCGGTCGCGGTTCCGCTTTCTTGTCGGCCGACAGCACGGCTGAGTAGGTCACTTCGCCGTCGACTGTTTCCTGCCACACCACAGAGCTGTTGGCACCGTGTGTGCCTTCCTGTTCAACGATGCGTTCGCCTTCGAACAGTGCGTCGGACTTGCGTTCTTCTTTCGAGAAGTTCACCGGGGTGTCTGTGCTGACGCGTCCGCGGGTGACGGGCTGGACGCGCACGGACAGTTCGCCGTTTGCCGATTCGAGGGTGACCCGGTCCAGCGGCGACAGCTTGATTCCGTTGTTTTCAATGACGTGTCGTATGTCCTGGCCTGCCCGGACGGCAACATTCTGGATCACGTTGCCGTTTGTTTCAATGACTGGCAGTGTGCGTGCGCGTGACACGAGCGGTTGAAGTTCGGCTCGCATCGAGGAGCGGCTCGCGCCTATCGCCACGGTGGATCCGTAGGTGTCGGCATCTGCCAGGATCGTGTCAATTGAGCTGGACGTCGACCATACGGTGCGTTCTTCGCCGTCGATCGTCAGGTCGTAGGGTTTGGCCGTGCGCACAACGACATGGTCAACTGACGCGATGTTTTCGCTGGGTGTGGGCGAGATCAGGTCGTGTTCACCGACCTGTACGTCGATGCTGGCGAGCGCGTCGGAGACTGTGCCGCCCCACACGGTGACAGGCTGACTGACTCCGTCGACTTCGAGCATCACTGTGTGACGAGCCTGAGCAATACCACCAACCGCGATGCCGGCTACTGCAAGTGACGCTGCACTTGCTGTGGCAATGATGCGTCGCGGGGTCACGGCAGGCTCCTTCCAATCGGCTGTTCCTACCGTAACCGTTTTGTGACTATTTGTGGAGTCGGACCGGAAAATTGTGGTGAGTTGCGCGCTCAGTACAGTCCGAGGCTTGCCGCGCATGCTGGCCACTGGCCCCATCCAGCTGCCGCCTGCAGTGCCTGAGCGCGGGCAGTTTGCTCAGCTGCCGATGCGTCCGAGGGCAGGCCGGTGCCGCCCATCGATTGCCACGTGGGCAAAGTGAACTGGTACATGCCGTAGAATCCGTTGCCCGTGTTGGTCGCCGGATTTCCGCCGGATTCACACTGAGCCAACGCGGCCCACACGTCCGAACCAGCAGTGGTTGCGGGAGCTGCAGTCGGCGTGGAAGCTGTCGTCCTCTGTTGGGCGGCCGCTTTCTTCGTTCCCACCGCGACGATCTTGTTTTGCGGGTCGGTCTTGCTGGTCGATACGGCTGCCGACACGGCGATTTCTCCGCCGACTTTTTCCTCAAAGTACTTGGTCGTCACCGAGCCGTCTTTGCCTTCCTGAATAACCGACGTCGTTCCTTCAGTCAGGGTGTCGTCTTTTCGCTCTTCAGTTTGGAACGGCACTGCGTCGGTCTGCGTGCGGTAGCCGCGCTCAACTCGTGTCACGACGATCGTGATGGTGCCGCCGCGGTTTTCCAGCTTCACGCGATCCAACGGGCTTGTTGTGACGCCCAAGCGAGCCAGGATTGAAGCCGTGTCGTCACCGGTTTCGGCAGCTGTGTCAAGGGTCTGGCCGTCTACCTCAACCTTGATGCGTTCGCCGGGCGCTGCCAGCGGCAATGTGGCACGGGCAAAGGATCGGTCAGCGGCGATGATCGCCGTGCCGTGCTGGGAGAATTCGTCCAGTAAATCGGCCATTGATCCTGCTGTGGACCACAGTTCCACCTGGTTTCCGTCCAGATCCACCGTGTACGGCGATGCAGTCCGTACAACGACGGTGTCACCGTTGGATACTCCCTCGCCCATCGCCGGTGCGACCAGATCGTGAGGGCTGACTTCAACGCCTGCAGCATTGATGACGTCTGAGACGGTGCGGGAGAATCCGCTGACGGGCTGCGAGACTCCGTCGACCTCGAGAGTCACGGTGTTGTGTGCTGCTGCTGCGCCCACTCCGGCCACGCCCACAACTGCGAGCGATGCGGCGGATGCGGCTGCGATAACGGTTCGTCGGCTCGGTGAGAATTCCAAATTCACAAGTGTCCTGAGGTCGTTCGGCTCCGTCGGGCAGACGGACTGACTGGTGCCACACTAATAGGTTTTACCCAAACGTGACATCCGACGTCGCACATCTCACATGCGTCGCGTTTGCTTTTCGCCGTCGCACGTGGTTGCGTCCACCCCTTACGCCCACGCGCCGTATACGTGCGTCGTATTGCGCCACAACCGGTCACACGCAGCAGCTTCGTCGACGTTCCATAGCTCGGCAATTGCCCGCACGGTGTGGACAATTGAGTAAGTCGCGTTCGGATGACCACGCCACGGCACTGCTGTGAGATAGGGCGCATCCGTTTCGACCAGCACGAGTTCAGGCGGAAGTTCGACCAGCGCTTGACGAAGGTGGGCGTTAGCCGGATACGTCATATTGCCGGAAAATGACGCATACCACCCGTTCTTCGCCAGTTCGCGCGCCATTGCCGCGTCGCCGGAGTAACAGTGAAAGACGATGAGCTGGTCGGCCGTGGCGGTTTCGTTCAGGATCGCGAGTGTGTCTTCATGCGCATCACGATCATGAATCTGCAGCGGCAGGCCCGCTGCGGCTGCGAGTCGAATGTGCGCGCGAAATGATTCCGCCTGCGCTTGTTTGCCGGCATCGGCTGTTCGGAAGTAGTCGAGTCCGGTTTCACCGACGGCAACGATGACCGGGTCATTCAGACGCCGTTCAACCTCCGCGAGTGCTTCGTCCAGCGGAACGTGGTGCTGTTCAACGTGCGGGACGAGGCCATCTGGCGACGGTTCAGCAATCCCGGCATGCAATGCTGCTTCGTTGGGATGAATCGCAAGCGCCACTCGTATCGCGAGGCCGGACGCGCCCTCACGCGCAAGCTGCATCGATCCGTCGAAGTCAGGGATTTCGCAGGCAGAGGTGATGAGTCCGCGCACACCGACCTGCTGAGCGCGCTCGAGCTGTTCGTCAAGCGCCAGCCTGATTCCCTCAGCGCGAGGAATCTGTTCCTCATACAGCGGCAGATGAGTGTGGTTGTCGATCACATGACCTTCGAGCGGTTGCGCAGCTGGTGGCCATTCGCGCTTCTTTTTCTTCGACACCGGACCGGTCACTTCCTTCACTGTGATGACGTGCTTATTCCTCTGAACCGATCCTAACGAACCCGCCGCCTTCGCCGCTCATTCCCTTTGAGGCGGCATATGTCCGCGATAGCGGGTAATTCCGTTGACGACGTCGTACCGGAAGCCGAGTGGAGTTGTCCACTGGTACACACCAGGCTCTGGCTGGTCGAGGTCCCAACCTGCATGCGTTTTTGCACGGTGAACACTTCGCGACAGTGGACCCAGATTCGCCAGATTTGTTTGCCCAGCCGGGCCACCTTCCTCATATGGGACCGTATGGTCCAGGTCGCACGATGTTGAGGGCGTGTTCGAGTAGGGGAATACCTCGAACGGTTCACGCTGAAGCAGTGCCCTGCGCATCATCGGTGTCGGATCGTGCCGGTCACCGGCAGGCAGCGATGAGTAGTCAAGGACGGGGCGAATCGTGACCCGAGTATGCGCAAGCATGGATGCGAGTTGCGCGACTGGAACAGAACCGCCATCGTCAATACTCGCGCAGTGCGGCGAATCCGGGTAGATATGAGCAACGATCTCAGCTCTGCGCTCAGTTTTCGCTTCACGTCCATTTAACAGTGCCCCCGCCTGCTCGGGGTTCGCCAGCAAGCCGAGTGCACGCGAGCGCCGCTCATCAACCGACTCATCTGGATGCGAGGCGGCCAGCGCAGATGCCAGACTTGCGACAGTGCGGTCAAGATGGAGGGCATCTGTAATGGCGAGTTGCGCATGCATATAGGCGCTGCCGACTCCCTCGTCCATGTCGAACACGACGCGTCTGGCACGCTCGGCAAGTTCTGCACGCACTTCGATCATCTGCGGGGCAACGCGGGCGATCAGAAGGTTCACGTGACGGGTGATGCGCCCCTGGTTCCATGAGCCGATCTGTCCGAGCAGTTCATCGAGCGTCGCGCATTGGGATTCGCTGAGTGTGGACGTCAGCGAGTGAACATGGCAGGCCTTCCAGACGGGGATTTCAGCATCCATGACGCGGTCCCACAGTCTCGGGAGGCGGAAGCGGACACCAAGTAGCGAGTAGAGTTCCTGCAATGTTTGAGAGGGCGAGCATCCTAAAGCGGCAGCAAGTTCGAGATGGGCGAACTCGGCAATGAGCGGGGTGCCGCTGCTTGAGCGCGGCACAAGAGCCTGCTCTCCTTTGAGCGCGGCAGTGACCGTCAGAATCGTGTCGACGATCATGCGGGCGCGCTCAGCTTCAGCTTTCCGCCAGCGGGCATCCGCCTCGCGCAGTGCGTTCACCTGCTCGATGGCAGCATCAAGCTCACTGGCGGAACCGCCGCCGTCGGGTGCACCTGCACACACACAAGTATCGAACATGTGTTCTATTGTGAGGGATGGCATGTGCATCTGCGTCCCACGAACACCACTTAACGGGACACAATTTAAGTGATGTGTGTCACATTTAAGCCAGTAGGGCGGCTTCCTATTTTCCGTTCAGCTGCGCGTAGTCAATGCGGCGATCTTTGAAGTAAAATTCCTTGTCACGATCATTGATCTCACGCAGCACACGGCACGGATTGCCAATTGCGACAACATTCGCCGGCAAATCTTTAGTCACGACGGCGCCGGCACCCACCACGGTGTTATCGCCGATCGTGACACCAGGCAGGATATTGACACCGGCACCGATCCAGCAGCCTGAGCCGATGCGGACCGGCATATTGTACTGGTAACCCTTTCGGCGAAGCTCCGGGATAATCGGATGTCCCGCAGTCGAGATGGTGACGTTCGGGCCGAACATCGTGTAGTCACCGACGTAAATATGCGTGTCGTCAACGCAGGTGAAGTTGAAATTGACGTAGATATTGCTGCCGAAGTGGATATGATAGCTGCCGAAGTTCGCATAAAATGGAGGCTCGATGTAGCAGTTCTCCCCTATTTCAGCGAACATTTCCTTCATCATCGTCTGGCGTTTGTCCTGTTCGGATGGGCGCAGCTGGTTAAATTCGTGGAGCCGTTCGAGGCATTTCGTTTGCACGGCGACGATGTCGTCATCGTCTGGCATATACAGATCCCCTGTGTGCATTCGTTCCTGCATGACGCTCATCGCGCAGTCTTCCTTGTCGTGTCAAAGGCGGCTGATCCGCTCAATATTCTATGGAACCACGCATTATTTGCGTATTGACGAGGGCGGCTCAACCGCTCCGGATGACACGAGCTCCTGCTGCGTGAACTGGAAGACGTTAAGTGGACGTCTATTTCTCCGGCCGCAGATTTCCAGGCCAAGGGCGCCCGAACAGGAGCTTACACGCTTGCCGGAGAAGAACTCACACTGAATTCCAGCGAAGAACCAACCATCTCATATGCGGACTACGCAATCAACGACACCGACGAAATCGAAGCGGCCAGCACCTCCGCGAGCACATCTCGGTTGTCAGCATGTGATCCGCGAGAAACTGTAGTTCCCACAATCCTGCCCCGCTAACAGGAGCCAGCGAAACCAGTGGCACCGACATTCAAACACGAGACTCTCTCATAGGCAGGCACAACAGGAACTTGGGCGATGCGAGATTCAAATCTCGCTGACCCATTCGTCCGATGAAACAAATTCGGCAAACCTCTGGACTAAGAGTTCTTCAGCCTCCGCCGTCCGTGCTGCATTCTTGAGAGTACATTCCCAAACAGTAAAACACTTGATCTCCCGTGCGCGAAGCAGTTCCCTTACTCTGGAATCCCTCAGGACATTCGACTCGAACTTCTCCTGCCAGAACTCAGCATGAGTTTTGGGTGTCGTTGCAAACCTGCAACCAGCGTGTCGATGCCAGAAACAGCCATTTACAAAAACCGCAGTGTTGTATTTCCGCAAGAAGACATCCGGCCTGCCTGGAATTCCTTTTTGAGCAATTCGGTAGCGGTAGCCGTGTCGAAACAGAAGCTTTCGAAAATACAGCTCAGGATTCGTATCTCTCGAACGGATCGAGGCCATATTGCGACTGCGCTGCTCGGAGCAAGCTAGGTCTGCACTCAAAGACGCTCAGTCTCCTGGACATAGGAAACAAACTGCAACAAACTCCAGATTCGATCCCGCCGATCTGCCGGGTAGAACTTTATATAAGGCCTGGGAACAACGAGCACCACATTCTCACTCTGCATTTCATCCATCTGAGCGGGAGAAATACCTTGTTGGAGCGTGCAGAGGTACTTCGGTCTGTCGCGCAGACGGTCAGCTTCGTTGATCACCTGCCGCCAACGATCCTTGCAGGTCGTCTTCGCAGCCAGTGAAATCAGCTTGCAGGTCGGAAAGATCGGGTCGTGATAAGACTCCTGTGAGGGAAATATGAAGTCAGGCTTCTTATTCCCCTCGGTGATTGCCTGAGCCGTATAGGCAACCTCATTGCCGTCAAAAACAGCAGCAAGGTGATGCTCCAGACTCTTGCCTGCTCGACTCTTTCTCCGGTTCAGCACCCTGTTAGCCAAGGTCACAAACTCATCTACAGAAGTAAATCCCCCTGCGATGGCATTACCGTAGCGGCTGTGCTCAATTGCTCTGAAAAGAGCATATTCCATTTTGGTCCATTCGATGATCTTCCGATCTGGATTGGTACGGATAAACTCTTCATGGTCGTACACTCGGTTCTGAATACAGCGCGCCGCTTCAGACATATTTTCAGATGCCGGAAATTCAACACTCAGTCCTTCGATAAATTCCCGAATGGCATTCTGCTCACGTGTCTCCTCAGTTACACGACCGGCATCGATTAAACGATTTGTCTCAGTAGGACTAATAGCAAACGCCTCAAGGAACTCATTGATGTCCTCTTCTGCATTCAGGAAATATGCGCTGTAGAATTCTTCCGCGCACTTCACGAAGACGAACAACGCACCGGTATAGTGGGGACGCAGGAACGGAAATCCGCGTCCAAAGTTTGTAATTCGGTATTCGTTCCTCGTGCCCTGTCCGTAGTAAATGAAGCGGGTACTCGTTTCAAACTCATCCTGCCACTTGACCTTGACCCATCTTTCCTTATTAGTTCCTTTCTGACCCGGCTGATCAAAAAGTATGGACAGGGAGGGCTTGGAAATGTATATGCCAGCCTGGTGACCGCCTGTCAGCCCGGTGTCATTAGCGGAAAGAAACTTGCAGTATGCTTTCTCGCTGCCCAAAACCGCCTGGATTGCCTGCATGGCATATCTCTCAACTATTTAGATCACCTTCTTTGACCCATACACACAGTTTTCAGCAGCATAATTTATCGCTGAATCGAGCCGCACCAGCTCTGCAGTTATAAGTCCGGCGATGTCCGCCATAAGAGGGACCACAACAGAGTTTCCGAACTGGCGATATGCCTGCGTATCCGATACGGGAATTTTGAAACTGTTGGGAAACCCCTGAAGCCGTGCGCACTCTCGCGGAGTCAATCGACGCGGATTTTTCCCCTCCTGTGCTATCAGGATCTCAGACCCATCCTTGTAATACCGCGCACTGAGTGTCCGCGTAATGCCGTCCAGAGGCGCCATACCATAACCGAACCCATTTCCGGCTTTACGATGCTTTTCTGCATAGTTCTGGAGATAGGTCCACAGCTTGTCGGAAAGTGTGTATTTTTCGGCGACCTTATCCTCCAGAATTTCCCGTAACACCGGCGGATTCTTCAGGGGATGCAGATTGAAGGAAAAATCAACGTTATCGCAGTAACGCTGCTTGTCGAAACCTACAATTACTATCCGTTCCCTGTGCTGCGGAACATATCTTTTCCCGTCAACCACCTGGTATTGAATGTCGTAGTTCAGTTCCTGAAGAGACTCTTTGATGATCGTGAAGGTCTTTCCACGATCATGACTGCGCAAATTCTTGACATTTTCCAGCATGAAGGCCTTTGGTCGTTTCTCTTTCAAGATACGACAAATATCAAAGAAAAGTGTCCCCTGAGTCTTGTCTTCGAAACCCGTTGCACGCCCCAAGCTGTTCTTTTTCGATACTCCAGCTATGGAAAACGGCTGGCATGGAAACCCCGCTACCAGAATGTCATGATCCGGTATATCCGCAGCCTTGACTTCTGTTATATCCCCATCAGGCCACTCTTCAAAGTTCGCATGATATGTTTGTTGGCAATATTTATTCCATTCACTCGAGTAGACACATTGCGCTCCAGTCTCCTCGAAAGCCAGCCGCATACCTCCGATACCGGCAAACAGGTCTATGAACTCATAGGAGCTGCCGTCTTTGGGAGCCTTCTTGTCTGCTGAATTCGCTACCATTTACTCCCACTCAATCGTTGCCGGCGGCTTGCTGGTTACGTCCAGGACAACGCGGTTGACCTCGGGCACCGCGTTGGTGATGCGGTTGGAGATGCGGGCCAGGACATCGAACGGTACGCGCGACCAGTCGGCCGTCATGGCATCCTCGGACGACACGGGGCGCAGCACAATCGGATGGCCATAGGTGCGGCCATCGCCCTGCACGCCAACCGAATGCACATTTGCCAGCAACACCACCGGACACTGCCAGATCTCACGATCCAGCCCGGCAGCGGTCAGCTCTTCACGGGCAATCAGATCCGCGGCGCGCAGAATCTCCAGGCGTTCGCGCGTCACGTCACCAATAATGCGAATTCCCAGGCCAGGACCGGGGAACGGCTGACGCCACACAATGTTCTCCGGCACGCCCAGTTCCAGGCCAATGGCGCGCACCTCGTCCTTGAACAGCGTGCGCAGCGGCTCCACCAGCTCAAAATTCAAGTCCTCCGGCAGTCCGCCGACATTGTGGTGCGACTTGATGTTCGCAGCACCCTCGCCGCCACCGGATTCAACAACGTCGGGGTACAGCGTGCCCTGTACGAGGAACTTGATCTCCGCGCCCGCTTCACCGGCCTCACGCACCAGTTTCAATTGCGCAGCCTCGAAAGAACGAATGAACTCGCGGCCAATGATCTTGCGTTTTTGCTCCGGGTCGCTCACGCCAGCCAGAGCATTCAGGAAACGCTCCGACTCGTCCACCGTCACCACGCGGATCCCCATCGTGCCCGCGTAATCATGCTCGACCTGCTCACACTCACCCTCACGCAGCAACCCGTGATCAACAAAAATACACGTCAGCTGATCGCCCACCGCTTTGTGCACCAGCGCGGCAGCAACCGAGGAATCCACGCCGCCGGACAGACCGCAGATCACTCGCGCATCGCCCACCTGCTCACGGATCCGAGCCACCTGATCATCAATAATCGACCCGGGAGTCCAATCAGTGCCAATACCCGCACACTCGTGAATGAAGTTCTCAATGAGCTTCTGGCCAAACTCGCTGTGATGCACCTCAGGGTGCCACTGCACACCATAGAGCCGGCGCGACTGATCCTCGAACGCGGCAACCGGTGTTTCCTGCGTGCTGGCCGTCACAGTGAAACCATCCGGCGCCTGCTGCACCGCATCACCGTGACTCATCCACACGGACTGTTCTGCCGGAGTACCAGCAAGCAGCGCGCTGGAGGCGCCCTCGTCAATCGTGAGCGACGTATGGCCGTATTCGCGCGTTCCCGTCTTGCCGACGGTGCCGCCCAAAGCCTTCGCCATGACCTGGAACCCATAGCAAATGCCGAGCACCGGGACGCCTGACGTGAACAGCTCAGTGTCAAACGTTGGCGCGTTGTCCGCGTACACAGATGACGGGCCGCCGGACAGGATCACCGCAGCCGGATCCTTCGCAAGCATCTCGACGGCCGGCATCGTATGCGGCACGATCTCCGAGTACGCAGAGGTCTCACGGACACGACGCGCAATCAGCTGCGCGTACTGGGCGCCAAAGTCAACAACAAGAACAGGACGATTTTCAGTGCTCACAGGCTCATCGTAGCCGTACGGACGACCCATGCGCCACACTCACTGCGTCACCGTCAGCGAACCTGCCAAAGGCGCGTTGGAATCACCACCCACATACAGTTCGATGCGCGTGGCGTCCTGGATCCAGTCCTTCGTGACCGCGCTCCAGTACCGCAGTTGATCGGGGCCGAGGGGGAACGTCACCCTCACAGTCTCACCGGCCGGGATGCTCACACGTGAGAATCCCTTAAGCTCACGCAAAGGCCTCGAGGACGTGCCGTAGCACTGGTGGATGTACAGCTGGGCAACCTCGTCGGCATCCACATCCCCGGTATTCGTGACGTCAACGCTGAGCGTGGCTGTCTCACCGACGCGGATCTGATCACGATCCAAACGCGGATTCGAATACTCAAATGACGCGTAGCTCAAGCCGTATCCGAACGGGTAGAGCGGCGTACTCGGCTCGTTGAAGTAACGCTCACCTGCGCCTTCGGGCTGGAACGTGCGGTAGTGGTTGTAGACCATCGGCACCTGCCCCACGTTGCGTGGCCATGTGATCGGCAGACGACCGGCAGGTGAGACATCACCAAACAGCACGGCTGCCACGGCTGCGCCTGCACGCGTCCCCGGATACCAGATCTGCATGATCGCACCGACGCCCTCATGACTATCAACACAAGTCAGATCCAGCGGACGGGCCGACATACACAGGACAACGAGGGGGGTTCCCGTCTCTGCCAGACGCTGAAGCTGCTCCAGTTGGCGCCCCTGGAGCTCCAAGGTGGACACGGAGGCCTTCTCACCGATCTGGTTCTGATGCTGGCCGATCACCACGACCGCAACATCACTGTGTGCAGCAAGTTCCACGGCGGCGTTAATGTGCGCATCATCATCCCAGTCCTCGGGGGTGCGATCCACGACCGCGTCATTATCGTCGAACATCGAGGGATACAGGCGCTCCCCTACTCCCGCGCCAGGTTCAAACTCAACGTTCACATCCTGACCGGCGCGCTGGCGAATACCGTCCAGGATCGTCACTGTTTCATCGGTGTCGTACTTGAAGCACCATGGGCCCAGTGGGTCTCGCCGTGCATTGGCCAGCTCACCGATCACTGCGATGGAAGACGTCTTGTCTGCCTTGAGCGGCAGCGTGGAGTGTTCGTTCTTCAGCAGCACGAATGTGCGTTCAGCAGCGTGCTGTGCTGCGTCGCGATGCTCAGGTGTGGACAGGGTTGCGGCAGCGTCTCCCTCGTCAACGTAGGGATGTTCAAACAGGCCAAGGTCGAACTTGGCGCGCAGTACGCGGCGGACAGCCTCATCCAAGACCTCCATCGAGACACGTCCGTCCTCTACCGCTTCGGGCAGGTGCTCGTATGCGGCCTCGAACATCGCCATTTCCATATCAAGACCGGCGTTGACGGCTCGCGCGCCCGCATCGGGCAGGTCCTTGGCGAAATGTTGGACGGTGAGCGAGTGGACAGCGTTCGCGTCAGACACAACGAACCCCTTGAAGCCGAATTCGTCGCGAAGCGTGTCGGTCAGCAACCACTTGTTGCCCGAGGCAGGCACGCCGTTCAGATCCATGTACGCGCTCATGATGTTGCGTGCGCCAGCGGCAACAGCGTCACGGAAGGGAGGCAGATACACGTTGTGAAGTTCTGAATCGGACAGGTCGACGTCTTCGTAGTCGCGGCCGCCGCGAGCCGCACCGTAGCCGGCAAAGTGCTTGGGACCGGCAAGGATGGCGTCACCTGGCACAGCGTCGTCCGCACCCGCACCGCCCTGGAAGCCTGCCACCTGTCCGGCAGCCATCGCACTGCCCAGGTAGGGATCTTCACCTGCTCCTTCAATGATGCGACCCCATCGCGGGTCGCATGCAATGTCGACCATCGGTGCAAATGCCCAGTGAATACCGACTGAACGCGCCTCGCGTGCTGCGATGCGCTGGGCGGCCGAGGCACTGTCAGGATCCCAGCTTGCTGCCATTGCCAGTGGCACCGGGAAGATGGTACGCAAACCGTGGATGACGTCGTAGCCGAAGACCAATGGGATTCCGAAACGATGGTGCTCAATCGCCAGTTTCTGCAGCCGGTTCGTCTCAGAGGCTTCGTTGACGAACAGGAGTGATCCTACCCGCCCCGCTTTAATCGCTTTTTCCACCATCGCGCGTTGGGCTGTGTTCGCATCTTCTCCGTCAGCGGGCGCGCCGTCCTGCTGGTTCAACGCCATAGCGAGGTAGAAGTACTGGGTCAGTTGTCCGGCTTTTTCTTCAACCGTCAGGCGTCCCAGCAGGTCGTCGACGCGTTCAGTGGTCGACAAAGCAGCATCTTGGAATGGGTAAGCAGCGTCAGTCATCATTGTCCTTTCACGGCAGTTAACACCCTAATATTACAGTCGGTAAATTAGAACATCAAGGACCCCGGCCAGATGCGCATGGACTGGTCCTGGATCATGCGTTATGAGCCCGCCATTGCCGGACCTGAACGCATGGTCATCGACGTGAATACAGGCGAGTTCGCGGCAGGGCAACGCTGAGCGATCTACCGACAACCCTGGTCGCGCGCCCATTGCGTTGCCGAGTTCACCGCTTGAGCCGGTTTCACCGTCACATCCGGTGCGATCGGATCTTCCGCGTGAGTCGTTCCCATGCGGTCTTTCGTCACGCCGACTGTGACCACAAGCTGCTTTCCTCCATACAGCGGGAACGGTGTATTGACCGTGGCATATCCTGCGGTCGGCTGGCCAAACACGCGCGTATTCGGTACGCCTTTAAAAGCGAGCAAAGCCTGCTCACCGGAGCTGCCAGTGTGTTCACCGGTGACAATCGCGACCGGCACCTCTGACTTTTCCGTGATGTCAACGGTCGTGGGCCTTCCGCCGCCGCTGACCTTCCCGCTCTCCAACATGACGGCGCTTTCGCCTCCGCCCGTAACAAAGTAGGACACGGGACCGTCAGGAATCAGTGGCGAGATACCGGCAATCATCGGCCCCATGTCGCCACCACCGTTTTCACTGAGGTCAATCACCGCCGCGCACACATTCGCTCCGGACACAGCTTGCGCAATAGTTTGCGCGTACTCGCTGCCCTGGTCGGGTGTGCCCATAAACGCGGGCATGTGAACAGTCACGACACCGTCGTTTTCTTCCACGCTCGGCGCTTCGTACTCGTCGACGGCTTCTTGCGCTTCGTCCGGCGTCATCAAGAACGAGTGCTTCGTTCCCGCAATTTTGACGGCATCGGACAGGACTGCGTCGACCTCGTCAATGCTGGTGGCTTCGCTGATTGCCTGTTCGACTCGTGGGCGCTCATCCTGCCAGGCTTCGGACGATGCGTTGATTCCCTGGTCAAGATGGCCGAGGGCGACTTCACCGTAGCGCTGTGGACTGGGCTCAGTCAGCCAAATACCGAAGTTGGGTCCCCACCTGACGACAGCGACTCCAAGCAGCGCAGCGGCGACAACAATCAGTGCCACCAGGGCGATGATGATTCGTTTGGCAACCGTGGACATGGACTAAGCTCCTCACGTTGACGTGTCGGTCTGCGTTCCATTATGAGGAGGCAGGCCCATGCGTGCGAAGACAGCCCCATCTACATTGCGGGGTAGAGCTGACTCTACCCCGCATATGCAGATCGTTGAGCGCCTGTCAGTGCGCGAAGTGACGGGTTCCCGTCATGTACATCGTGATGCCAGCGGCCTGTGCCGCTTCGATCGACTCGTTGTCGCGGATCGATCCACCGGGCTGAACGACAGCTTTCACGCCGGCATCGATCAGCACCTGGAGGCCGTCAGCAAACGGGAAGAATGCGTCCGAGGCGGCAACGGCACCTTCGGAGCGACGCTCCGGCTCGTCAGCGACCACATCGGCTGTGCGTGCACCGCCCGCCGAATCCACCTTGTCAGCAGCGGCGTCACCTGTTGTGCGGCCACCCAGCGTGTTCGCGCGTTCGACCGCCAGACGGCAGGAGTCCACGCGGTTGACCTGACCCATGCCAACCCCGACGCTTGCACCGTCGTGAACCAGCAGGATTGAGTTCGACCGCACGGCTCGCACGGTGCGCCACGCGAACTCCAGGTCCCGCAGTGTTGCCTCGTCGGCCGGCTCGCCTGCCGCCAAAGTCCAGTTCGCCGGATCGTCACCGTCAGCGTCAATGTCGTCGCGTTCCTGCACCAGCAGTCCCCCGGAAATCTGCTTGAACTCCAGGGCTCCGCGTACCGGTGGCACTACCTGCAGGATTCTCAGGTTCTTCTTCGTTTCCAGTACTTCCAGTGCGCCTTCGGCGTAGGAGGGCGCCAGGACGACCTCGGTAAAGATCGGTTTGATCTGCCTGGCCAGTTCGACGCTGACCTCACGGTTGACTGCGATCACTCCGCCGAATGCTGACACAGGATCGCATGCATGCGCCTTGCGGTGTGCTTCCGCCACATCTGCGCCAATGGCGATCCCACACGGGTTCGCGTGCTTGATGATGGCCACGCACGGCTCGTCATGGTCAAATGCTGCGCGCAGTGCTGCGTCACCATCGGTGTAGTTGTTGTAGCTCATCGCTTTGCCATGCAGTTGGCGCGCGTTCGCGATGCCAGGCAGCAGGTCCTGGGTCGTGTCGTCGCCGTCCTGTTCATCGCCTGGCTCGTCAAACTCAACGTCAACTTCGCCCTCGCCCATCAGCTCGACGATGTCGCCGTATACGGCGGCATCCTGATGCGGATTTTCGCCATAACGCAAGGTGTGGAGGCGTTCGAAAGCAGAGACCAGCACCGGTGGCCACTGTGCGTCATCAACGTCATCGGCTTCAGCCGACTCGTCAACATCAAGGTCAGCATCCAGTTCGTCTTCGAACCAGTCAGCGATGGCGGCGTCGTAATCTGCTGTGTGACGGAATGCGGCCGCTGCCAGTTCGCGACGCTCCTCCAGAGTGAATCCCTCAGAGCGTGCAGCGTCGATCACCGCGTCGTATTGCTCCGGGTTGGTAGCAATGGCAACAGAGGGGTGATTCTTCGCAGCAGCGCGCACCATCGACGGGCCGCCGATGTCAATCTGCTCAACACATTCGTCGAATCCTGCGCCCGAGTCAACCGTGTCTTCAAACGGATACAGGTTGCATACCACCAGGTCGAATGCTGCGATCCCTAGGTCTTCGAGCTGCTGGCGGTGATCGGCTTTGCGCTGATCAGCGAGAATGCCGGCATGGATCTTCGGATGCAGCGTCTTGACGCGGCCTTCCAGCACCTCGGGGAAACCAGTCACGTCTTCCACGGGCGTCACAGGAATCTTCGCGTCACGGATTTTTTGTGCAGTTGAACCGGTGGACACGATTTCGACGCCAGCATCAGCGAGTGCGCGAGCCAGGTCAACCAGGCCGGTCTTGTCGTAAACGGAGATCAGTGCTCTGCGGATCGGGCGGACATCAACGGGTTCGAGGTTATCCAAACGGACTGACAATTCTTCCTCCAAGGGGGTTCAAGGTCGGTCCTCAGCGCCCAGGCGGGCGGCGCCGTGCGAGGCTGCTTCAGCCGCTTCCCGGTGGTCCTCCACCCTCGCCAGTTGCGGCCTCTTTTAGTGTACGAGGGCGGCGCCGGATATGCGACTAGCTGTGATCTTTCAGATCTTCGTCACTGTTGTCAGTATTGTCTGACACGGCGATGGGTTCCGTGGGCGCAGCGCTGGCTTTGAGTGCTTCCATGCGGGCATCCGGAGCACGCGGAGGAGCGGGCAGTTCTTCTGTCGCCTCTTCTTCCAGCGCCGTTTCCTCTTCCTCCGGCGTCTCTTCGCCGGCTTCATTCAGGTCAGGAGCTGGAAGGGGCGTCTCCCTCGTCGATGACTGGGCGCGATTCTCCTTCCATGCGGCAATACGCGCCTTCGTCCACGCCGTCAAAGCTGCGGCCGCTCGGCGCACCCACGCGATCGTGGTCGGATGTGCTGCCAGGGACACCGCGAGCGCGACCATGCACACTTCCAGTACGACGAACAGCACGCTCCACCACACGCGCGGGCCAACGACACTCAGACGGGTCGACCCCAACGACATGCGCGACGAGGCAAGCCACGCTGCGATGACGAGCGCAGTGATCACGGTGGCCACTCCTATCGCAGCCGCCTGTTTCCACAGGTGCGTCATACGATGCCGCCACGCCGCCCATGCGCCCAGCAGGATTCCCACTCCCACCAGCGCCCAGGCCACCCAGTGGCCCGGAGCTGTCTGTGGGACGGCCGCAAGAATCGGGATCGCCGGAATCGGCGCAACAGGTGCGTTCGCCGCTGAATGGAGGGCGTCGGCACCCACGTAGAAACCAGGCCCCGCGATCCACGCCAGTGCGCATGCCATGATCGACGGAGCAAACAAGGCCTGAACAATGTTGATGATGACCGTGTCCTTGGTCGAAGCAAAGAGCAGTTCGTGGATACCGGAGATACGCTGAAGAGAAACAAGGATTGACACGGCGCTCATGATCAGGCTGAACAGCACTGTCAGTGCCACGGCAACGCGACCAAGGCGCAGCCCTGACCACAGCCATGTCAACGATTCGCGCCGTTCAGATGAAATCGTGGGCCATGTCCACGTGTGTCGAGCAGCAACTACCGCCCAGGTCGCTGCCAGAAGCGGAATGACGAGCGCACCGGGCAGTGCGCGCCACACGTTGATGTGAGCCGAGGACGCTCCAGCCGCAATGAGCGCCGTGACTGCAAACGTGGGGACAGCCATCCACTGCGCGGCGGCAGGAAAATCCCGTCCCGGCAGCAGAAGAACACGCAAAATGATGATCAGCAGCGCTCCGAGCAGTGTCGGAATGGCGAGGATGTCGCTCTGCCCCACCGTGATCGGCGCTCCCAGCGTCGCAGCCCAGAGGTCACCACCCACTGCCCGAGCATCGTCCCAGCTGGTCGACGCCAGCCAGGGGTTCTGCGAGACGAACCAGTACCCCACCAGCGTCACGACCATCATGAACGCCCATCCGATCAGGGCCGCCTCAATGCCGGCCAGGCCGGAGCGTGCCCACCCGTCAGGCAGTGCGATGCGGATCGTGCGTCGCCGCACGGCGGTGCGAGTGGTGTGAGGTTCCTCGTCGTGCACCTGAGGTGCCGGGGCCACTCGAATTGGCGAGGGCGCCTTGGCATCTGTCTCGTCGGCTCCGTCAAGGTCGAGGCGTTCAGTTTCTTTTTCCGAATTATCCAATTCGGGTTCATCATCACTGTCTGCCTCATCGTGAGCCGGCCCAAAAATCAGCGACGCACCTGCTTCACGGTCTTCCTCCTCAAGCCACGCGCCAACCACCTCGGTTGGGATCTCATCAGCGGACAGGTCCGCTTCTGCGCGCTGCCTGTCAGGGCGCTGCGATGGGGAAGAGTCAGGTGAGTGCGTCATCGTTCTTCATCGTCTCGCATCCGCGCCCACACATGGAGGTGCACCGCCGACCATGAGAAAGTTCATTCACGATCAGCGGTGCACGACCGGATGTTATTTCTGCAGAATCTCGCGAGCGATGATGGCAGTTTGGGAAGGTGTACGACCCACCCGCACGCCGACGGCCTCGAGTGCTTCAGCCTTCGCCGCGGCCGTGCCGGAAGATCCAGACACGATCGCGCCGGCATGCCCCATCGTCTTGCCTTCCGGAGCCGTGAAACCGGCAACGTAGGCCACCACCGGTTTGGTCATGTGTTCGGAAATCCACTGAGCTGCGCGCTCTTCCGCGTCGCCACCGATTTCACCGATCATGACGACCAATTCGGTGTCGGGGTCATTTTCAAAGGCTTCGAGCGCGTCAATGTGCGTGGTGCCAATAACCGGATCACCACCGATTCCTAGGCAGGTGGTAAAGCCGATGTCACGCAGTTCGAACATCATCTGGTAGGTCAGTGTGCCTGACTTCGATACCAGTCCCAGCCGTCCTGGGCCGGTAATATCTGCCGGGGTGATGCCGACGTTCGACTGTCCGGGGCTGATAATGCCCGGGCAGTTCGGTCCGATCACGCGCACGCCCGCTTCACGTGCGCGGGCCACGAACTCCGTGGAGTCAGCGACCGGGATGCCTTCGGTGATGACCACGACCGTCTCCACGCGGGCATCGACAGCTTCGAGTACAGCGTCTTTCGCAAATGCCGGCGGCACGAAAATGGCGGATACTGTGGCACCCGTTTCCTTCACTGCTTCTGCAACCGTTCCAAACACAGGGATGTCGACAGGGCCGTCGGTGACCTGGTCAGCCATCGGCCCGTATCCCTGGACATCGAATGTCACGGACTGTCCGGCTTTGCGCGGGTTGACGCCGCCGACAATGGCGGTGCCCGAGTTGAGCATGCGCTGGGTGTGCTTGCGTCCCTCTGATCCGGTCATGCCCTGGACGATGACGCGTGAGTGTGAGTCAAAAAAAATCGACATGAGAAGTCTCCTTGTGCTTCCAGGTTTCAGGCCAGCGGGGCGGCCGGATCGGATGTGTCTTCAGGGTCGGGCTCGACGCCGGCAGCCAGCTGCGCCACCATGCGGGCTGCTCCGTCCATGGTGTGTGCCATGTGGACCAACGGGTGACTGGCTTGCTGGAGGATTTCGCGTCCCTCATCAACGCGGTTTCCGTCAAGGCGCACCACCAACGGCTTCGTGGCGTTGTCACCGAGGATCGACAGTGCTTCAACGATACCTTGCGCCACCTGGTCGCATGCAGTGATCCCACCGAACACGTTGACGAACACGGCGCGCACCTGTTCGTCTCCGAGGATGACATCCAGGCCCTTGGCCATCACGTCAGCGGACGCTCCGCCGCCGATGTCCAGGAAGTTCGCGGGCTTGACACCGTATTCCTCACCTGCGAGCGCAACAACGTCGAGGGTGGACATCACCAAGCCGGCACCGTTACCGATGATGCCGACTTCGCCCTGCAGTCGCACATAATTCAAGCCCGCAGCTTTCGCCATTGCTTCGCGAGGGTCTTCAGCTGCAGTATCGATGAACTGTTCATGCTCGGCATGACGGAAGCGCGCGTTGTCATCGAGCGTGACTTTGCCGTCCAGCGCGATGACGTCGCCTTCTGGTGTCAGGACGAGCGGGTTGACTTCCACCAGCGTGGCATCTTCGCCGTGATAGGTGTCCCAGAGCTTGACCAGGACGGGCACGATCTTTTCGAGCGTGTCGCCCTCGAATCCTGCTTGAGTCAGGATGTCGCGCGCAACGTCCTCGTCAATGCCACGCTGCGCATCCAGGGGAACGCGGGCCAGTGCTTCGGGGCGCTCCTTGGCGAGGGTTTCAATGTCCATGCCGCCTTCACGTGAACACATCGCCAGGTGCTGACGGTTCGCACGATCGAGCAAGATTGAGAAGTAATATTCCTCGGCAATATCGCATCCGGCGGTGATCATCACCGTATTGACGGTATGCCCCTTAATGTCCATGCCGAGAATCTTGCTGGCATGTTCGCGGGCCTCGTCGCCGCTGCGAGCCAGTTTGACGCCACCGGCTTTCCCGCGGCCGCCCGTTTTCACCTGCGCTTTCACGACGAGAAGGTCAGCGTTCAACGTGTTCGCAGCGTCAACTGCCTGGTCAGCCTCGGTGATGACGATACCCGGCAGGATTGGCACGTCATGCGATTTGAACAGTTCCTTCGCCTGGTACTCGTATAGGTCCACGCCTGTCTCCTTTTCAGTATTCGCACGATCTTCTTCGACGCCACAAATTACCTTGACATCGAGACATCGCCTTCAGACTACCGTGAAGGAGGCCTTCAGTCCTACCCTTTGGACAAAATTCCTATGAAATCTTCGTCAGCGGAGCCATTCGGATCAGCAGATTCTTCGTCCGGCCGGCAAAGTCAATACGCGCCACGGCCCGCGCCCCACTGTTTTCCACGCTCAGCACGGTGCCACGTCCGAACGTCGCATGCTCGACCACGTCACCGGTCTTCAGTACCAGCGACGTCGTGTCCGAGGGAGGCTCCGCCTGCTGAGCCGGTGGAACTCCCATTCGGACGGCGCGCCGACCCGCAAGGCGGAAAGCAGCGCTCCTCAGATTTGAATGCCCTGACCCGAATGCCGGTGCCGCATCAGCGTCACCGTACCGGTCGGTGCGTTGTCGGTGCACCTGACGCAGGCGTTCTGTCGATGTCATGGAGGAGCGCTCATCGATCAGCTCGGGCGGAATGTCATCCAGGAAGCGTGAGGGCGGCAATTCCTGCGGTGTGCCCCAGGCGGAACGCTGCCCCGCCCTCGTCAGGTACAGGCGTGAGCGGGCTCGCGTGATCGCTACATACGCGAGGCGGCGTTCCTCTTCAAGTTCAGCTTCTTCGCCCAGGGAGCGCTGGTGCGGGAAGATGCCATCCTCCATACCGGTGACGAAAACAACGGGAAATTCCAGGCCTTTAGCGGTGTGAACGGTCATCAGCGTCAGAAAGCCGCCACGCTCCTCATCGGACGGCACCTGGTCGGAGTCAGCCACCAGTGAGACGCGTTCGAGGTAGTCGAGCAGCGTTCCTTCCGGTTCACTTTGACGGAACGTCGTGGCAGCAGTGTGCAGTTCAGCCAGGTTCTCCACGCGCGATGCATCCTGAGGGTCATCTGAGCGCTTGAGTTCGGCAAGGTAGCCGGAATGGTCAAGGATCTCGTCGAGAATATCGGCTGGCGGCGCGCCGGCCCTGTCCAGTGCGCGTGCGGCTTCAAGCAGCCCCCAGAAACCTGCGACAGATGCAGATGCCCGCGGGGTAAGCCCCTGAACGGACGGGACAGGGTCGCCGGCAGATTCCGCTGCTGACTTTTCTTCTGTTTCAGGGATCTCGATCCCTTCCCCTTCACCAGCGGGACTGCCTGCGTGGACCCAGACGTGTCGAATCGCTTCACCCAGCGACACGTTATACAGGTCTGCGTGCGCCAGCAATGCACCCTCGGCGCGTGCACCGATGCCGCGGCGCGGAGTGTTGAGAATCCGTCGCAGCGACACCGTGTCGTCGGGGTTGACCACGGCCTGCAGATAGGCGATCGCATCCTTGATTTCCTTGCGTTCGTAGAAGCGCGTGCCACCCACCAGGCGGTAGGCGATTCCCTGTTGGACCAGGAGTTCTTCCAAGGCACGTGATTGCGCGTTCGTGCGATAAAACACCGCGATGTCACCCTCGTCAATTCCCTGGTCGTGCAGGCGGCGGATTTCTTTGATGAGGAAACGCGCTTCGTCATATTCGCTGTCCAGTGCGGCCACCACGATCGGCGCCCCGTCACCGTGAGCGGTCCACAGGTTCTTTGGGCGGCGGCCCTGATTGCGGGCAATGACGGCGTTGGCTGCGGACAAAATGTTCTGCGTGGATCGGTAGTTCTGTTCCAGCAAGATCGTGCGGGCACCGGGAAAATCGCGCTCGAATTCTTCGATGTTGCGGATCGTGGCGCCGCGAAACGCGTAGATCGACTGGTCCGAATCACCCACAACTGTCAGCTCCGCGCTGTCGACACCGTCATCGCCACTGCCGGTGAGCAGTCGAACCAGCACATATTGCGCGTGGTTCGTGTCCTGGTATTCGTCGACCAGGATGTGACGGAAACGTCGGTGGTAGTGCTCAGCGACGGCGGGTTTGTCGCGCAGCAGGGTTACTGTGCGCGAAATCAGATCATCAAAATCGAGGGCATTAGCCTGGCGCAGTCGTTTGTCGTATTCGACATACGCTTCCGCCACGACCTGCGAGATCGGATCGTTGGGCGCATTCGCCTCGAACTGGGCGGGAGCGACCAGCTCATTCTTCAGGTCAGAGATTCGTGCGGCCACCATTTTCGGCGTGAAGCGTTTGACATCGACGTTGGCGGCTTTGAGCACCATCTGTATCAGGCGCTGCGAATCTTGCGCATCGTAAATCGTGAACGTTGATGTCAAGTCTGCCGCAGCGTGTTCCTTGCGCAGGATCCGCACACACGCCGAGTGGAATGTGGACACCCACATGGATCTTGCCGCAGGCCCAATCAGGTTCGCTACGCGTTCACGCATCTCAGCTGCCGCTTTGTTCGTGAAGGTGATCGCCAGGATTTCACTGGGGCGTGCGCGCCCCGTTTCCAGCAGGCAGGCGATGCGATGGGTCAGCACACGCGTCTTACCTGACCCGGCACCAGCCAGAATCAAAAGCGGACTGCCCTCGTGGGTGACGGCGTCGCGTTGCTGATCGTTCAGCCCGTCCAGCAGCGCATCGACATCTGTGTCATTGACGAGGGCGGCGTCAGGCTCCGTTGTCGCCTGGGTGAATCCTAGGTCCGGAAGGGCGATACGTGGCCGTCTGGTTGAAAAATAACGCTGATTCATCGACTCCACTGTAGGGCATCGCACGGGCATTTCCGTACCCGCGCGATGCCCAGGGCGGATGTGACAGCGATCTTAGGCGCGGTGGCGACGCATCGTCAGCGCAGCTCCCACGCCGGCAAGGACCAGGGCAGCAATCGCAATTGAATCGGTGGCACCTGTCCGCGCGATCTTACCGGTCTGAGGGGCACCTGCTGGCGCCTTTCCCTCCTCGACGGGACGCTGGGCGGCCGGGCAGGAGACGCGCACAACCAGGCCATTGGCCGCTGTGACAACATCACCGGCATCGGTCGACACGGTCAGTGGCAGCTCGACTACCTGTCCGGGGGTCGCCGAGCAGTCAGCCTGAGCAGTCAGTTCAACCTGAGCCTGACCTGCACCATCAGTGGTGATGATGCTGGCCTCCGTATTGGCCTGAGGTTCGACCAGTGAGTTATTCACCTTGGCGGTTGCCTTCTGGCTTCCTGCACTCACGGTGACCGTGTCGGTGATTCCCGGGCCTTCACTGAAGGACAGTCCACGCAGGTCGATCGAGATAACCGAGTTGTTCGGCACCGCCTCACCTGACAGTGACAGGCCGACTGATCCTTTAAGTGCTCGAGGGGCCAGTTCCCCCTCGTGAGCCTTGAGGTACTCATTGAAGTAATCCCTGTCGAGTCCCTGTGAAATGACCGGTTCACCGCCGCTGGTCAGGGCGTCGAAGCTGTCACCGCCACTGAGCAGGAACGTCACCGACCCCACCGTGTAGGAGGCGGACTCGTCGATCGGAGCTCCGTTGACGACGACGGATGTGATGCGCTCACCGTACGGTTTGGCGGGATCATAGGTGTAGGAGACATTGGAGGAAAGGCCAAGCTTGAGCATCGGGCGGGAGTTTTGCGAATTGAGGTTGGTCTTCCACTGTTGTTCAAGTGCCTGCTTAATGTCAGAGCCTTTGAGGGTCACGTATCCAATCTGGTTCGAAAATGGCATGACCGCGAATGTGGAGGCGTAGGTGATTTCGCCCTTGTCATTGGCCTGAAGATCGGCTCGCAGGCCACCGGCGTTGATCATTCCGATGTCCACGGGTTCGCCGTCAGGGGTGGTCACGGCGTGACGCATTGCGTCTGCAGCCAGACCTCCCAGTGTTGATTCGATGCCACGGTTGGATCCGGGGCCGGCCGACTCCCCCTCGGCCTTGTCGAAGACTCCGCGTGAGAACTTCGCGTTGGGAGCGATTGTGGCAACAACGCTCTGGCCTTTTTCTTTCGCCATCTTCTCAGCGTTGGTGACGACGTCCTTGATGTCAGGATCCTCGCCGCATTGCGCGATTTCGCTGGCGGGGATCAGGTCCGCGCTGGATTCAACAACTGTGTTCTTCGCGGTGTCGTACTGGATGTGCAGCACGCCGAGGTTGTCGGTGTACGAGCCGGAAGCCACCGCTGAGAGCTTGTTACCTTCGGCTCCGTCCACCATGTCGAAGTCGTATGGCACGTGCGTGTCACCACCCATGAGGCCGTCGACATTCTTCCCCATCTTCGGGAAGTTGTTCTTCACGTCGTCGTCAAGCATGGCGATCACAACGTCGGCCTGTCCGCTCGACTTGAGGGAACCTGCAAGGTCGTTAACAGCCGCAATGGGGTCTTCAAATGTCAGGCCCTCAGTGGTTTTGGGTGAGAGCTTGTAGGGAACGTCCTGCGCTATCGCACCAATGAAAGCGACCTTGACACCGGAGGGCGTGCTCACAATCTTCGTGTCACCCAGGTAGGGTACTTCTTCGCCCTGATCATTACGGTAGGTGCCCATCCCTTTGACATTGGCTGCCAGGTAGGGGAACTGAGCCTGGACGAACTGGTCGGCAGCTGAACCGTCAACCCGCTGCTTGAAGACCTCCTGGCCCATGTCGAGTTCGTGGTTGCCGATCGTCGAGGCATCCGGGCGCAAAAGGTTGAGAGCTTCAATTGTGGGATTATCGTTCAACGAGCCGCTGACGTAGGGGCTTGCTCCGATGTTGTCGCCCAGCAGCGTAAACGTCGAGTTTGTGTTGGCTGCACGGGCCTGGTCAAGGTAACAGCCAACAGCGGCAAGACCGGCTTCGGTCACATTCCCGTCCTTCGATACCTGGGAGATATGACCGTGAACGTCTGTAAGCTTGTACAGATCAAGAGTCACAATATTGTTCTGCCGGGCGGCTCGCTCCGATGTAGGCGACGCCGGTGCTGGTGCTGGTGAGTCAGAAGAAGCCGACATGGGCTCAGCATCTGACTGCGCCGTGTCGGCCTGTGCGGCTACTCCGAAGCCTAAAGTTACAAACGTGCCGGCTGCAATTCCTGCAGCCACGCGACGACGATACGTGGTATTCACCATTGCTCCTTTACGCGGTCACTAGGTGCGTGCACATCGTAACAAGATGACCCACATCACTCCAAGGGGGCAATTGAAGTTGACATTCTCTGAAGTCCGTAGTTTAAGTCACACCATTGAAAGATCGAATACCCCGCTGTAGCCTCTAAGTATGAGTCTGGTAGTAGACACCGCTGAGGCGCATAAGGCTGCCAGCGAGGCACATTCAACCGCCGCAAGTATCCGCAGCGTCACGCTTAACGCACCACAGGGAACGGGGCGTTCGGCCGCTGCCTGTTCATCCTTCACAACTGCATTACAGGAAAGCATCGCCGCAGCAGGCAAGCAGGTCGAGACGTTCGCGTCCGGCATGGACACGGCGATCAAGACGTTCACCCAGGTTGACACCACACACCAAGGCCAATTTTCCTCAACCTATACACAGCAGCCCTAAGGGAATGAGACTGAGATGGCAATTGACACCAGCGTCGAAGCCGATCCGTCGCAGATAGATTCATCTGTCGCATCGCTGAGCGCAGCAAAAGACTCGCTGGATAACTACGTCGATAACCTTTCGGACGTTCGTCGCTCCACCAGTGATGCTCTGGAGGGCGAAACACATGACGCGTCTGTCAACAAGATCAGCACAGCGATAGATTCTCTGCTCGAGTGCGCAAATTCCCTGGGCAGATTCACAACAGCACTGACAACGTTTTCTGGCACTATCAGAGGAATTCGCAACGATTTTGCTCAAGCACGAAGCACAGCATCCGGCAATGGTCTGATCGTCACGGGCGACGTGATCAACGAACCAACTCCGCCCGTTGGCGACCCCAGTCCCGCTGAAATTGCTGAGTACAACAGGAAAGTCACGGCGTACAACGCCGCGGGTGAAACTGCTTACCAACTGCGTCAAAGTGAGCAGGAAGCGCACGAGACAATGGATAGTGCGTGCGAAGACCAGCTCAGTTTGCTCGAAGAATTCATTAAGAGCCGTTTCCCACCAGGTCTTGGGCTGGCTCTGGCACCCTGGGCTTTCTCGCGCGCCAAGAACCTTGGTAAAGCCGCACAGTGGCTGCCGATGGACTCAAAATTCCGTTTCGCGCCACGCGGGGCAGGTGGCAAGTTCGTCTCCCCCAAGAGCATGGGCACGTTCGAGCGGCTTTCATCCATGACCAAAGCGAAGAACTGGATGGCAAAGTCGGGTCAGGCAGGAAGTACCGCTGCGAAGATTTCGAAGGGCGCCTCGAAAATTCTTTCGCATCCTGCCACCAAGTGGGTCGGCAGGGGCATGAATGTCCTCAGTGCCGGACTGAAGGGGTACGAGCAATATCAAGCCGATGCCCATAATCCTCAGATGGGTGAAGGCGAGCGTATCGCGCGTGCCGGTACGCGCGCCGCTGTCAGTGGTGTCAGCAGCTGGGCTGGAGCTACGGCTGGCGCGAAGATCGGCGGTATGTTCGGAGCAGCGTTCGGTGGACCCGTTGGAATTCTCGCGGGCAGCCTCATCGGCGGTGCAATCGGAGGATTTGCGGCATCGAAGTTTGGGGATGCGGTGGGAGACAGTGCACTGTCACTGGTCTCCAAACTATTCCACTGAACTCATGAGTGACGACGGGCTATTTGAAAGGAGGATCCTGGCTTGATTGCCTTGGGATGTATTTTTGGGATCCTGATGGCTGTGATGTGGGCTTTAGCTATGTTCACTGACACATGGCCAGGGCGTTTTTTCCGCAAGCAGGCGCAGTGGCTTGGTTCTAAGAACTCAATAGCCCTTGGCGAGCCTTCGATCGCTCTTTTCTTCTTCGCTGGTTCTATAGTTCTGGCACTCACAGGCAATCTGCCAGATAGTCAACTTTCCAAACCGCTATCCGCACTCATGCTGGCATTGATTTTTATTCCCATGATTGGCGTCATTCTCAGTTTCTTTAACTTTGATCTTCCCAAACAGATGTATCCCGAATGGCACGAACAGCAGCGCGCTCTGAAAGCCTCGCGCGTGGATCACACCACTGAGTCCGGTACCGATGCTCAAAGGAGCGATGCACAATGAGTGGCATGACATCTGACAGCTCTCCAACAGTTCACGGGCATGTCGTCAGCGCCCTCCTTCCAGAGGGGTGGACGCAATTGAAACCCGACAACCCGGCGGGTTCACAGTCTCAGGGAAATGACTCGGCAATCGACTGCATCGCTGCGCAGACGCAGAACAGCGGCGGTGGCGTATACGCACCGAACCTGGTCATCACCGTCGCGTCGGTTCCCAACGACCTGGGCAACCTGGAGTGGCGAGACACCACCACGCACGCATTGCTCAACGAAATCCCAGGGTTCGTCCTGCTGGACCTGTCTGAAGTCGCCACGCAAAAATGGAAGGGTTTCGCGCGCCTGGGGTGCTACATCCTCGATGACGAATCCATCACGATACGTCAGTTCACGTGGCTCGATCCAGACCAGCCGCGCGGTTACACGGCAACGCTGTCGTGCGCGACCCGCGACTACGGCGCACACTACGAACTTTTCGAAAACGTTGGTGCAAGCCTTGAGGCGATGCCGGCCGCGCCAACCGACCACTCACGCGAAGGATAGTTTCATGGCAACTGTGCAGGCTACCGCTGGAGGACCCGTCCTCGTCATATCGGAAGACGAATGGAACGAACTGACATCCTTCATCATCAATGGCGAGCCACTGTCAGATGCTGTTCATCATTCACTGGTGGACGCTCATATCCTTGACGAATCGGGCGACCCGACCCCCACAGCTCTGGAGGCACTCAACGCAGCGTACTCGGTGCGCTCTCGATTCCAGGCTCTCGACGTTCGCCCCCATTCAGCCCAGGCCGTTGAAGCGTGGATCAGCTCCAGATCAACAACGATCGCCAAGCACAGCAACGACGGCGTTCACCTCTATGCTCTGCCCCCGGAAGAGCTTCCATCCGTTGTCGGACAGTTCCTCGACCTTATGCCTCGCCCCTCTGTTCACGAGGGGCCGATCCTGATGAGTGTGGAGCTGCTGGAAGGGCTGTACTCAGCAGACAGCACTCGGTGCGACCAGGTGCTGAAAGGTGCTGCTCAGGCTGGAGGAGATGACAGCATGCTGGCGCGCGAGCTCCAGTCTGGCCAGTGGACTCTGAACTTGCTGACAACTGACACACTTGCCGCAATGAACGACGGTGGGGAGGATCTCAGCACCGCAGGAGTGCGCCAATGGGAAACGACAGACATGATCATCACGCTGGGTGTCCCTTCGTGCCTGTATGCCATTGTCGTCGTGCCTGAGGAGGCACAGGCCGAGCTTGGCCTGTCGGAACCCGCACTTTTCGTGGACCCCACCACTGCCCCACCCGTGTGGGCAACCATCACGCAGTGGCTTTTCGCGTAGCCACTAGTCAGATCAAGTGACGCTGAGCCGCCCACCGGGTCAGTTCATTGCGGTTCGACAACTGCAGTTTGCGCAACACCGCTGACACGTGTGTCTCGACAGTTTTCACCGAGATAAACAGCTCGGCTGCAACTTCCTTGTACGTGTAGCCACGCGCAATCAAGCGCATGACTTCCTGCTCGCGCGCTGAAAGCAGATCCAGTTCGTCCTCGTGGACCGCCACCTCACGCGTGCCGAACGCGTCAAGTACGAAACCTGCCAGGCGGGGCGAAAATGCCGCGTCCCCGCTCGCAACGCGTTTAATGGCTTCCAGCAGGTCGCCAGGTGAAATCGACTTTGTGACATATCCGCGAGCGCCTGCTCTGATCACGCTCACCACATCCTCGGGCGAATCTGACACCGACAGTGCCAGGAAGCGCACCCGCGGGATATCTGCGCAACGCGCCACGACTTCCGCGCCACCACCACCCTGCCCGCCCGGCAAGTGGACATCCAGCAGTGCCACGTCAGGCTGCAGATCACGGCAGGCCGCAACAGCGCCGTCCACATCAGCGGCCTGGCCCACCACGGTCAGGTCAGCGCCCGATTCTTCCAGTTCGGAGCGCACACCTGCTCTCACCAGAGGATGGTCATCGATGACGACGATGCGAATACTCACCAGTTCTTCCCTCTCAGTTTTCAGTGGTCTCCGAAGGCGCAGCGTCGCCCTCGTCGATGGGGACACTCATGTGGATCTCGGTACCAGATGATAGGCGACGGATCGTCACCGTGCCGCCAACCCGGTCGATTCTGCCGATGATGGAGTGTCGGATGCCGTGGCGATCGTCAGGGATTGTGTCCACGTCGAAGCCCTCGCCCTGGTCTTTCACGTAGACATCAAGGCTGATTGAGCCGACTTCCGCGTAGATGGTGACCGGTGGGCGACCATGACGTACAGCGTTCGTGGCGGCCTCGGTGGTGGCGGCAACCAGGGCGAGGGCCTGAACGGTGGGCACGCAATCTCCCACGCTTACTACCTCGATCGGGACGCCGTAGCGGGATTCGACGTTCTCAACGGACTCGCGAAGAGCTGCGGCAAAGGAGTCGGACACTTCGTGGTGACCCGTGTACAGCCAGGATCGCAGTTCGCGTTCCTGACGCAGCGCCAATGCTGAGACGCGGGTCGGATCCTGGGCGTGAGCGCGTATCAGTGTCAGCGTCTGCAGGACTGAATCGTGCAGGTGAGCGGCAATATCTGCGCGTTCGGCGTCGCGCACCTGCTGTTCACGTGTCGCTGACAGGTTCGTTGAGGCTCTCAGCCACAGCGGAGCAATCGCGAAGATCAGTCCACCGATCAGCACCACGCCGACGAACAGGGAGCGAGTCACCAGGAAACGTGACGTGCTGCCGAAGAACAGGGCGAAAATGCCGAGCAGGAAGAATGCGACGCCGGCGGCGATCAGTACGATGTTCAGCGCGCTGAGTTTCTTGCGGCGCGAGGCGCTCTGGCTCCACACCAGTGCCAGTCCGACGATGGAGGCGAGTATGGCGGGGATGTCAACGGCCTGGGCGACGTTGAGTACCACGAGGATCGCCAGAACAGTGGCGAGGCCGATCGCGATCAGTCCGGCGGCAAGCAGCTGGGCGGATACGCCTTTGGATCGGGCTGAAAAGGTCGATCGCGTCAAAGGGGTGGCGAGCGCGCCATCTGATCGGCTTGTGCGCCTGCCGCGGTCCACCTGCATGGTGACGGCGAACCAGACGTACAGGAGAATACCGATTCCCACCGTGCACAACAACAGGCAGATCGCGCGGACGGTCCATACATGTAATCCGATATGGACGCTAATGCCGGAGCAGACGCCGGCCAGGATCGGACGCGGCATGGCCTGTGAGGAATGTGTGGCGCGGATCAGCGGTGGACGTGAGGAGTCATGGCGGGCAGGCGGAATCCACCCGTTGT
>OKEE01000176.1_pt1 | contig 36566 bp, 39 predicted proteins | sample 1611071 | NCBI WGS metagenome assembly OKEE01 (sample SAMN04436708, study PRJEB24849) | human gut metagenome | biome: human gut; feature: NICU; material: stool | host: Homo sapiens | place: USA: Saint Louis, MO | collected 2010-09-07 | reverse complement strand
GAAAGCCTTACAGGCGCATCAGAAAAACCTCCGGCTATGCCGGAGGATATTTATTATTAGTATTCGAACGGTTATTAAAATTTTATCAAAAAAATTTATCAAAACTCCCTCAATTCAGACCGCAATAGTAATCCATCCTTTACCCCGATCGTCATGATAACGGGCTGTCTGATTTGGCGATTTATGTCCGAGCAGCTTTTGAGTATTAATCCCCTGAGCCTCGTAAAGTCGCTCAGCAAGTGAGCGCTGTTCATGGAAGGTAGCTGGAGTGCCGGATCCCCAGTCAATATCTGCTTTATCCCGAGCTTTGCTGAAATTCATGGTAATGGTGTGGGACTTTACTTGCGCCCCACGCTCTGCTTGCGACGTAGTCCGGAAGAAGTGAACAAGATATGGACTTACAGCATAATCACGGCAACGTGCCACAACATCCCGCAGACTCCAGTTAATGGCATTCAAGCGAAGTGAAAGTGGAATGGCTATCTTGCTTCCAGTTTTTTCCTGAACAATATGCAGTTGATCATCCCATATATCACTGAACTTCATCTTCGAAATGTCCCCCAGACGCTGGCCGGTGACGAGCGCGAGCAGCATAGCATTCCCCATGTACTGGTGGTTTGCGTCGGCGATATTGAAAATTCGCTGCCACTCCTCCAGATTTAGACGCTGGCGCGTGATACGGCGCCGTGGCTGTTTTGTTGCCAGGGCAGGGTTATAGCCCGGTGGAACCTCCCCGAAATGCTGTGCCTCTTTAAAAACGTCGATCAATACAGAACGAATCACTTGCGCCATTCGCGGCTGTCCATCTGAAATATACTCCTCAAGAATCTCAGCAATATCACGAACATCTACTGACGAAATAATCTTCATACCAACCCGTTCCCGAAGTAGGGTAACTGGCTTGGCTTTTTGTTTATAGGTATTTGGTTTTATATCTCCGCTTTCCAGTCTTTCGCCCTGGATTTTCCAGTATCGATCAAGCCACGTTGATGTGGTAATAGCCTTTCCTTTACTGCTGGCGATCCTGTCACTGATTGCTAATATCTGGCGCGTACGCTGTTCAGCCAGACGGGCATTTGCCTCACTTGCTATTGCAATAGCCTCTTCCTCATTTGTTCCGAGGCTATGAAATTTCCCTGTAACGGGATGTTTGTATCGCCAGTAAATTTTATTCACTTTGCGACTGTATAATGGGTAAAGGTTTGGCACCTTGACATTGTTTTTACGTGGTCTGGCAGCCATCGGATAATATCCTCTGAAGTAGTGGCGGATCTGATTTTTTAATCACTGGTTGAGTTATATTTCCGGTTATTTCCGCATCTTCTCGCACACGCCAGAATTTTCCTTCTTTCTGGGCTGGGGGAGTGAACATGCTTTGTTTGGCATACCGTCGTAATGTATTAATGCTCGGTGGATTACTCCGGTATTTCTCTGCGGCCCATTCTTCTAACGTCATCATCTGAAGCATGGTGATTTCTCCATATAATCCGGCTGCACCCGGGCTGTAACATCAAATATCAGTGCTGGTGGTAGGAATTAGTTCTTCAAAGCGCTTCCACAAACAAATTCAGGAACATTTCCGGAGAAGCGGCAAATATTGGAAAGCGCCACGGCGATATCTTCAATATCAATGTCGTCAATAGTTGCGCTGAGATAATCAAATTGTTTACCTGAAAGTGTTTGAATAAAACTCATCGTTGGTTCTCCTTATAATTTATTTCGCGCTGCACCGCGTGAATTTTGGTTGTGCGAATCCCTCGCCGAGTGGCGATAATTAACAGAATTACGCTTCAATAAATCCCCGCGGCGCCGGGGATTTAATGCAGAGCAATTACGCTTTAAAGTTACCGATGAACGTTTCTACTGATTCACCGTCGAATTTGCTGATCAGCAGGTCGCGGAATTCACTGGCGATCGCTTCTTCCTGCGCTTCCAGTTGTACGATACGCAGAACAAAGCGAGGTTCATCACCCGTCAGTAGACTGTTGCGGAGGCTGAACGCACGTTCACCGAGACCCTCATACGGAACACATTTGAACTCAAAAGCCACCGGCATAACGTCTTTGCTGCTGGCCTCAATGCTTTGCATAAGGGATTTCTTACCGCTGAAATCGCCATCTTCATGATCCTGCTGGGTTGCCTGTTGGATCGTAATGCGGCGAACAGCCTGGGCAGCCTGTGAAATCTGCATTGTGTTACCGTCAGAATCGAACGCCAGGAGATAATCGTGCAGGAACTTAACCGCTGGTTTCGGGATGGAAGACGTTTACGAAAAAATAATCCCCTGTACCACTGGCACGTAAATCAAGTTAATAGTAACCATTCTCATTTGTAAAAAGGTACTCCTGGATGATAGGTCCCCCACGGGGCGGCAGCGGCGCGGGATTTGGCGCATTTTCGATTTTTCATGCATCATCATCATGTTGTAACACATTGTTTTAATGTCTTTTATTTTTAAAAGATGATGGTTTGTGTGTTTTTTGTTCATCATCTTTGGCTTTTCCGGGGGAGGGCGCGCAAAGAAACAGCCCCAGAGGTAAAAAATGGACGGCGAACTGAAGAACCTCAAATGCAATATCAGTCAGCTTGCCGCTATTACGGGGTTACATCGCCAGACGGTTGTCAGTCGTCTCTCGGGCGTTCCCCTGGCACCGGGAAGCAATGAAAAAAATAAGCTGTATCTCCTGACCGATGTGATCCGTGTACTGATGGAAGCGCCCGTTTCTCAGGCTGCTGAACATCAGGATCCGAACAAGATGACCCCGAAAGAACGTAAGGACTGGTTTGACTCCGAAAAGGGGCGTCTCTGGCTGGAAAAAGAGATGAAGCAGGTTGTCCCGCTGACGGAAGTCCGTCAACAAATGGCGGCGATCGTCAAGGCCATTACACAGGTACTTGAAGTCTGGCCGGACAAACTGGAAAGGGATAAGGGATGGTCTGCGGAGCAGCTAAACGAGGCCCAGGATGTGGTGGATGAGGTCAGAATACTGTTAGTTAAGGCAATGCAGGAGACCGCAGACGATGACGGGGAATAAATATGGCTCTGCAGCGGCAGTACGCCGGGAGGTTGCTGAATATCTCAGGCCCCCACGCAGAATGCCGGTAGCGGAAGGAATAAAACAATTTATGTTTGTTCCCCGCGGCGCCAATACGGCGGTTCCCTGGGATGACACGTTAACGCCCTACATGAATGAAGCGATAAATACGCTGTCAAAACGGGAATATGACGCAGTGATCTTTGCCGGGCCCGCGCGAACAGGTAAAACCCTCGGGCTGATTGACGGGTGGATTGTTTACGGTATTGTCTGCGATCCGGCGGATATGCTGGTGGTCCAGATGACCGAAACCAAAGCCCGCGAGCACTCCAAAACCCGTCTGGCGCGTACTTTTCACCACAGCCCTGAAGTCAGAAAGCGGCTCAGTCCTTCACGAAATGACAACAACGTCCACGATAAAATGTTTCGTGATGGTTCATTCCTGAAAATTGGCTGGCCGTCCATAACCGTTTTTTCTTCGTCGGATTACAAGCGGGTGGCGCTGACCGACTATGACCGTTTCCCTGAAGATATCGATGGCGAGGGAGATGGTTTTTCCCTGGCATCCAAACGTACCACCACCTTTATGTCTGCGGGGATGACACTGGCAGAGAGTTCGCCTGGTCGGGAAATCACCGATGTGAAATGGCGCCGTGGCCTGTTCGATGGCGTCGGTCATCGCGATGGTGGGCGACCCCGTCATCATGCCGGAAAACGCGATGATGATGATCCACCGCCCACGCGGTATTGCCGGCGGTGAGTCCTCTGATCGGCATAGTCGCGGATATCCAGTGCCGGTGAGGCTGGCGCGTCAGCCACTGCGGCGGCAGCGTCGGAAAAGGCGGCAGCCGCATCGGCAGCCGAAGCAAAAACATCTGAGACAAACGCAGCAACGTCAGCAAGTACAGCAGCGGCCAGCGCAACAGCCGCCTCGTCATCAGCATCGGAGGCATCCAGCCACGCCGCCGCATCTGATACCAGCGCATCACTGGCGGCGCAAAGCAGTACTGCTGCCGGAGCAGCAGCCACCAGAGCTGAAGATGCCGCGAAACGGGCAGAAGATATCGCGGACGTGATTTCCCTGGAAGATGCCAGCCTGACAAAAAAAGGTATCGTTAAGTTAAGCAGCGCCGCGGACAGTGACAGTGAAGTGCTGGCAGCCACGCCAAAAGCGGTAAAAACCGTTATGGGTGAGGTACAGACCAAAGCCCCGCTGGACAGCCCGGCATTCACTGGAACGCCGACCACACCGACGCCACCAGATGACGCTAAAGGACTTCAGACAGCAAACGCGGAGTTTGTCCGCAAACTGATTGCCGCGCTGGTTGGTTCCGTACCTGAGTCACTGGACACCCTGCAGGAACTGGCTGACGCGTTAGGAAACGATCCGAACTTTGCCACCACAGTACTGAATAAACTGGCGGGCAAGCAGCCGCTGGACGATACACTGACGGCGCTGTCAGGAAAGAGCGTGGATGGTCTTATCGAATACGTTGGTTTACGGGAAACCATAAATCGTGCCGCTGGCGCCCTGCAAAAAGACCAGAACGGTGCTGATATTCCTGACAAAAAACAATTTGCTAGAACTATCGGCGCTGTAACCTCTACCAGCGTTACATTTGGTGAATCGGGATGGTTTAAAATTGCCACGGTCTTCATGCCACAGGCCACATCAACTGCGGTGATTAAACTGTACGGTGGGTCGGGGTTTAACGTTGGGTCATTTGAGCAAGCGGCAATCAGTGAACTGGTACTGCGTGCCGGTAATGGTTCCCCGGTCGGGATTACCGCCACATTATGGAGACGTTCACCTGCCGCTGCTAACGAGATCGCCTGGATTAACACATCAGGTGATAGCTACGATATTTATATTAATATCGGGCGGTATGCCTACGGTTTAATTGCACAGTACGATTGCACCAGTAACGCTGGCGTAATACTACACACCAGTCCTGAATTTTCAGAAACAAAGCCGGCTAACGCTACGAACGGTCAGACATATACACTGTTTAACAGTCTGATGAAACCCACAGCCGGTGACGTTGAGGCACTGTCAGTTAGTGGGGGACGACTGAATGGCCCGCTGGGTATTGGCACAGACAATGCGCTTGGCGGTAATTCGATTGTATTCGGCGATAACGATACAGGGCTTAAACAGAATGGTGACGGGATACTGGATATATTTGCGAATAACCAGCACACCGTTCGTGTCGCTCCCGGTGAAATGATAGTTCTGGGAGCTATTCGCGCAGGCAACGGAAAAAAACTGTCACTGACGAGTACTAATAATTCAGCACTAAATGCCGGGTTTAATTTGTGGGGCGACGGAGGAAACCGCCCAACAGTTATTGAACTTGGCGACGACCAGGGATGGCATTTATACAGCCAGCGAAATACTGATGGCAGTATTCAGTTTGTTGTTAATGGACAAGTTATTCCGGATAATTACGGTAATTTTGACGCCCGTTATTTATCATCAGGAAACGTATATACAAAAGGTGAGTCAGATAATCGTTACGTACAGAATATCCAGCGCGGTGCTCCTGTATGGCCTGGTAAAGTAGATGAATATGGACCTAATGAGGCTCCCGCAGGGTGTTTCCTGACACAGGCCAGACATGACCCAACAACGGCATACGGTGTGACATTTGCGTATCGACCACTGCAAATGTGGGTTGGTAATGGCTGGCGTACAATTAATGGATAATTGAGGTAAATATAATGGAGTTAAAAAACGTAACCAGATACATTCCTGACGACCAGGACTACGATAACAACTTTCTGTATTTTCGTAGTGAAGATGGTCAGGACTTTTACGAATCACTGAGTAAATTCACCAAAAAATATAAGCTGTGCATTGACTCCGAAAATATAATACGTTCTGTAGCCGAAGATGTATCGCGCCTTTATCCGGCAGGTTTTTCGGTTGTTGAGGTCAATAAACTACCAGTCGGATTTAATATCTATGGCGGCTGGAAATATTCGAACGGCACTGTTCTGGCTGTTCCCGTTGACTATCAGGCTAAGGCCGAAACCACCCGACAGAAACTACTGGATGGAGCTAACAGCACCATTGCCGACTGGCGAACTGAACTGGCACTGGGTGAAATCAGTGACGACGATAAGGAAAATCTGACTCAATGGATGGCGTATATCAGGAAGCTTAAAACACTGGATTTGAGCGGCGTGAAAGACTCGGCCACCTTCACGGAAATCAGGTGGCCTGAATTACCATAGTAACGACTACTACTGACTTGCTAGTTTTTAGGTGTTAATTCGGTTCAGGTATCTGTACGAAGTCACTAAGATATAAGTAAATTTTCTTTAGAAAAGAAAAAACTACTGTACTTATTATTTACTTTTAAACTAAATATTTACTTAACAATCAAGAGATATTCAAGGAAAACTTTCTTTTCTGCTTTATCCTGATAAAAGGATTGCGGCAAAAGTTAAGGATGAAGCATAGCTATCAATTATGTGAGTGATATTATGAATAAACTTAACAGTGTATTGTTAGCGCTGGTTTTTGCCATATCAGCCATAACATTTTCTTCATCTGCAATGGCCACTGAAAGCGGTAATAAAGGATTCCCAGGTATTTCGTTTCCGTGGTGTAAAATCTGGCCGCAGATACATTAATCCCAGAACTACCATGGGGTAAAATATGCTGGTAAACGAAATAACTTTTTATTTACCAAATGGATTAATTACCGCGTAAGCAAGTGATTTTGTGATATATGGATAATTAAATTGTCACGGTAACGACTACTGACTGGCTGGCTTATCCGGCCAGTCAGAATTTGAGGTATCCACCCGGTTTACCATGGAGAGGGTACTGATTGTGGAAAGAACCCGCGCCGGGCTGGAAGCGGCAAGGGCGCAGGGGCGAATTGGTGGCAGGCGTCCAAAGCTCACCCCAGAGCAATGGGCGCAGGCCGGGCGCCTGATTAGGGCAGGATTACCGCGACAGCAGATAGCGATTATTTATGACGTGGGACTGTCGACACTGTACAAAAAATTCCCTGTTGCTAAATCAGTTAGTTATACAGGCGTGGAAATTAAAAGTTATCGCCCGTCTTGATCTCCTCATCATCTGATAATACTGTTTGTATAAACAGTATTATCAGGAGCGGATATTATGCCCCGTCACTATGAGATAGAAATGGCTTGGCGTAACGCCATAATGTTTGAACCGAGTGGCAGAAAACAGTTATAACAGGGAGATTTGTTCAGGAACTGGAGAAGGTAAACCATTACTGGAGCCTGCGCGAGGCAAACAGGTGGATCGAATAGCATGTGACTACGTTCAGAGATATATCGACGCAGGAAGGAGAAAACCGCACATTCCAGTTATTTAACCCTAACGGAGGGCTTTAAGCATGGGCTTTCCGTCTCCAGCAAGTGACTACGTCGAGCCCCGCCTGACTGTATATATTTTATGTGGTATCAACGCTAATAGCCGGATTGTCAATACATCAGATGGTTATGCCGTCGTTGACTTTTCACTGATTCAGCGGCAGGGAGATACAGTATTGATACGCTCTGACGGGGCATTACGTTTTGCAAAAATAATGGGGCAGGCGTTAATTATTGATGATGGTGAAGCGATTGAAGGCGAGGCGCTGGATGGTGTAGTTGTTATAGGAAAAGTTACGTATTTTATTAACCGGATAAATTTTTCTGGCTGATTGATGTAACGTTGAGACCACGGTCCCAATTTTTTTACCTGACTGTATATGGTAATATCGCCAAGCGTCGTCTCCTGTCGTAGGTCAGACGCAGCCCTGCCGGTGGCGTCCGGCAGGGCACCCTGACGGCTTATATAATATAACGTCTGGTTATTTCATCAGCGATTCGTTTAATCCGATCAGCCTCGTCGCTTCCAGATGAGCATGGAAGGGGTTACAAAAAATGTAATCCCTACAGGCGGTGGCAAACAGCAACTGACTTTCGTCAATGAATCTAACCTGTACCGCGTCATTTTCCGCAGCAATAAATCGGAGGCACGGTAGTTTCAGGATTGGGTGTTTAACGTTGTTTTGCCGACAATACGCAAAAGTGGCCGTTATGGGGTCAGTTTGGAGATCGGAAATTATTGTACGTTTAGCGCATTATTTAACCATAATAATTCGTAAGGGATTGATTTAGCGTCAGTGGCCTTTTAAATTATCGCGTATTCCGTATCGCATTTAGGTTATCCGATTAGACAAAATCCCCTGAAAACACTGTATAGCGCGGGACTACAACCCCACAGCGATAGGTAAGCCTATTAAAAAATAGGCTTACCGTACAATAATTCTTTATATCCAAACTGCCCCCTGAATGAAGTACGTGAAATCACGGAAAAATGGTTATCAGAATATAACGGTGAACGTCCGCATAAATCGCTGAATAATATGACACCGGAGGAATACCGACAGCACCATTATTTTTCCGGGATCTCAAAAAATGCATGGAACTAAAACGAGTCTATTTACAGAAGAGCCATCGTCTTCGGAGGAAAAATAAAAATACATTATTCCGCCCCGTTACCCGGCGCCAGGAATGCAAATTTTTTGGCGAATATTTTTCATAAGTCATAAAGAGCGGGAACCTATCGGCTCCCGCGCCTTACAATTCATTGAGTTTAAAACCTCTGCCGAAAATTAAAAAATGTATTTGTCTGTTACCGAATGGATAAGGCCATCGCGACATAAATCTCGTCAAGGCGTCACCGAGAGACCCTATAACTATTAAATTCATGTGTAATCATTGATGCTTTATAATATACATGGTGCGACTATAAGCCACATCTTCCGGATTAGTAATAGGATATCCTTTTACCCATGGTTTAATTAGTCTTCCATTAGTTTCCTGATAAATCGGAGCAATAGGCGCCTGTTCCCGAAGTATTCTTTCGGCTGCATTATAATCTGCATTACGTGCCTGCAAGGTGTGCTCTGTCATTGCCTGCATTATGATTTTATCGTAGGCAGGATTATTAAATCGTGAAATATTCCCTGAATGAGTGGAGGTTAACAACGACAAGAAAGTCGAGGCTTCATTATAATCCCCCACCCAAGAGGCACGGATTACATCAAAGTTTCCATTATTACGGCTGTCGATATAGGTTTTCCACTCCTGGTTTTGTAATTTAACATCCACTCCTAGATTTTTTTTCCACATCGATGCCACAGCAATAGCGATTTTCTGATTGTTTTCTGAGGTATTGTAAAGAAGTCTTAAATTAAGGTGTTTTTGCGGTCCATATCCTGCCGCACGAAGTAAACTTTTAGCCTGAGCATTAAGTTTTTCCTGGCTCATTTTTTCAAAGGGTGAAGGCGTAGACGTAAATCCTGCAGTTATATCAGGGGTAAAATGCCAGGCGGGTTTTTCACCTGTACCTAACACTTTTTCAGTTATAAGGCGTCGATTAATCGTCATACTTAATGCAAGACGAACGCGAGAGTCCGCAGTTGGCCCCTTTTGAGTATTAAACGCATAATAGTCAGTACCTAATGTAAGCGGCGTATATACCTGCCCGGGAATATTCTTCATCAGTTGTTGGTACATAATCTTAGGAAACGTTTCTGTAATATCGATGTCACCCGCAAGATAGCGATTGGTCGCCTCTGACTCTCGATTGATTGGCAAAAATATTACTTTTTGTAACACCGTTTTATCATTATCCCAGTAATATTTATTAGGCTCGACAACCAGCTTTTCATTCACAACGCGCTCTGTAAGCACATATGCGCCATTGCCAATCAATTTTCCTGGCTGCGTCCATTCCTTACCACTTTCAACGTTTTTTTTCTGTACCGGATAAAATGCAAAACAGGCGGTCAGTCTGGCGAACCAGGGCAACGGTTTATCCAGGTGGATACGCAGGGTATGCGCGTCAATAGCCTCTACCCCAAACTGGTCCGGCGCGATTTTACCATTAATAATCGACTTTGCGTTTGTAATTCCTGCCAGCACGGCGAACCAGGAAAATGGCGAAAGTGTTATTGGGTCTACCAGACGTCGCCAGCTATAGACAAAATCCTGAGCAGTAACAGGCGTGCCATCAGACCATTTTGCATTATCTCGCAGCGTAAACGTCCAGGTGCGATTATCGTTACTTCTCCACTGGGTGGCGACGCCAGGAATAATTTCGCCTTTTTTATTCTGGTTAACCAACCCTTCATACAAGTCGCGGATTACCTGGATTTCAGGTAATCCTACAGCTTTTGCCGGATCTAGCGAAGCTGGCTCATCTTTTATTTGACGAACCAGTTCTTGTTTCTCTGCCAGTACCACTCCGTTGGGAATATCCGCTGCATATCCCAGAGAAAAATGGCTAATCATTAGTATACAACAGATGACTGAGAAAATATTTTGCATAAAAACCTTACGTAAAGTGATGAAATTTTCATTATAATCAGGTTTAATAATAGTTATTCCCATTTTTAACATTACTACCTCTTTTTATATGACAAGCTCTTAGCCAAGATTATTGATAAATAGTTAACATATGCATCCACAATAAAAGATCAACAACATTGAATAATAATTTCCATGTCTATAAAATACAGACGGTTATGATTAATAATTATAAGTTTGGTAGAGAGTAAACCATACCTAGCGACTGATGAAGTATGTCGGGATAAAGGTCCATATCTGAGCTAATAAGCTCAAAGCCTATTAGCACTAATTGTAGCAATTATACTCGCACCGTTACGCTTTATCACAGCAAAAGTATTAAGTGGCAATGGCATATTTATCGCACCATGACCAAAAATATTATTTGCTTTTAACGCAATTTTATCTTCAATGAATTGTTCTGAGAATCGGTGAATAATATAATCAAACTGGCTTTGAACCAGAGGTGAGTTTGTTTTACCACCATCTTTAATAACATCTCCAAATATCACCCCTAAGCAATTCTTTATTACTGGCGAATAGGCCAACCCCATCAATTTCCTGGAAAACTGGCCGGGATCATCCGCAATAGATTCCAGGAATAGGAATTTTCCCTTAGTTTTAAGCGAAAGCCCCGAAGCTCCATTAAGCGCAGAAACCAAAAGAGAATTTCCACCAACAATTTTACCTGTAACCTCTGTCATTGAGGCAGCAAATTTATTAAGCGGTGATAACTCATATATAACATCTGTTTTTTTTCCGCTAAGAATATCTAATGTTGCTCCCAGGCCATTTTTATTGTATCCCGGAAAAATATCGCCATTAATACCCAGAACGACGGAGTGTATCGAGGGGAAATTTAAGTATTCATTTGCATAAATATGTAATGCCGTAATGTCAGAATAGCCAATAATTGGTTTTATTTTATCTGGTTTCGGATAACTCATCAATTCGCCAAGTATACTAGCGCCCCAACCTCCGCCTGATATCGCCCAGATCGCTTTTGACTCTGAACAGAAAGCATCATAGACAAATTTCGCGCGCTTCCAGATTGTATTAGCTTCATCCAGTAACGCTGTAGGCTCTATTAAATGATCAGGAATGTTTATCTTAAAAGGCGTGTTTTCTTTAAAATACTGTTCTATTTTTTTGTAACGTTCTTGTGGATTATCAATTGGCGAAGATGGAGCTATAACGTCAATGACATCCCCTTCCTTTAAAAAATCCCAGGATGGCATATTGCGTGGTGTACCTTTTATACCAGCAAATGAATTAAAATCTAATGAGCTACAAACTGCTACACCAGTTGTTTTCAAAAGAAATTCACGGCGAGTTACCATTATACGACCTTTTTAGTGTAGGATTTCTATTTTCATACTATCATGAAGTAAATTAACATTTATTCAATAAATTGCACGTTGATCAGTTATAAAGATGCCTGCGATGTAATTTTTTCTCCCGAATAACGGCACGGCCTAGTACGTTACCGTACTCTTCTACCGGGGACTCCCGGAGCCGCCATACCGTCCGGGATGATTTTGTCGGCTTCCTTTTTTCGTGCTCAGTGTGTCTTGTAATACTATATAAAGGATTACATCTGAGATATCAGGCGAACAGTGTGAAGTTGAGAAGAGTCATTTCATATCTGACATTCGTGGAGAATATCCTGAGACATTCTCCGCTAATTTTAAGACGAACGGTACTGAGCACCGTTCTTAACCACTTCGCCAGAACTTACCGAAGTATGGTTCTGGTTTATTAGCGCTGAGTTTGTGGGGATCACTCAGCACATAAGCGGGCTTTCTTGTTATTAGGGAGCCGCAGCTCCTTTACGTATCCTTTTTTATCCCCTCACCGTCTGGTAGGTGTCCTGCTGGCACTGCTAACTTTCGGTTATTGCTAGTGATGTCCTATCACTGTCCAGTCATGATTGGTGGGCTGGCGGGAGTTGAACCCACCGCCATGCGCCAAGGATATAGTACAAATTATTGCTTCAAAATTGCCTCAGCCATTGCCCTTAAACGCTCAATCTGAACGTTTAACTCCGAGATAATTTCTTCAGGTTGTAGATTTTTGTTGGATTGCACGAAGTCTCTGATTTGTATCATTTGGTGTACTCGGATCTCTAATTCACTATAAATGGTCAGCTCATCAGGGTCATCTTGGGATTGTTCGCCTGTTTCAAATTCGACAAAAGTATGGGGTGGATTGTGATAGACACGAGAAATCGGGATTGGCCACCACTCTTCACCGGTTACTACATCCGCATCGAATGGCACAGTTTTATCAATCTCCATCAGTTTCTGAATGAGAACAGAAGTTTTCAAACTTATCTCCATTTAGTCCTAAAGTGGTTATCAAAACTCAACGTAAACTATACAAAATCAGCTTGTTATGATGAAGGTAAAAGTGGTGGATATAGTTGCTGATAAAACGTTAAACTCTTTAAATTCAATAAACTAAGTTTGGTTGTTAAAAATGCTGCTGCGCCACATGCAGTGGTTCGAAGCCGCAGACCTGATTGTTAAAGGTATGGAAGGCGCGATTGCCGCGAAGACCGTGACCTATGACTTCGAACGTCTGATGGACGGCGCTAAGCTGCTGAAATGTAGTGAGTTTGGTGACGCGATTATCGCGAATATGTAATAACGATAATTGTTAAAAACAAAAACGGGGACTTAACGTCCCCGTTTTTATTATTAGTATTCGAACGGTTATCAAAACTTTATCAAAACTCCCTCAATTCAGACCGCAATAGTAGTTCATCCTTTACCCCGATCGTCATGATAACCTGAGACCCCCCTGAAAGCTGATAGTTACCGATTTTGATTGTAGTGGTTTTCTTAATAATGTGTGATTTGGCTATTTTTTGAAAGTGCCTTACCAGATTTATTGTTATTATCAGGATAATTTTTTAATAAAAAGTGATGGTTTATTGACTACAATAGTGGGTAGGTTAAGTATTTTATAAAATTATTAGCATGCTTTATTTGCTCTTCTACAAGGCTGCTAAGAAGTGTTGAAATATCAGCCTGATAAAGAATACGTCAGCGAAAGTGAATGCTATATTAGTCATAAAAATTCAGGAGACATATGCTCAAACCTATCTGCCATAGTGGAAGTATAAAGGTTCCGGAATATCTGGAAACAGATAAGGAAAAAAATGCCGGACGTACTCCACTGTCTTCAGACATTCAGCAAGTTAGAAATGTTGTTGAAGATGTTCCGCCATTTCCAGAAAGCAGAACGGCGAGAGGTTCTGTAAGCGCAGCGTACAGGCTTTCTTTTGACGAAGTGTTTTGCGGTCTCAGCAATGAAGAGCGTAAAAAGGTGTATGGTCGCCTTTTTGGAAAACAAGTACTTGCGCATATTCATTCCAGGTGTCAGCGCGACGCTGACATAATAAGAGAAAAAGCGCTCAGGCGGATAAGCCGTGAGTGTGGTACCGAAATAGATTGCACTCTCTTGCTAAATAAGATGGTGGATATTTTACAAAATGCCCGGCTGACAATAAATTTTAATGCGGCAAAAATTGACTTTGTCTCTCTCTTAAAAAATAAAGAATATCTGAACTCTTATGCATTAGGTTGCAGACCAGGAGATTTACCTGCTTATAATGTCGGACGTGATTCAGTTGAAACTAAAGCATTTGAACTGGAGAGGCTTGCAGATTCACCTTATGCCCCATATGGTCAGACAGGCGGTTTTTCCGTAGCATATACTCCCAACAGTAGAACTTTTAGCCCTACAAGCAGACCAATTTATGCTGCACTGGACTTTCTGAACGGTGAAAATGGAGGTGCCAGCGCCTATGGAAAATCATTTTTTGAATTAAATGATAATGTAAAAACAAATTGTACATTATCACCTTTTGATATCTACGGCCACAGATTTGGCCTGGATACGAGTAAATTATCTACATTTTGGCATATGGAGAACCTGATTGCATCCTGTCAAAATGATTTTTTTGGTTATAATTGCTTTAAGAGTTTGGTTAAAATGGCTAAGGACGAAAAATTTTTAGCTCATTCTAATTATGGTAAAGGCTATGAAGGGAATTATATAGAGGCTCATATTCATGGTGATGTATGTTTATTCAGAGATATAAAACACGTTTATTTGTCTTTGCAAGAAAACTCTTACTCGAAAAGTCAACTATATGATTATGCAAAACAAATAAACCAGGCGCTTAATAGAGACTGCATAATATTATATTGACAAGCTTATTATCAGTCTCTTTAAAAGAGCTTTAAATGATCATGAGCGCATACTTCTTGAGGTAGGCAGTAACTGCTTTTATATTTATTATCTCAGGACCGTTCTGGCAGATACCTGTGTGGCACTTTAGTGTGGTCTGGCAAAATAGAGGAATATGGACCAGCAGAAGCGCCTGCTGGCTGCTTTTCACTTAAAATGCTGGACTTCACCGGTGCTTCAGATGAAGCGACCTTCACAGTCATCAAGTGGCCTGTATTACCACAGGAGTGATTTACTGGCTATCGATATTCCTGCTCATATCAATGACAGTATTTCGCTCTTTCCCGTACATTGCTCTCCCGACCAGCTCACGGTCCAGTACATGACAGTCCTTTTCCACTTCGCTACGCCTAATTTTTTTTTAGTTGCTCTGTTTTATTGCGCTGAATTTGTACCTCAAAACAATAATTTTAAATACTTATTTGAATATTTTTTATGATTTTTTCACGAAATGAGTAAAAAACAAAATGAAGAATGATATAAATAATTAATGCAATAAAAAATGATATCACACCAATTGATGGTCCTGTTTTGTATACGAATAACATGCATAAAAATATAGCAAATAGATCAAGGGAAATATCCGCGATGAAATCAGTAATTATTTTGAAAAAATTCTTCATATTACCTCTTTAAAATATCTATTTTATTCATCATTTTTAGGTCGGGCAGTGCTCGAAATTCTCACGTACAACGTATACGCTCCGGTTTCTGCGCGCTGCCCGGCTTCACACTGGCTCCAACAAGTACGCCCGCTGGAATAGATTCCTGGCGTCACATAACTTCACCTGGTTATCCACAAAAGACTCAATAAATAAACATCTTGAGTACGAAAAATTACAGTGTCAGAGAATGAAATAGCGATTCGCTGTCTTCAAGCAGTGCCTTAGTACCTGGCACGCGCTCTTTCGCGCTATAATTTTTATCAATGTTTGTATCGCCTGCTATTTTTTAAATGTCTGCTGTATTTCGTTCATCTTTTCAGCTGCTTTTTTACGCTGACTTTCAATGTCTTTTCTCGATTGTTCAACAAGTTGCTGTGCTTTTTCGGCTTCTTTTTTTGGGTCGAAAGGTTCTTTGATCTCATATCCGGCAATAGAACCATCCTTATTTAAGGTCATTACCGCACGTGCTGTATTTTTAGCAGTGATGGTAATGTCATAGACGAATTCGCCATTATGAGCTATCTCTGCTCGTACAACGATATCGCTATCTTCCGTAACGGAAATGATGCCACTGGCGTTAGCACGTTTAATTGTTTCCTGAATACGCTCTGGTATAATGCTGAAATTGATCGAGTCGAATTTGAATAAAGCCTCTTTTAGTGCTTCTTGTTTTTGCTCCTCTGTTATAGTGCCAAAGATGGTTAAGTTGACAGGCGAAGGTCCCCCCCAGTAGCCGTTGTTAAATTTAAACATCTCTACTTTAGCAGGGGTGTTAACGCTTTGTCGAATGAATGAATACCCGCCCTTGAAGAAACGGACTTCAATAATCGCAAGATTGGCTCCACCTTTTGCGTTGATATTGGCAATAGCTTTTTGCATTTCGGCTTTGTCGTAAAAGAACATTGATTGCTGGTGCTCTTTTTGCTGGATTTCTTGCATGTATTTCTCTTGATTTTTTTCAGCTTCCGCCATGGCATCTTTATCGTTATCACAGGCGCTAATTAGAGTTGCCGCGATGAAGGTAATCGGAAGTAAGAGATTTTTATATGTAACATGTATTTTATTCATGTGAAGTATTTCCCTTTTTTATATAAAATAGATAGTCTTGACTGGTCGAGACTATCCTGGAAACATAGTAATAATGCGTGTGCATATCTGCAGTAAGTTTTAGTTATGCTGGTTTTATTTCGGATTTTTACCTGTTACTTTTTGTTCGTAAATAGGTATTTTACGTATTGATGATAAGTTTAGAACCTATCCCAGTAGGCGTAATCGTTAAAGCCAGTTTGGCGAATAAAAGAGTCTAATGGGATAGGCTCTTAATAAACAACAAAACCAAACGTACTTTCAGATTTCAGGCTGGAATGCGCACAGCTGATTGTTGATAAGGGCTACTCATACCGACAGGCCAGTGAAGCGATGAATGTCGGTTCCACATACCGGTCTGAGGTATCAACAACAACATGTTCTGAGTGGTAGCGTTTGCGTTATATCGTCACAGACAGCGCCTCAGGGCGCTGTTTTCGATCGGACATGTCGCTTTCGCAGGAGGGGACGTTATTCGGCGACCAGCCACATATCAGCCTCTTCAAACATCTCTTCCAGCATACGGTGCAGCCGTTCTTTCTCGGTTTTTGTACAATCACTGTTTAATGCGTTCGCCTGCATTGGCTTAACTTTCACTTGCGCATCGGGAAAAAGTTGATGTACGCGTTTTGTGAGTTCATTGAGGATGATTTCGCGTGCGCCTGGCAAACCTTCAACATTTCGCTTGTCATAAACGAGTTCGACGAACATCGCCATTTCCTTTTTACTGGTTGGATGACCAGTATTTAAGCTGGGTATATAACCGGTGTCAAGGTTTAGCCGCCGTTTTGTCATCCTGACGTTGCGGACGTAAAGTAAATTGATCGCACGTGGAAGTAAAGGTCGCTAACCTGTTGTCGTGTCATGAGGTTAGCGGCTCTCTCTTCACAGCGGTGTCCTGCTACCTGATGGTAAATTCCAGGGCGCGACTAAAATCGCAATCGGCCAACACAACAGGGTCGCCTTTTCTGACAATAATGCTATTTGTGCCCAGGCATTTTCGGCTCTGTTTCCCCTTAATTTTGTTATCATCAGTGAGCCAGCGCTGGTTATCATTACCCGTGCATGAATAAAGAATGATTGGTGTGCCTTCTTTTGTACCTTGTCCTGCGACATCCAGACATTTCTCACCCTGCGTGATTCTGTCTCGGTGAAATGAGAAAAGCTGAGATTGCACATGCTTACACTCCCGCAGCGTCAAACGATTCTGTTGATCTGGGCCTGTATCAAGGCACAGACCATCAGTTGTCCGAATTTGTTCCGCGTCATTTATGTAATAACCACCGGAATTAATTTGGTTTTGTGTAATGACCGGGAACGACAAATTAATACTATAAGGTGCGGGTAAGCCGTTCGTCGTACATCCACATAAAATAGAGGAGAGGCAGAGAACCAGTGTGGTTTTTCCTGAAAGCAAAGTCATTCAATTATTACCCTAAAAATAAATAGCGTTACAACTATATTGGCGATTTATACCCATTGAATATGACGTAGTATTGAGCTGCAATAGAGATAATTCCGATAGAATCACATAAATACTTCGGTTAAATGCGCGCAGCCAGCCACTCCTGTGACGATGGGTATATAGCGTTAAATACTTTTGCAATATTAGATGTTATCACAGTGAAAAACGGCTGTACATTTCTTCAAGTTAAACAAAGTGAGAAGGGGGGGCACCCGATATATGATAAAAGAGGTCACAGGAGTCATTAGCAAAATAAATCTTTTAGATTTTCGCCACTGAAAACATTCTGCAGCCTTTCAGGCAAAGCCTCATAGCAGGCTGCGGAGGTAGACGTACTCGCTAAATTTTTCTGAAAAAATGCCGGGTGACGAATTATGAAAGATAAACGTTGGCGGCGGTAGGTCCGCGGAGGCCATTAATACGACAAAACTCAACGCGTATACCGGGGATAAGCGCTTCTGTTTCGTGTTGGCGACATGCTGAGATGTGGACCTGAACATCTTTGCGTCCATCGGAGGGGGTGATGAGACCTTTACCGCTCTTACAATCAAAGGTTTTGACAATTCCTGTCATTTTACGAGACAAACAAATTCCTTAATGGGGATAACGAGGCGCACTATACACGTCAGGAAAAATAATGCCAGCTATATTTGATGACAATCAGGATTTCCGGGTGGCTAAAAGTAGTCGTTCGGCATCATTGTAGATAAATAACATTATGTTCTGGAGAGAGTATTCCCTTTCCTGGCGTCATTGACTGGGGCGGACATCATGGGTTTTGTCGTCGGGCAGGACGGTGAACTAATCTGCCTGGCTTGCTTTTTATCAGTATTTGTAGGTGGTTGCGGGGTTTTACTACCAAAATCGTAGATAAAAATATCCCATGATGCCTGTTGTAAACCAGAACAATGGCCTGAACTGGCCAAAACATGGAATGAAAAAATAAGTAATGACCAAAGCATAAAAGCATGATGTTTCATAGCACCTCCTGTTATATATAATGACTTGTGAAGTTCATCTCCTGAATTATGGAACGTCATTGACATTTTTTATTCAACGAAGAGTTAACCACTCTTAATAATAATGGGTTTTATAGCGAAATAGACTTTTTTATCGCGTATTCAATATTTGCGTTAGTTATTATTTTTTTGGAATGTAAATTCTCTCTAAACACAGGTGATATTTATGTTGGAATTGTGGTGTTGATTCTATTCTTATAATATAACAAGAAATGTTGTAACTGATAGATATATTAAAAGATTAAATCGGAGCGGGAATAAAGCGTGCTAAGCATCATCGTGAATATGATTACAGCGCCTGCGATGGCATATAACCGTATTGCGGCTGGAGCGTCACGTGAGGACTGTGAAGCACAATGCGATATGTTCTGATTATATGGCGAGTTTGCTTAATGACATGTTTTTAGCCGAACGGTGTCAAGTTTCTTAATGTGGTTGTGAGATTTTCTCTTTAAATATCAAAATGTTGCATGGGTGATTTGTTGTTCTATAGTGGCTAAACACTTTATGGTTTCTGTTAAATATATATGCGTGAGAAAAATTAGCATTCAAATCTATAAAAGTTAGATGACATTGTAGAACCGGTTACCTAAATGAGCGATAGAGTGCTTCGGTAGTAAAAATATCTTTCAGGAAGTAAACACATCAGGAGCGATAGCGGTGAATTATTCGTGGTTTTGTCGATTCGGCATAGTGGCGATAACTGAATGCCGGATCGGTACTGCAGGTGTTTAAACACACCGTAAATAATAAGTAGTATTAAGGAGTTGTTATGAAAAATATTATTTTATCCACTTTAGTTATTACTACAAGCGTTTTGGTTGTAAATGTTGCACAGGCCGATACTAACGCCTTTTCCGTGGGGTATGCACAAAGTAAAGTTCAGGATTTCAAAAATATCCGAGGGGTAAATGTGAAATACCGTTATGAGGATGACTCTCCGGTAAGTTTTATTTCCTCGCTAAGTTACTTATATGGAGACAGACAGGCTTCCGGGTCTGTTGAGCCTGAAGGTATTCATTACCATGACAAGTTTGAGGTGAAGTACGGTTCTTTAATGGTTGGGCCAGCCTATCGATTGTCTGACAATTTTTCGTTATACGCGCTGGCGGGTGTCGGCACGGTAAAGGCGACATTTAAAGAACATTCCACTCAGGATGGCGATTCTTTTTCTAACAAAATTTCCTCAAGGAAAACGGGATTTGCCTGGGGCGCGGGTGTACAGATGAATCCGCTGGAGAATATCGTCGTCGATGTTGGGTATGAAGGAAGCAACATCTCCTCTACAAAAATAAACGGCTTCAACGTCGGGGTTGGATACCGTTTCTGAAAAGCATAAGCTATGCGGAAGGTTCGCCTTCCGCACCGCCAGTCACAAAACAGGGCTTCTTTACCAGTAACACGTACCTGCCTGTCTTTTCTCTCTTCGTCATAGTGACGCTGTACATAACATCTCACCAGCATAAGCACAGATAAGGGGTTGTGGTAAGCAATCAAGGTTGCTCAGGTAGGTGATAAGCAGGAAGGAAAATCTGGTGTAAATAACGCCAGATCTCACAAGATTCACTCTGAAAAATTTTCCTGGAATTAATCACAATGTCATCAAGATTTTGTGACCGCCTTCGCATATTGTACCTGCCGTTGAACGACTACTGAAAAGTAGCAAGGTATGTATTTTATCCAGGAGAGCACCTTTTTTGCGCCTGGCAGAAGTCCCCAGCCGCCACTAGCTCAGCTGGATAGAGCATCAACCTCCTAAGTTGATGGTGCGAGGTTCGAGGCCTCGGTGGCGGTCCAATGTGGTTATCGTATAATGTTATTACCTCAGTGTCAGGCTGATGATGTGGGTTCGACTCCCACTGACCACTTCAGTTTTGAATAAGTATTGTCTTGCAATCCTGTTACAGAATAATTTCATTTATTACGTGACAAGATAGTCATTTATAAAAAATGCACAAAAATGTTATTGTCTTTTATTACTTGTGAGTTGTAGATTTTTCTTATGCGGTGAATCCCCCTTTGCGGCGGGGCGTCCAGTCAAATAGTTAATGTTCCTCGCGAACCATATTGACTGTGGTATGGTTCACCGGGAGGCACCCGGCACCGCAATTTTTTATAAAATAAAATTCACACCCTATGGTTCAGAGCGGTGTCTTTTTACATCAGGTGGGCAAGCATAATGCAGGTTAACTTGAAAGATACGATCAATAGCAGAAACCAGTGATTTCGTTTATGGCCTGGGGATTTAACCGCGCCAGAGCGTATGCAAGACCCTGGCGCGGTTGGCCGGTGATCGTTCAATAGTGCGAATATGAATGGTTACCAGCCGCTGCGAATTCTACCTGGGTCACTTAATAAAGCAAAACATTTAAACGCTCAACAACGACAATTCAGACAGTTCGAACTTTTCTTTAAAAATAGGATTAACCATGCTTAAAAGTGGTTACTAATTAGCCATTATACTACGGTAGTGATTCACATATTCTTTAACGTTACGTTACAGGAAGGTTGAAGTGGAAATGCCTGATGAGCCTTCAGGCATTTCTTAAGGTTAGTTAGCTAAGGAACAGTTACTGAGAACAGGTTTATCATCACCTTCCACCAGTTCAGCCGTTTTGCCTTTGGTATAAAGTTTATAAGTATAATTTTTGTCTATGGCTTCGTAATTTGCTCCGGAGGCCATTTTCATTAACCGCATCGGGATCATCTCGTTTACCTGACTGATAATCGCATAGGCGTTTCCAGCCTCGGTGTTGACGTAAATCACCTCCATAACCTGGTTATCATTACAGGTGTATATAGATTTAGAAATCTCCTGCGAAGCTGCTATAGAGGTGGTACTGGCGCTAAGCGCAGCGAGAAAGAGGGTAAATGGGATCAATTTACGTTTCATCATTAGTATCCTTTGTGCATAAAATTGTCGTTAATTCCCTGAAGAACGGGAGATAAGGCGGCATCAATACGATGAATGCTGTAGTATTCCTGTTTACTGACGAAAAGTGCGCCAGAAAAGCGTATTATAATTTATCCATCACTGACATATGTGATGAGTAGACAAATCTTAAAATCATAAACTATAGGCTGCAAATCATTATGGTGCGATAGAAAATGATTGTCACCACTGCTCAATACTATGGCATAAAAACCGAAGAAAACGGTACTGTTCACTGTCTCGTTTCATACGGTATCTGTCAGTGAAACTATTTCTTCAAATGATGGTCTTTTTATTATCGATCAGATAATGGCATCAACAGGGGTTATTCAGGAGTATATGTGAAAAAGTGGCTTATAGGAGGGATATTGATCGCAAGTTTTCTGACCGGTTGTCTGATGTGGCACAACATTGATAAATGGTTTAATAAAGATATCGAATTTTTCTACGTCGGAGACGATAGCTAAAATTCCTGTGAGTTGGCAACGGGTGTCATATCTTTAGGTATGGCGCCCGGAGCCGCCGGGCGCAAATTGTAGGTGTATAAATGTCATTTCATTAAAATTTTAGCGACAACATGGACAGTCACTACCGCGTGCTAACGGCCCTCTGAAGTCACAAGATGAATAAGCCAGTTTTTTGTTTCAGCGGTGACTGAAACATATTTTGCTCCTGGTGGGCTTACCGCCAGTTGCTGAAAAAGACAACGATGATGTAACTGTTGCAGAGACTGACGAATACGACGACCGTGAATTTTATTTTTGGCGACCATATTTCCTCCCAAAAGGCCGCCCGAAGGCGGCGCTGGGTTTGATAATGGAGAAGGGCGTTGGTCACTGCCATAACCAACCTGTATACATTAATGCAATTGATAATCATTATCAATTGTGCTGGTGGAGAAAAATTGTAAAGATGAAGGGACAGCGGAAATGGCAATGAACGGGATGAGATTTTTCGTTAACCACTTAAATTCGTGACTAAAAAAAGGCTTTTATAGACTTGAAAATGTTTTTCCCGTCCCTATGTAGTCAGTGGACAAGCAATGCTTGCCTTGATGTTGAACTTTTGAATAGTGATTCAGGAGGTTAATGATGGCACTCAGAACCTTGTCAGCACTTCCCGTGTTTGCTGATTCTCTTTTCTCTGACCGTTTCAACCGTATTGATAGACTTTTCAGTCAATTAACAGGAGATACGCCAGTCACTGCGACGCCAGCTTACGATCTGCAAAAGCGCGATGCGAATAACTATCTGCTTACCGTGAGCGTTCCTGGCTGGAAAGAGGAAGAGCTTGAAATTGAAACGGTTGGCGGCAACCTGAATATTACGGGTAAACACACTGAAGAGACGGTAGAGGATCAGACGCACTGGATTTATCGTGGTATTCGTAAGGCGGATTTCCAGTTGAGTTTTTCTTTGCCTGAACATGCTAAGGTGAATAATGCGAAACTGGAACAGGGCCTCTTGTTGGTCGAGATTTACCAGGAGATCCCTGAAAGCGAGAAACCGAAAAAAATTGCCATAGAAAGCAAACCAAAGGCGATTGAACATAAATCATAAAAGCATTAATGGAGGCCCGTTTAGACGGGCCTTCATTGTCTGTAGCGAAAAGTATCCCGTCATGCTTGTAGGCACAGATCGCTAAATATTATAGCCCTGACCTCTATATTATCCCGTGCCACTGACCTCGTCGCCATTGGACGGCGGTAAGTTGGAATTATCCGCGAGGTCAGTCCAATTTTTGTCCACTCTCGACATTCTGCCTGTTATGGGCGCGATACCTGAACATAAATTCGTATAGCGGTTGATCGTTTTCACCGCGTTGATGCTATTTCTGCTAACACTACTTTCATACGTAAAAAAGCTGATGCTTTTTACCTTATTTAATAGAGGCAGGTATGAAATTAGCGCTCGTCAATCGACAGGTCATTTTACCGGAAAGCGGAACCGAGTCCTTCCAGTGTCATGCCTCTACGCTTGTTCGCCTACCGTGCGGTACGCTCGTGGCCGCATGGTTCGCGGGGTTGTGCGAAGGAAGCGAAGATACAGCCATCTGGCTATCTCGCTATGAACATAATATCTGGACAACACCGCAGCGAGTGGTGGCACGCGAGGGGGAAGCGCACTGGAATCCGGTGTTATTTTACCCGTCGGATAAATTGTGGTTATTTTATAAAGTAGGCAGCGGCGTACACGTGTGGAAAACCTGGTTTATCACCTCCAGCGATCGAGGATTTACCTGGAGTACGCCAGCTCCGTTGGTCAACGGTGATATTTTGCCGCGCGGTCCCGTGAAAAATAAACTCCTGCTGGCATCAAATGGCGCCTGGATTGCGCCAGGGTCGATTGAAAGTCCTGAACGGTGGAGGGCATTTGTGGATCGATCCTCTGACGAAGGAAAACACTGGAATATCTCTTTTGTTCCGCTGGAGCCTGATAACGCTATTTCCGGGACAAACGTAGCGTTGTGGGATGGTGTAAAAAAGGGGGTGTTGTGGGAATGTTGTCTGGAAAACCTCCTGCGCTGGGATGGCGTTATTCAGCCTACGCTGTGGGAGTCTTCTCCGGGGCATATCCATATGTTGTTACGAAGCACACGCGGGGCAATTTTTCGCAGTGATTCAATCGACTATGGCGCTACCTGGTCTGTTGCCCGCGCGACATCTTTACCGAATAATAATAGCGGTATCGATCTGGTTAGTATGCAGGACGGTACGCTGATTCTTGCGTTAAATCCGGTCAACGGCAACTGGGGAAAGCGCTATCCGCTTTCACTGATTACTTCCCAGGATAATGGCGAATCATGGCTACCGCTACTGGACCTGGAAAGTGACCGTGGTGAGTATTCTTATCCTGCTATTATTAGCGAGGGCGGCGTCGTACATATCACCTACACGTGGAACCGGAAAAATATCGTATATTGTCGATTACAAACGGTGTAAGGCGCTATCAGTCGAAACCGATAGCGCTGGAATAATAATGCCTTGCCCGGCGTGCTCTCTCACGCCGGGATGGCCGAATAGTCATGATTTACCGGGTAACATCCTTGAAAATGTATCGTCTTTTTGTATGTAATGGTGAAACAACGCCGCTGCTGCATGCATGGCAATCAGGAAATAGCCGATATTGGCCAGCATTTCATGAATACGCTTTATATCCGATTTTAGGGTGCTATCTGGCGTCAAAAATACCGGTACAGTAAAACCAAAAAAGCTCCAGCTTTTCCCGCCTGACGCCATCATCGCGACGCCCAGCAGCGGTAAGGCGAGAAAAGTGAGATAAAGCGCGATATGCATTAATTTAGCGGCTACGTGCTGCCAGTGAGGAGGGGGAGGCGTAATGACCGGATCCGGGTATTTGTGTTTAAGATATAACCGTAAAAACATCAGCGCCCAGACCAGAACGCCCATGTCATAGTGCATGTCTTTCATAAACAGGTAAACGCTGGAGCCTTTTGGCGCCCACCCCCGTAACTCAATAGCAGCATATGCGATGCCTGTCAGGAGCAGTGTTAACCAGTGAAGCGTTATTTGCAGTCTTGAGAAATGTGCCATTATTATTATCCTTTATTAACAACTGTTTGTAGAGTATGCGTAAAATCTTAACAGAACCTTAAAGCGGGGGCTGAGTCGCAAGGAACAGACAGAGATAGCGGCACGTAAAATGGGATAAAAAGCCGGCGGCATCGCCGGCTTACTGTTGTTATTGTCCTCTTACGACAACACAGGTTTTACCATAAAACGGATATGAGCCTGTAGTTTCATAATCAACACTCGACACTAAAGAAATATCGCCCGCTTTTTTCGCTGAATCAATAGATGCGTCGCCGGTATTTACAATACCCAATACCGTTTGCGCACACGCTTTACCAGTTTTGGTTGCCGGGAGACTCGTGGCAGTAATTGGCCCTTTAACATCCGTATATAAGCCAATCCCTGTCGGTGATGGTCCTGTAGCACACCCCGTTAAAAGAGAACCAATAAAGATAATTGAAAAAATGTGTTTTTTATTTGTCATGGGATTAGTCCATTATAAATTAATAGAAAACTTACCGTCCGAAAATGTCCGGACAGTCATTTAAAAAGTGGTGTATATTAAATATGCGATATTACTCTTTGCACCCTCCTGTTGATGTCGTACCTGACGGACAAATATCCGTTGAAGCCGGATATATTCCCCATGCCGTGTTTTTATAACTTGTGCATCCTGTCAGCAATGAGAACAGTACGGCTAAAAAAATCATCACGAGCCCTGGCGGCGTTAACATTTTTCGGTTGGACTCCATAGCATGTCATTTCATCGGGTTGCCATATGACTGGCGTTCTGCTGGTAAGTTTCATTAACGCCCGGTTCGTTTAATATTGGTTTAGGTTTAAAGCCAGGAGGCGCTAATTACGATACCTTCTTACGTTTCAGTACTGACTAATAATGTTGAGAAAATGAACAGCGTCGGGTGGGAAGACGCAATACAGAATAGAAAGGAAATAAGAGAATAAGATGGCGTTAATTAACCCGGTATTCCTGGCGTCATTTCCCTTGCGTTTTATCCCCGTCAAAAGCGGCCTTTAGCCCACGTTGGCGCTCCCGACGTTTGTGCGTATGATGTTTTTAAAAGATCGTCATACTTTCTGTTCTGCGTCAATTTTTTCATTACAAATGCTCGCCATAATGCCGTCCTCAGGAGGTCTCCCGACGTTTATGCTGCGCCGGGAGAAACAAAAACAACGCATAATCTGGGACAAATTGATGATTAAAGGCAAACTGGCGCTCGTGACGTGCGCGCTGACTCTGGTATTCACTTCGTCGCTTTTCGCCGCGTCGGACACGGCAGACGGTCGTACCCTGAAGCTGGCCATTGGCCCTGAGCCAACGGAAGGCTTTGATCCTATGCTGGGCTGGAGCCACGGCAGCTACTTATTGCTTCATGCGCCGTTGCTTAAGCAAAACGCCGACATGAGTTGGGGTAATTTACTGACGGAAAAAGTGGATACCAGCCCCGACGGTAAAATCTGGACGCTAACCTTAAAGCCCGGGCTGAAATTCTCCGATGGCTCGCCATTAACTGCCGAAGATGTCGTTTTTACATACAATAAAGCGGCGAAGAGCGGCGGTAAAATTGACATGGGCAATTTTAGCCATGCGCGAGCGCTGGACGCACGCCGAATTGAGATGACGCTGAGCCATCCGCAGAGCACCTTTGTGAATGTACTCGGGTCGTTAGGGATTGTTCCGGCCAGCCGTTATGATGAAAAAACGTTCGCCCGCGAACCGATAGGCGCCGGTCCGTACCGACTGGTCAGCTTTCAGCCGGGTCAGCAACTGATCGTTGAAGCTAATCCTTGGTATGCGGGTAAAAAGAATGACTTTAACCGGCTGGTTTTTGTCTTTCTGGGTGAAGATAATGCTTATGCCGCCGCGCGCAGCGGACATTTGGGACTGGTGCGCATTGCCCCTTCTATGGCGGTGGCCCCGCAGCAGGATAATCTTAAACTCTGGGTACGCGATAGCGTTGAAAACCGGGGCATTGTCTTCCCGATGGTGCCAGCCGGTAAAAAGGATGCTAACGGTTATCCTGTCGGCAACGATGTGACCGCTGATGTCGCTATCAGACGCGCAATTAACTATGGCATTAATCGTAAGCAACTGGCGGAACAGGTGATGGAAGGCCATGCGATACCCGCCTATAGCGCGGTGCAGGGATTACCGTGGCAAAATCCTTCAGTGGTATTCAGCGATGGCGATATTGCAAAAGCGCGCGCCATCCTGGAAGAGGCTGGCTGGAAGATAAACAGTGCGGGCGTGCGTGAAAAAGCAGGTAAAGAAGCGCGTCTGACCTTATGGTATGCCAGTGGCGACAGCACCCGGCGGGATCTGGCCGAGGCGGTGCGCGCCATGTTGCAGCCTTTAGGCATTGTCGTCTCGTTGCAATCGGGAAGCTGGGAAACCGTAGAGCGCCATATGCACGCTAACCCTACGCTGTTTGGCTGGGGAAGTCTGGACCCGATGGAACTCTTCCATCACTACAGCGGGAAAGCCGCTGGTGTGGAATATTATAACCCGGGCTATTACAGCAACCCTGCGGTAGAAGCACATCTGAAACAGGCTATAGATGCGCCTGACTGGCAAAAGGCGATTCCTTTCTGGCAGCAGGTTGAGTGGGATGGGAAGCAGGGCGCGGGCGTCCAGGGCGATGCGGCATGGGCATGGCTGCTTAATATTCAGCATACCTATCTGGCCAACCCCTGTATTGATCTGGGAAAAGGCGCGCCAGAAATCCACGGTAGCTGGTCGGTGTTAAACAATCTTGATGACTGGACCTGGACCTGTCGGTGATGAAATTGTTCTTCAGTCATTTTTTGCGGCTGATTATTCTGTTGGTGCTGGTGGCTGCTGGCACCTTCATTTTGCTTAGCTTTTCGCCCGTTGATCCTATCCGCGCTTATATTGGCAACGATCTGCTCCATGTTCCGCCAGAACAATATGCGCGGATTGCGGCGCGCTGGGGGCTTGACCAGCCGCTGTGGGAGCGTTTCGGTCACTGGTTTTGGCGTCTGCTCCAGGGAGACATGGGGTATTCCATGCTGTTCAACATGCCTGTCGCCAGCGTGATCCGGGAACGTTTTGCGACGTCATTCGCGCTGCTGGCAGGCGCCTGGCTATTGTCTGGTGTGCTGGGCGTGACATTGGGTTTTCTGGCCGGACGTTTTCTCCACCGCTGGCCGGATAAGATGATTTGCCGTATCAGCTACTTATTGTCATCGTTGCCCACTTTCTGGATAGCAATGCTGTTGCTGGCGCTGTTTGCCGTCCGCTGGCCGATATTACCTGTTTGTTGCGCCTGGGACCCCGGAAATAATGCAGGAACAGCTCTTTTATCGGAACGTTTACGCCATCTTGTGTTGCCGGTATGTGCGTTAAGTCTGTTGGGCATGGGGCAAATTGCGCTGCATACGCGAGAAAAAATAGCCAGCGTAATGAAGAGCGAATTTATTCGTTTTGCGCGCGCTCAGGGGGATAAAGGATGGTCGCTGTTACGTCACCAGGTGTTACGTCATGCGATTACCCCAGCGCTCTGCTTACAATTTGCTTCTCTGGGCGAACTGATGGGGGGGGCGTTACTGGCAGAAAAAGTCTTTGCGTATCCGGGGTTGGGACAGGCTACTATCGATGCCGGCCTGCGTGGCGATGTCCCGCTACTCATGGGGATCGTTTTATTCTGTACGCTATTAGTGTTTGCCGGAAATACGATTTCAGCCTGGCTTGTGGTGGTGCTTAATCGATCGCTGGAGCGTCCCGATGCTCTATAATCCTGCCCCGACGTTGTTTCGTCTGATCCTCTCCGTTACCTGTCTGCTGTTTATTGCCGGATACGGTTATGCCACGTTGAGCCAGCCGCCAGAGGTTAATCTGCTTGCCCGGCATCTGTCGCCTGATATCCAGCACTGGTTTGGCACCGATAATCTGGGGCGTGATGTATGGCTTCGTTGCTTTCAGGGGGCCTTCACCAGTTTACAAATTGGCGTTGGCGCCGCGCTGTGCAGCGGCGTTATCGCGCTAGTGATGGCGGCAGTGGCGCGTATTCATCCCCGGCTGGACCTCCTGATGCGGCTGATAACCGATGCTATGCTCGCCATGCCGCATTTACTTTTGCTGATCCTTATCTGTTTTACGCTCGGCGGCGGTAAAAGCGGCGTCATTGCGGCCGTGGCGTTAACGCACTGGCCCCGTCTGGCGCTGATTCTGCGCGCCGACGCGGAGCGGGTAGCGCAGAGTGACTACCTGACATTGACCTATCGTCTGGGGCATGGGCACCTTTATTGCTGGCGATATCACTATTTTCCGGCGCTATTGCCGCAATGGTTGACGGGAACGTTATTGATGTTTCCTCATGCGGTATTGCACAGCGCGGCGTTAAGTTTTCTGGGGTTTGGGCTGGCGCCGCATGAGCCTTCGCTGGGGCTGTTGCTGGCGGATGCGTTACGGTTTATTAGCCATGGAAACTGGTGGCTGGTGCTATTTCCCGGCCTAATGTTATTCACGCTGGTGATGCTCTTCGATCAGTTTGCGCGCGCCATTCAGCGGCTGTGGCTAAGGAGTGACGTATGCTGAGTTTACAACGGGTTACGCTGGAAAGCGCGCGTTATCGCTGGTATGGCGCGAGACGCTGGTCGCCGTTATTACAGAATGTCTCTTTTGATATCGCGCCCGGCGAAATGGTGGCATTGGTTGGCGGCAGCGGGGAGGGAAAAAGTCTTCTGCTGCAATGCCTGCTCGATCTGCTGCCGGAAAATTTACGCTTTCGGGGGGAAATTACGCTTGATGGCAACCGGCTGGACAGACATACCATCAGGCAGCTTAGGGGCAATACGTTTAGCTACGTGCCGCAGGGGGTACAGGCGCTTAATCCCATGCTGAATATCAGAAAACATTTGAGCAGAGCATGTCATCTGACCGGACGCGCCTGGGATGAGACGCAGATGGTACAGCTATTACAGCAAAGCGATCTCGAACCGACAGTCCTGGAACGCTTTCCCCGCCAGCTCTCCGGCGGGATGGCTAAACGAATTCTGGCGTGCCACGCCTCGCTCAGCCAGGCACGTTATATCCTCGCGGATGAGATCACCGCCTGGCTTGATACCGCACTGGCAAACCAGTTGCTTGAGCACTTGCGAGGTCTTTGCGGGCGGGGATGCGGCGTGCTGTGGGTGACTCATGACCTGCTGCTGGCGGCGCGGTATGCCGATCGCATTGTGGCGCTGCATCAGGGTTATATCACGGACAATATCCGCTGCGAGCAGTTACAGCCGGAAGAGATGAGTGAGCCGTTAAAACGGCAATGGCAAGCATTGCCTGAACTAAGCCCGTTATTTATGCCGACCGGAGAGGGAATAGAATGCTAAGCTGCCGCGACCTCGTTATTCGTCAGGGCGGGAAAGTCTTATGGCAGAACCTGACGTTTACGATTTCTGCCGGTGAACGGGTAGGAATTCATGCGCCAAGCGGAACGGGGAAAACAACGTTGGGGCGCGTCCTGGCCGGATGGCAAAAGCCGACGGCGGGCGACGTTCTGCTGGACGGCAGCCCGTTACCCCTGCATCAGTATTGTCCGGTACAGCTTGTTCCCCAGCATCCTGAACTGACGTTTAATCCCTGGCGAAGCGCCGGAGACGCTGTGCGTGATGCCTGGCAGCCTGATCCGGAAACGATGAGGCGTTTGCATGTGCAGCCCGAGTGGCTGACGCGTCGGCCAATGCAGCTCTCAGGCGGGGAGTTGGCGCGTATTTCGATACTGCGCGCGCTTGACCCACGAACGCGTTTTCTGATTGCCGACGAAATGACGGCGCAACTCGATCCGTCTATTCAAAAAGCGATATGGGGATACGTGCTTGAGGTGTGCCGCAGCCGTTCATTAGGGATGTTGGTGATTAGTCATCAGTCTGCGCTACTTGATCAAGTCTGTACCCGCCATTTACAGGTGGAATAGCCGCAAGTCGTTTCTCCGCATTGCCGTGTCGCCGTTAACGCACCGGGAACCCATGGGTTCCCGGTATTGTCGGCAGAGATTTTACTGCATGACGCGTTTATCTGCGTTTTTTGCATCAGCGGTATTACTGTAGTCCCTGGTCTCTTCAACCTGTACAGGGGCTCTGACGACCAGACTTGGCAGCGCCAGTTCGATATCATTCTCAATGAGTTTTTCAATAATACGGATATTTATCTCTTGCTGAATATCCATGTATTTATTGTAATCCGCGGTATTGACGATATGTACCACCTCATAGGTCAGCCGATCCTGACCAAAGGCCAGTAGATGGGCGCGGTCGAATTGTGTTTCGCCGACATCGGTAATAATCTTTTTCACCATATCGCCGATGAGGCGTAACTTTTCCGGCGGTGTCGCAGTGGCGACGCCAAAAGTAAACACGATACGACGCGTTTGCATCCGCTTATAGTTGTGTATGGTTTGCTGCAACAACTGCGCGTTCGCACAAACAATCTGTTCGCCGCTGAGGCTACGGATGCGAGTGGTTTTCAAACCGATATGTTCAATCGTACCGGCTACATCATTAAAGACGACGAAATCGCCGATCTCGAAGGGCTTATCGAAACCAATCGACAGCGAAGCGAAGACATCGCTCAGAACGGTTTGTACCGCCAGGGCAATAGCAATACCGCCCACGCCGAGGCTGGCTACCAGTGCGGTAATATCCACGCCGACGTTCGCCAGGATGGAGAGCAACATCATAGACCAGACGAGCACGCGCAAAATCATACCAAGAATGACTAACGTCACCGGGTTTTTATTGGAGCCTGGGGCATACAGTAAATGACGCATCCATGACTGCACGCCCTGATCAAGCCAAATCGCCATTTGAATCGCAACCACTAAAAACCAGGCGTGAGAGAGGGTGGAGAATAACCGGTCGGGCAGGGCGACAAAGCGCAGGCTAAAGAGAAATGCGGCAAAAAAGATGAGCATCTTACTGGTCTTTTTCAGCATCTCGAAAACAATAGGCCGCAGCCGCCCATGAGCATCATCCTTTTTATCCGGGCGTTGTAGCGCTTTATAGACCACATTGAGTAGCCAGTTGATGAGCCAGTAAGTAATGAGGGTGACGAAAAAAACGACCGCCAGATTGATCCAGAACGTCGTTGACATCAGCATCGCAACGATATTTAGTCGTGCTAAATACTCCATTTTACCTCCGATGAAAAGCAGATGAACATTACAGTATAGACGTCACATCACGGAGGCCGATTTCCGGCTTTACTATTGCTGTTTTATTCAGCACTTTTGTTCAAAAAGTATGAAAAAGAGGGGTAGCCGTTTGGCTATCCCGGCGTTTCTGTGCAGACTTATCTACTCCTCTTAATAAAATAAGGAGTCATTTATGCAACAAGAACATCGTGAGTGTATTGAGCAGTGTTATGAATGCGCGGCGGCGTGTGATATCTGCGCCTCTTCTTGTCTGCGTGAAGATAACGTCGAAATGATGAAGCACTGTATCCAGTTAGATATGCAATGTGCGGCCATTTGTCGCCTGGCGGCACAATTTATGGCGTTGGAAAGCGAGTACTCACAAAAATTATGCCGCCTGTGCGCGGATATCTGCAAAGCCTGCGCCGAAGAGTGTGCAAGGCACGATCACGACCATTGCCAGAATTGCGCGCGGGCATGCAGCCAATGCGCAGACGCCTGCCTTAAAATGGCCGCGTAATTTTTTTTCCGCCATTAGCTCAACCGGATAGAGCATAGAGCTTCTACCTCTAAGGTTCGGGGTTCAATTCCTCGATGGCGGACCAGTTGATATCAAAAAAGGCCACCTGCGCGGTGGCCGCTGAGTTTCTGTTGAAATAAATGCAATGTTATAATATAACAATCATCTTTCTAAGAAAGATGAGGGTAACGTTTTGGTGATTCATTTAAAAAAACTGACAATGCTTCTGGGAATGCTGTTGGTCAATAGTCCTGCCTTCGCGCATGGTCATCATGCTCATGGCGCGCCGATGACGGAGGTTGAGCAAAAAGCGGCAGCGGGCGTGTTTGATGACGCTAATGTACGCGATCGCGCGCTCACCGACTGGGATGGTATGTGGCAATCCGTCTATCCTTATCTGGTCAGCGGCGAGCTGGACCCTGTCTTCAGACAAAAGGCGAAGAAAGACCCGGAGAAAACGTTTGAGGATATTAAAGCGTATTATCGCAAAGGATACGCGACGAATGTTGAGACGATCGGCATTGAAAATGGCGTTATAGAATTCCATCGCGACAATAACGTTGCATCCTGTAAATACAATTATGCCGGCTATAAAATTCTGACTTACGCATCGGGTAAAAAAGGGGTGCGCTACCTGTTCGAATGTAAAGATGCGAATAGCAAAGCGCCTAAATATGTTCAGTTTAGCGATCATATCATTGCCCCGCGCAAATCGGCGCACTTCCATATCTTTATGGGAAATACCTCGCAACAGGCATTGTTGCAAGAGATGGAAAACTGGCCTACCTATTATCCTTATCAGTTAAAGGCGAATGAGGTCGTTGACGAAATGCTACATCATTAAGTCTGATTGCAATGTTAAAAGCTCGCTATGAATAGTGAGCTTTTTTTCTGCCGTTATGCCATATTTCTGGCAACCAATATAAAAAATACCTGCGCCCCCGGAGCAACGATGACGCTGTCCATACCGCCCTCGATTCAATGCCAAACGGAAGCGGCATGTCGCCTGATTACTCGTGTCACAGGCGATACGTTGCGTGCTATTCATTTATATGGTTCCGCTGTCGCGGGCGGTCTGAAGCCAAACAGCGACATTGATCTACTGGTGACAATATGCCAGCCGCTGACGGAGGCCCAACGCGCAACGCTGATGCAGGAATTGCTGGCGCTTTCATCGCCGCCGGGGGCGTCGGCAGAAAAACGCGCTCTGGAGGTCACTGTCGTGCTTTATTCGCAGCTGGTTCCCTGGTGTTTTCCACCTTCCAGGGAAATGCAATTTGGCGAGTGGCTAAGAGAGGACATTTGTCAGGGGATTTATGAACCAGCGCAGCAGGACTGGGACATTGTGTTACTGATAACCCAAATTCTGGAAACCAGTATACCGCTAAAGGGCGAACGCGCGGAACGGCTGTTCACGCCAGCCCCTGTGGCGCAGTTGCTGAAGGCCTTGCGTTATCCCCTCGACCTTTGGCAATCCACGGCAGATGTGCAGGGAGATGAGTATCATATCGTTTTAACCCTGGCGCGTATCTGGTACACCCTTTCTACCGGGAGATTTACCTCTAAGGATGCGGCGGCTGACTGGCTGTTACCTCAGTTGCCGGAAGATTATGCTGCTACGTTGCGTGCGGCGCAGCGTGAATATTTAGGTCTGGAGCAGCAGGACTGGCATATTTTGCTGCCTGCGGTCGTACGCTTTGTGGATTTTGCCAAAGCGCACATCCCCACGCAGTTCACATAAGATGCCCCAGGACGTCTGTCAGGTTGCGCAAACGGCGTTCCTCAACTACTACTTAATAGGTTCTCATCGCTGAAGTAAGCAGATGATCTTATGCGGGCCATCGAATGGATATTCCCACATGGCTCTCGTTTTGTTGAGGTGGATATGACTGGTTCCGCATCATCTGTTTTAAAGACAGATACAAGACTATTGAGCGAAAACCTGTTTCTTAATTATGGTCTGGAGTCCTTATTTAAGGACGTCGCAATAATAGCTGGCAACGTAAATTATATTATTTTTGATATCGACGATTACTACACCGTACAGCAGTATATTACTTCCACATTTAAAACGGTACTCATTGGAATTGTTACCCATAATGAATATAACTTTATTGATGAACATCATGTCATATATCGAATAAAGGTCGATGCCTCTATTGCTGAGTGGCGTGAGTTACTGATTTTGGCCGCTGCTGGTCAATTTTTTCCCAGGTCAGAGAAAGTCAGATTAACGGCGAATGAAAGAAATGTTTTGGCGATGCTTGTTAAAGGAATGGATATCCGACAAATAAGCTGTGAGCTAAATGTACATTTAAAAACTATTTACTCAGTACGCTACCATGTTCTGACTAAATTAGGTTGTAGAACAGTTCTGGATTATCAAATACTGTCCGTCTCTAAAGCCTTTATGCACTGGCTTACAATAAATAATGTTGATAATGTAATTTCCCGTGTAAATAGTAAGGTCATTGCTTAATAATGATTTGCTTCTGATGGCGTTTAGGTTCACTATGCTTTCTTACATCATCATGAGGCCAGACAGGCATGGCTACTTTTAGTATTAGCGCAATGGCGGCGCAGTGTGGTGTCACAACAGCAAATATCAGGTCCTGGGAACGCTATGGCCTGCTTCAACCTACCAAAGATGAAGCTGGCAATCGTTTTTATTGCATAGAAGATGCTATCAGAATACAGCATATTATCGACGCGTTAAGCAAAGGCTTTTCATTAAAAGAGATTAAACCTGCCCTCTATGGTGAAGAAACGCATTGCCGCTCGGGATGGTTATTCTACCAGGAAGAGATTTTAGCGCAGTGTAGAAAATTCGAACCCGCCAAATTGCGAAAATTACTCTGGCGTTATGGTCGGGAAATTCCGCCGTGTATCGTAATTGAGTCAATACTGCGTCCTTTACGGCTGTGGTTGTCCGCAGGCGATGATGATGCACGCCGATTTGAAAAGGCATTACTGGATACTGCGATTATTGAATACGCCACGTTCCAGCTAAGTAGCGTACGAAAGGCGCCAGCAGGCACAATGCTTATTGCTGCGTTTTCGCTGAACGACCCCATTGAGCTATGGCTGGAAACGATTAAATATTGTAGTGAAGGTATGCGAGTTGAAGTCATCCCCTGGCAGGCGCCGATGCCCGATCTTTTATCAACGTCTTTCGAGCATATTGTTCTGTGGCATGATGAGACATTAACTCCCGCGCAGGAAAATCTTATTCAGGCTTTAAAAGAATCGGGTAAATTTAGTCTTCATGTGAAAAATGGCTCAGGCTTAACATTACTGCCAGCCGTATATCGGCAGCATGAGATGCCAGAAAGCATGCAGCATGTTGCACCGCAAATCCATGCAAACGGCTACGAAAAATCAGGCACCGCACGTTGAGGCATCTGCATTATTAACGAACAGGGGAGGAGTAAACCCCTCCCTTGTTTATACTCTTCATACTTCAAGTTGCTTATGTGTTGGCTACGGATTACTCGGCCCATCCATGG
>OKEE01000171.1_pt1 | contig 37201 bp, 53 predicted proteins | sample 1611071 | NCBI WGS metagenome assembly OKEE01 (sample SAMN04436708, study PRJEB24849) | human gut metagenome | biome: human gut; feature: NICU; material: stool | host: Homo sapiens | place: USA: Saint Louis, MO | collected 2010-09-07 | reverse complement strand
TCGACGGTGGCATCATTGCCCATGCCGGAGGCGCTGGAGGTTTCGGCTGAGGATGACACAGGGCATTTTCCTTTGACGAGCACCCGACCACCATTATCAAGCTTGCGCCGAAGAGCATCATTTTCAGCTTTCGCATCAGCGAGTTCCTTTGTATATCTTGCATCGAGGGCAGCAACGTCACGCTGGCGCCCCTGCATGTCGTCAATCGTCTCGTTCGCCAGTTTCAATTTATGGGTGGCGGTATCGCGCTGGTCTTTGTAGGTGATGGCGTTATTTCGGTAGTGATTAGCCAGCCTACCGACAACAATTAGAGAGACGAGCAACAGGCCAACAAACATCGTTTTCCAGTTGAACATCATGACAGGAACAGCGCTCTTTCTCGCCGCCTCCGTGGAAGGAGAATATCAGGGTCTTTACCAGCTTTTTTCCATAGCAGGAAAGCATCTGCTGCTGCCTGGTAATTCTTTAAATTCAACTGGCGCAGAACGGTAGAGCCAGCAAATGCTGATTTACCTATATTGAATATAAGACTACATAGTGCATCATACTGGTTCTGATTCAGCGTGACGCGAACAAGACTACTTATCGAATCTTCAACCCACTGCAAATCCTCTTTAAGCAGTTCAGACGATTTTTCGGATGTGATTGTCATCCCTGATACGACAGGATTACCATCCACTTTTCCGGTATGTCCAACCCCAATGGTTGGTATCCCCCTGCTATCTGGATAGGCTTTTAGTCTCTCGCCCTCTTCACGTTTTAATCTGGTGATTCCGTTACTGCTGATTTGCATCATCGACTCCGGCTTTTTTAGCAGCGAAGCGTTTGATTAGCGAACCAATCGAGTCTGTGCCGATGTAGCCGATAAATACACTCGCTATGTAAGCAAGATTGCTACTCAGTCCGGCGAAGACTAAAAGGTCACGAATGAACCAGGCGATAATGGCGCACATCGTTGCGTCTATTAGTGTTTTCTTAAACGCACCGCCATTATACCGACCGCGAAGGTACGCCATTGCAAACGCAAGGATTGCCCCGATGCCCTGTTCCTTTGCCGCCATCATGGCGGTTAACAGATCATGTTTTTCTGGCATCTTTTTCATGTCTTACCTCACGACCGTGAGGATTTGTTCAATGTTATGAATTGGTTGATATTGGAAAGAACAAATCCAGGATACAGTGATCAGTAACGTGGTTTGTTCGTGACTAATGGCATGAGCAAATCAGGCAGGAGGCTGCGTCAACAGTCTCTTGCCACCCATCTTCACGAAGCCCAGCTCAATGCTGGGTTTTCTTTTGTGTAAAACGCCCTACCCCGTCGCCACGAATGAGCAAGGGTATCTGGATGTGTTCTGGTGATTGGTGATAGGGCGCTTTCAGAAATGTCGTGCAAATAAAAAAGCCGCCGCAGCGACTTAAGAGTCACTAACGGCAGCTTATTCGCTTATGATTGCTCATTTGCTCATGGATGTCAACACAATCTATGCAGCATGTTTAATTTTATCCACACGTTTACGACTATTGAAGGCATTTAGCATCGGTTGATAAAGCATGAACAGGGATGCCTTGAGTACGTCATCTACTTCTCTCCGACAGGTAATAAGAGATGGCTTGCGCATCCTTTCTCCGCCGCGGCCTGACATTTTGCGGGGACTTGCAGTCTTGTGATAGTAGGATGATATGGCGTACTTAGAGGAACCATGTGCGTAATAGCTAAGCAGAATGCCAAAGGCCTTTGTGTCGATGCGCATAACGGAATCTACGACCTGAGAAATCAACATTCCGTCATCATCATTGCACATTGGCCTTGTCATCACTCTTGATGGTTCTACCCTCTCCATAAACTGCGCTATAACGCTGCTCATGCGCTTTTCCAGACGACCTGAATAAACCCATGCTCCCCACAGTTCAAGCCAGCCATTCAGCCACTCGTGCTGCTCTTTAGTGAGGTTTAGTTCTCTTATGCCCATGCGCCTTCTCCCTGTACCTGAATCAATGTGAGGTTTCCGCAGAACACTGCGCCGGTATCGATATACATCTGGTTGGCAAACTTGAGTGGTTTCACTGCTGGCGTATGACCAAAGATGAACGTGTCCGCTCCTTTGATTTCTTTCACGATCCCGTCTTGTGAGTTGCTGATTCGTTCGCGGTTCCAGATTACCTGCTGATGATCAACTGGCTTTCCAAACTCGTATTCGTCACAAGGATAATCGGCGTGGCAGATGACATATTTTTTATCTTTGCTCACCAGTTCGATGATTAACGGAAGTTCATCTGCTTTATGGGCAAGAGCTTTAGCCAGAATTTCTTTGTCGTAATCGAGATTAAAGAACCAGCCACCGCCATTAAGCAGCCAGTGATTGACGTTTCCACGCTCTGATAAGCCATCAATCATCATGTGCTCATGGTTTCCACGTACAGCTCTGAACCAAGGGAATGTGATTAATTCCAGGCATTCAACGTTCTCTGCACCACGATCAACCAAATCGCCAACCGAGATAAGCAGGTCTTTTTTGGTGTCGAATCCAATCGTATCCAGTTTGTTCATCAGGTTCGTGTAGCATCCGTGCAGGTCGCCAGTTACCCAAATATTTCGGTATTTGCTGCCATCAATTCTTTCGTAATAGCGCATCTCTTTCACTCCATCCGCGATGAACCATGAGAACGTCGTTGACGATGGCGTGCATTTTCCCGTCTTTATCATCAACGTATTTTCTGACCGTACCGCGACTACATTTCAGTCTTCGTGTTACTTCTGTCTGGTTTCCGTATGCTTCAACGAGCATGTCTGGAATGGTTTTTACTGAGAACGTCATGCGGCCTCACTTCTGCTATTTCGCAGGTCTTTGAGTTTCTGTTGGTACTCTGCCTTGATCGCCTTGCACTCTTCGACAGTCCAGCGATGGCGGTTATGGTTTGATTCGATTTCGTCTACTGCTTCCTGCCCGATGCGGCTAATCAGTTCGACGCGATACGGAACGAGATTTCCGCTTTTGTGTTGGTTGCACACCACGCATTGCTTGTGAATATTGCGCTCATCAAACCTGAGTTGAGGTGCCGCAGCAGTTGTCCGGTAATGTCCGGCATCCCACTGAGCAGACGTGAGCGTTCCGCACGAGATACATGGTAAGTTGCGGTCTCTTTCTCTGATGAAGGCGTTTACGGCTTGTTGGGCTTGTTTAATCCAGTAACTGCGGGGCTTTAAGGCGAGTTTTCGAATCTTCAGTTTATCTTTCTGTTTCTGCTCCTCTCGTCGTCGTTTCTTCTCTGCTGCTTTTTCCGCTTTTTCGCGTTCTTTGCTTCGTCGTTCGAGTGCTATCTTTGTTCCACACGCTGGAGAGCACCACCACTGATTAGCGAATGCAGGGTGAAACCATTCCCTACATTCTTCGTTTTTGCATCGTCTTCGCGCTGATTTAGCCATCGTCTTCTTCCTCGTACATTGAGCTATTCGGATCGCTCATCAGTTCTGCGCAGCACGCTTCACATACATGAACTTCCAGCACATGCAGCTTCTGACCGCAGTTAGCGCACGTTAAAGCCCGCTCGACGCTTTCTTTCTGGTATTGAAGGGATTGTGATGGGCTAAGCATTATTGGCGTCCTGCATCAGGAGAAAGACAATCATGGCGGCGCGGAGAGGTCTGATATCAAATATTGGACTCACGCCTTTTGCATCTACACACCATTCAGTTAACTGGTCTAAGAAAGAAATTCTGTATTTCTCAATAATCGGCCATGCGTCTGCCGGGTTATTACATGGGTCAAACGCGCCTATTTTAGTTGGACCTCTTACTATCACTGCGCTACAACTGTCTTCTTGTGTCCCTTGCCATCCCAGGCCGTTAAACTTCTTATGCCCTGTCGCTATCGCGACTCGCTTGTTAATTTCAAAATCACTTAACTGTGAATAATCCATTGTCATTTCCTCGCACGATGTCTTAGCCACCGGATATCCCACAGGTGAGCCGTGTAGTTGAAGGTTTTTACGTCAGATTCTTTTGGGATTGGCTTGTGTTTATTTCTGGAGCGTTTCGTTGGAAGGTATTTGCAGTTTTCGCAGATGATGTCGGTGATACTTCGTCGCTGTCGTCTCATGCTGCCCTCCCTGTTCGTTGTGACCATTCATACTCTCGCCGGGAGTCATCACTCCAACGCACTTTACGTTCTGAGCCGAACCAGAACATGATTTCGATAAGCTCTGTCATGCTGGCCTTCCTCATCTTGCTGGTACGTACCCCAAGAAGAACAACACCGCCGTCAATACCGGGTACGCTTCTTTGCTCCAGATTTTTAGTCTTGAGCCACAGCGCGGTGAAGATGTCTTTCCAGTCTTCTGGAGACAGTCGTTGACCATGCCAAAGCACCTGACGGGAGACGTCCTGAAGCATCGGCCACATACGGTCGTTCTGCGCTTTGGTTCGCTTAGGTTCTTTGACGTGGACTTCGTGGGGTGACCCATCGTCGATGGGAAGTGATAGTATTGCGTCTATGGCGTTATTTCTGATTGCTTCGTTGCGAAGCATGTATATTTGCTTCATCGAAATTCTTCTCTTTAATTCCAGCGGCTCTGATAGCTTTCATTACTGCAATTACCGTTTTGTCACGCCCATCCTCATAACCCATCGCATAAGCACCTTCTTCACCATCTCTCCAAAAGTCGTCATTCGATTCGGGCCAGTCGATATCCAGTTCAATAGCTGCTCGCGATGCCTGCCACGCCTCCCATGCAATCTCGACCTTGATATGCATAATCTTCATCACGTCACTTGAAACGTGATATTTGTTTTTAAACCACTCTTCAAACTGCTTTCTTGATTCGTCCATATTCCTCTCCATCACCGCTTGAACCAGGTGAAATTAGTAAACTGCGACATGTTTATCTGCATGAGGCGCTTAAGCACCCTGTCTCGCGGCCTGCTCTTTGGTTTAGGCCTACGCTTGTATCGCTCTCTAATCGGAAGTCTAGAAGCTTTCCAGTAGCGATAATGCCGTGCTCCTGACTCTTCAAGGTCGGCATTAATTAATTGAGCCAATGTACTCATCATTCCTCTCCATCAGCGTGCTATGGTATTAGTCTTTTCATGTCTGCAAATCATGATTACCAGACCTTCTTTTGTCGCCACTTTTACAGTATCTCCTTCGCTTACCTTATCCAGTTCGTATGCTTCATATAGCGCATCAACCGCCTTCTGCTTTGCTGACACTTTTCTACGCTTATCCCACTGTTTAAGTGCCTTTGTAATAATCCACTGGCCTGTTTTAAACATAATGTAGGCGTAACCAAGAAGGCTTAAACCGACATTTAGCGTTACTAATAAATCCTTCACTTACCCCCTCCCCCAAATAAAAAGGCCTGCGATTACCAGCAGGCCTGTTACAAGCTCAGTGATGTAGATGGTCATTGCCAGTACTCCTCATTGTCACGGTCTTCCCATGTGAGCCATATAAACTCATAGACGAACGGGATAAATGCTTCAAAAAACAGTTTCCACTGCTCATCATAAAATCCGGTCGCTTTGTCAACCATCAGCTCTACTGGATGCTGCCTCTTTGGTGGTCGGCTTACACCTGACAGCCTTTCGAATTGAATAATTAATTCTTCTTCGTCGATACATCGGTTCAAAACAGCAATGAACCGTGGATTAAAAAGCATTTCTTGCATTATTCGGTTAATCATTCAGTACTCCGTAACGTTCTCCTGCCGCCACACTTCGTCATACTCCGACTTCGGCATGTTAGCGATATAGTTATATGGGGATGCACCTTCCGTTTGCAGGAACTGGTGAGACTGCTCGTCAAGAAATAGCGGTACACCACCTTCCCACCCTTCCCCGTTTCGCTGCTTCTCAAGCATTAAAACAGATGCGGGCGCAGCAAGAAGTTGCTGGTCTTTCTCGTTAATCTGCTCTCCAGCACAAACGCGCTGTAACGCTCTCTCGCGAGCTTTATTGCGCCAGATGATAAACAGGTTATCTGTCAGGTCTGTAATCGCTCCTGAGCCTTTTACGTCCATCTTTCCGGTAGGTTTCTCCTCGCTGTCGCCCTTTCTGGAGTGAGTGACGAGGATAATGTGAGAGTTGGTTTTATTCTTGAAGTCGCACAGCGAATCAACAAACGCCTTTTGCCCGTTGTAATCGTCATCGCCAATCCCGCATTTCATGAGGCTGTCGATGATGAATAACTGGATGCCATATCGCCGTCTGGCGTATGTGAAAATTTCAATCAGGCGTTCAGCCTTGGCTGTACCTGTCAGGCCAAATAACCAGAGCCGGTCATCGTAAAACTTAAATGCTGATTCGATTTCCAGTACTGGTGGCGTTTTGCAGCATGTTGACTGCCTGGTCAGGCGTTTAAGCAAAACCCCGGGCTTCAGTTCAAGTGATGCGACGCATGTTTTTACCCCCTGCCTCATGGCCTCAAGTGCCATATGCCCGACAACCTCCGTTTTCCCGTGACCGTTCACGCCATTGACCAGCGTTAACTCCGCCTCACGGAACTGGAAGTTGTAAGCCAGCGTTTCCCACGGTGGGTTAAACAGATACTGCTGCTTGCCGTAGAAAGCATTGATGGTGTCCTGATAAAACTCACGGGCGCTGTAAAGCTCTTCGGGGTCGAAATATGACGCTGTACCGATGTACTGCCAGATTTCATCCTCGGTGACGCCGTTCATCAGGCATTCGTTGATATCTTTGTGTGGCAGTGTAACCAGACGGCAGCGATGTTCACCCAGTCGGCTTGCGATTTCCCTTGCTGCTTCACGCCCGACATCGTCAACGTCCATCGAAATGAATATTTCTTCAAACCTGTCGAGGTTGTGGTATTCGAACTCAATCCACTGTTGCTTGGCGCCTTTCCCGCCACCGAAAGGGACAGATAGCGCCGGTATTCCGTATTGCGCATAGCTCATGCAATCAATTTCGCCTTCGCAAAGTACAACCGCCCTCACGCCAGCATCGAGAGCCTGCCACCCGAACAGGCAAGGTTCACAGTCACCTTCTGCCATGATGACTTTCTTCCCGTCCGGACGTTCAGTACTGATTCGCTTGACCTGCAGCAGCTCGCCATCGCGTTTGTACGGAAACACCAGGGCACTCAGTTCACGTTCGCCATTCCAGACCTTTCCGCTGACAACCTCGTATCGCTTCGCGACTTCAGGCGATATGCCACGCGATTGCAGGTACTCAAGATGTGATTCGGTTCTGGTAACGTAGCGGGCGATTTTCTTGCGGTCAGGTCTGGAGAATCTCTTCTCACGTCTGGCGTCGAAATGGTGATCGTCCTCCCTGATACCAAGAAATGCCTTCGCTTCCTGCATGGCCTGATGCAGGTTAATTCCACGACACGCCATCCACAAATCCAGCATGTCACCGCCGTCTCCCTCAGCAAAATCAGCCCATTTTTTCTTGCCGCTAAGGTTAACCTTCAGGCTGTTCCCCTTGTCGCCGTTGACGTTACCAGCAACCCATTCATGCCCGTCTTTCTTGCCGTTTGGCAACAGGTGCGGAGCCACCCTGTCAACCTGCGCCCAAAGCAGGTCGCTAAGTTCACTCGGTGTCATGATTCCCTCAGATTGAGATTTTTAAACCAGAAATCGACAAACGAAATACTTAACCAGCCGTGGTTATAAGCAGCGACCAGTAGCGATTTGATTTTTGATTTCATGGTTCACCTGTCGAAAAACACGTAGCCAGTTTTCGATACGGTGATTGCGGATGATGGTTTGGCGAAAGAGTTACAAGATCGAGATTTCTGGAATCCCCTGGCATTTCTTAGCCAGGTATTTAAGGCGCGACTCCAGTCAATGAATTTGCTCCCCTTGCTGAGGTGATGGTCGGTAAATTTATCAAACTCATCCTGCAAGGATATCCCAAACTCTTCTGCCATTTTCTGATGTGAGGCCGATGGTGAAAATCCTTCCGGCATCGAAGATGGTTTTTTCTTGCGTTCTAAAGGTTCCTTGACTGGTTCAAAAGAGTGATAGGTTCTGGGGTCAGCTCCTGCCCCACCCCGGTCAGCTCCTGCCCCACCTGATTCTGGTGGAATTTGTTGTGCATTATCCAGCGTCAGATAAAAAACGTTTGACTGGTTAAGCTCTCCTTTTCTTCTGAACTCCCTTTTCAGGAGCCCCATATCTTCAAGTGCTCTAATGTGGCTTTTTACGGTTGATCTGCTCACCTCACATTGGTCAGCGATATGTTGATATGAAGGCCAGCACTCTCCTTCATCATTGGCGTTATCGGCAAGCTTTATAAGAACCAGTTTTCTCAATGGGTTGCCAACCTTTATGCTCATGGCCTTCGCCATCAAGTTCATGCTCATTTTGACTTCTCCGAAGTTTTGTACTTGTTAAGTATTTCTCTCAGTGGCGCGGCTATTGCAGGATTAACACCCTGATAAAACTGGTCACGCAGTACATCTTTTTGGTGATTAACGCGTTTATTTTCCTGAGTTTTTCGCATATAATTACCTCTCCTGATACCCTTAGAAATCCATCTGGATTTGGTCAGAACGCTCGGTTGCCGCCGGGCGTTTTTTATTTCCCGGCATCACAGCTTCCACTGCCTGCCTTGCCACTTCCCTGATTAAGCTCGTCTCCCATACCTTCTCCAGAAGAACGAACGTCACCGCCATATCCTGAATGTTCAGGCGGCTTACTTTTGAATCAGACCATCCCGCCATCTTTGCGAAATTTGTCTGCCCCATTGATACGAGTCGGGCGCGAAGCTCTGTTTCCACTTCGCGTATCTTTTTGCTGTGATTTGTGAGTTCCATTACTTAGTATTTCCTGTAGTTAATAGTTAGTTGTGGCTATGCGCACTGGCGCATAAACCTGTGGTTGATTTGTTATCTGGAGTTCGCTTTTCAGCGACGTAGGACGAATGTCCGTTGTGAGTGGTGTTACTTACGCGGCCTGATTCGGATGAGGAAACAAGTGTGGTAGGTCAGGGCGTATCTCATATGCCTTGATCTGCCCACCAGTGGCGTTAACAATGGCGGATACCTTCTCAGGAGATACCATCCCGCCTTTAAGCCATTTATGAACTGCTGGCTGCGTTACACCACATTCATCGGCTAACCGCTTTTGGCTTCCGACGATATTTAAGGCTCGCTGAATAACTAAATTCATAAATTTGCCTCTTGTGGTTATTGGATAAACCTAAAGATAACTCAAGTTATGAAAGTTGTCCATAAGCATTGTTATTTTACTTTTGATAACCACGGTTATAGATTATGCATATGAAAACTTTTGCTGACAGACTTAACGCCGCCATGTCTGCATCTGGGCTATCGCAAGCTCAGTTGGCAGAAAAGGTAGGAATATCGCAACCAGCTATCCAAAAAATGTCCTCAGGCAAAACCAATGGGACAAGAAAGATGGTTGAGTTAGCTAATGCATTAAAAGTACGCCCTGAATGGTTAAGCTCAGGGGTTGGTGATATGAGATATCCAGAAGGACCAGAACCATCAAATATCCGAGAATCTTCCCTTAAGGCTACTATTTGGGAGGATATGAACAGGGACTCTGAGGAGTTTGTTGAAATCCCTTTATTAAATGTTTCTCTTTCTGCCGGGAATGGGAGTTGCGAGTTGGAAGAGTCTTCAGATTTTGCTTTGGTATTCCGTCGATATTACCTTAAAAAAATGGGCGTTCCAGATAGCGCGGCAAAATTAGTTCGGGTAAGCGGTCAAAGCATGGAGCCAACTTTAAACGATGGAGATGTTGTTGGGGTAAACACGCAGGACACAACCATACGCGATGGTAAGACCTACGCAATTTGTCAATCTGATCTGCTGCGAGTAAAGACACTGATAGCCACTCCGACATCAGTAATAATCAGATCGATAAATCGCGAGGAATACCCTGATGAAGTGCTGGAGAGAGAAGACTTCCACAAAAACGTAAGAGTCATTGGAAGAGTGTTCTGGTCATCTCATAGCTGGTAGCCAGTGGCCTGATGAGATATTCGGGTGATGATGTACTGAAGGGATGTTTGGGTGATAGTGATTGTGTGAAATAGGTCGCAGAAATGCGGCCTTTTTATTGGATGGAATTACAGGTGTGAAAAAACTCAGCTATAAGCCGATCAATTTGTTGAAGTTTTTATTTATCCTGGGTAGGATCCCGCTGTTGTGCGATCGTTTTCTGTTCGCCAACAACGGAAAGGCCCAGAAGGCGGCAACCTTCTGGGCCCACAAAAACACTGGTTAGAATGTTTTCTTGAGATCTCGATTTGGGAGAGTAACTCAAGCGATATCCCATGTAAAGCATTCAATGCCACATTTTTTAGGGCATTAGAATGAAATACATTTGCAATAAGAACCATCGCTACAACCCTATGTTCAGTATTCTTCCTGAAAATCAAGGTAAAACAGGCCGGCATAAATGTCCTGGATGTGCATTTGAGCTTGCTATGTTGAATAAAGCCAAAGGCATACCGGCCTCAAATGACGACTCCGTTTTAGCTGAACTTCCTGAAAGTCAGGCCGGCACAGTTCGTCATAAAGACGCGTTTGCTGCTTACCAGTTGGCCTATAAGTACTAATCCCACAGCCCCGGCCTACGCGCCGGGTTTTCTTTGCCCTACTCTTCCAGTAGCTTCACGGCAAGTTTCATGCACTGCAACTGGTCAACATCCCACTTGTCCAGCCCCTTCGCTAACTCAGTTCGTATCACGTCAGCTATAGCCACTCGCTTAGTCTCATGACCCTCAGCAACCATAGCAAAAACGACATCACCGACAATCCTGCACATTTCCTGATAGCGCAACTGCGCCAGTTCCTCGTTTTTCACACAGACTCCTCGCTCATTTTTTGTTCAGAACAGTATGGCATAGAGGATTTATAAAAATAAATTCCTATTGTTATCTTATATTTATAATAAATATCACATAAATATAAATTAAGTTATTGACCAATCCAATAACCTAAGTTATCTTTATCACATCAACAGGACGCACTACTCACCAGGACGGTGAACATACAACGATTCAGTGATGAATCTACGCGGCTGCAAAGCCGGAACGACCAAAGTGAGCTTTGGGGTGAATACAGAAGCTAACCTTCTCGGCGGAGGCGCTTGGCAATGAGTACGCGACCGGAGTTAGTCGCCCGGCTGTATTCACCACCAAAGTTCATCAGGAGGTCACTATGACACGCAGAACAGCTTTCAATGGTTCAGCAGCAGGTCGTCGCCGAGAACGTCGCGCTGCGCTTCAGAATGAGACTACAGCCAGTTCAGAAGTATTGCACCGCCCCACCCTTAGCCGTGTACAGATTCAGGCCAAAGGAAAACATGAAACGCCAAAACGTATTGAAGACGCAAAATCACTTCAGTTCATGGCGAAAGATGCATTCTGGCAACTGGAAGAATACAGACGCCATCTGGAGCGGGCAGCCATTGTATACGCAAATGAGTTCGGACATAAGCCACCAGAAACCGGTGTATGTTTGCCAGACGTAGCGCTTTACGCAGCAGGTCATCGTAAATGTAGACAAGTTACCGCTAGATAATTATTCAGCAGCAATCCTCTCATCTAATCAGGTCGCAATGCGGCATTTTTTATTGCCAAAATTTAAGGAATAACAACATGAATTCAGCAGATTTATCGAAGATTCTTGAAGAACACAAAGTGTGGATTACCTCAATGCGTGAGAGCGGATCGAGAGCCGACCTGCGCGGTGCCGACCTGCGCGGTGCCAACCTGTACGGTGCCGACCTGCCTGATCTCACTTTCGTAATCCTGGGTGAGAAATACTTCATAAGTATAACGAACGGTGAATATGTACGAGCAGGGTGCCAGAACCACACAGTTGAGGAATGGAGAAAATATAGTAAGCAGGAAATTACTGAGATGGATGGTCGTAAAGCTCTTAAATTTTATCCACGTCTTCTGGACATTATCGATTTCTATATTGGTAAAGGTGAACGCCCGGATTGGTTAACAAGTAAAGAATATGCAGATGAAGTCACTGAGTAAGCGTAATTTTGGCAGCGAGCTACAGAGGTGAATATGGAATTTAAAGGAACAAAAGGTGAGTGGGGAATCATGATGGATGACGATGAAATTAAAATCATCCAATCAAGCTCATTTGAAAATGGTGCTGGTTGGCGCTCATACGTCGCCATCTGTAATGAAGTTCAGTGCAGTGAAGATGCACACCTGATAGCAGCAGCACCTGATTTGCTCGAGGCTCTTCAATTGGCTGAAAAAGCTATGACTGTAGGTAGAAGCGTTACTTATCCGGAGTGGTACGGCGTAATTAATAAAGCTCGCTCAGCCATCAGCAAGGCTCTTGGGGAGGCGTGGTGAAGGTAAAAATAACGAAATCAAATTCCAGTTTTGTGAGTGTAGGTGAAATAACAGATGTAGAAACGAACCCAGATGGAACACAAATTCTGTGGTCTCATTTCTGCAAAAGATATGAGCGAGTTTCTTGGTGCAAAAATGTTTTTGGAGTTGAGTACGAAGAAATACATGAACTACCAAGCAAATAAGCACTGTGTATTCATTCCAGCGAGTGAATACACGGAGCAATATCGCTCGTAACCAAACGAGGACGACGACTCGTTCTGGTTAATCGAAAAATCATCCCTTGATGTTATTTGCCGTTCGCAGTCAGGGCGGCTTTTTTCCGCATACCAATAATGCTTCATTCGAGGCATTTTTGTTATGCAAATTAACTAAGGAGCACGCCATGCAATATCGTTTTGCCGGGTGGCCCATTGCTGGCTGCCCTTCTGAATCACTTTTAGAGCGTATCACCAGAAAATTACGGGCCGGATGGAAACGTCTGGTCGATATCCTGAATCAACCAGGAGTGCCGTGTAATGGATAAATCACTTATGGCTATTCAGTCTAAATTCGCAATTGCTGTTTATCTTGGTGACAAAATAATGTATCGCGAAGCTGTAGAAGCCTTTCGCGAATGGAGGTTGAAATGATACCAGTGGATTTAGCAAGGACACCGGAGTTGAGCAGGTTAAAACGTCAGTATCACCTGACAGAGGCAATGTACTGGCGCAAGTCAGGTAATAAATCGATGAAACGAAATTGCCTTTCATTAGCCAAAAACGAGCGAATAAACAAAGGTGAATTTCTGGCTAATCCTTCCGAATTACCATTCTGAGGTGAATTATGGATTTGAATAAATTCGACGCCCCATTCAATCCTGAAGATATCGAATGGCGAATACAGCAAAGCGGTAAAACACGCGATGGCAAAGTGTGGGCTATGGTGCTGGCTTATGTCACGAACAGGGCAATCATGAAACGCCTGGACGATGTTTGCGGCAAAGCAGGATGGCGCAATGAATACCGCGATATACCCAACAACGGTGGCGTTGAATGCGGCATATCAATCAAGATTGATTCCGAATGGGTAACTAAATGGGATGCTGCTGAAAACACACAGGTAGAAGCCGTCAAAGGTGGTCGCTCCGGCGCAATGAAGCGTGCTGCCGTTCAGTGGGGAATTGGTCGGTATCTGTATAACCTTGAGGAAGGTTTTGCGCAGATATCCAGTGATAAGAAACAAGGATGGCACAGGGCAAAACTGAAGGATGGAACAGGATTTTACTGGCTCCCTCCATCGCTGCCGGACTGGGCCATGCCAGCATCATGCAATCAACCATCACCAGAAAATACCAACCAGAAATCTCCATCGGTTGACTGCGAACAAATCCTGAAAGACTTCAGCGATTATGCAGCAACAGAAACTGACAAGAAAAAGCTAATTGAGAGATATCAGCATGACTGGCAATTATTGGCTGGTCACGATGATGCGCAGACAAAATGCGTTCAGGTAATGAATATCAGAATAAATGAGCTTAAACAGGTGGCTTAATGAGAAGATTAAATATAACTCCAGCGGAGATGGAGTCAGTTTGCGGTCGCATGGTAGCTTGCCGTGCAGCAGAACATCTGGGCCTAAACATAAATCAGTTTTATTACATAGCAAAAAAACTGTCATTAAAAACGGCATTCGTTAAGCCAAGATGGAGCGAAGACGAAGACAAAAGAATGCAGACGCTTATCTCATCAGGCTATACACAAAGAAATGTAGCAAAAATTATCGGGCGAAGTGAAGAGTCGGTAAAAAGCAGGCTATCACGTTTACGAAAGAAATAACCCTATACCTACCACATTATTCGGATAGCTGACCCTGGAGTAAATTATGCCAGCGCCTATGTATGGTGCGGATGACCCGCGTCGCTGTTCTGGTCGCACCAAAGAAGAGGTGCTGGCTAAGTTTGCCCTGTATTACGAAGTAAAAGACCAGTTACCACCAGAGACCAGAGAGGAACGATTAACCCGATATGCACAAGACCTTTATAATCTGGAGATGAAACAACGTATTTACCAGACATCCATCCGACCATTCCGCAAAGCAACATATACAAAATTTATTGAAATCGACCCGCGCCTTCGTGATTACCGTTCGCGTTATGGCGCTATCAGTAATGACTGAGGAATTTACGATGAGAGGACTTGCATACAATCCCGACATTCTACCAGCCGAACTTATTATTAGGATGAAATTTAAACCAATGCCTACACGCGAGGAATTATTACAGCGCAATTCATTCCATTCTATTAACGAGAATAAATATTTGAATGCGATGCTGAGGAGAGAAAAATGCAAGAGGTAAAAATTTACACCGCGTCCCCATCAGATTTATCCCCACCGGTACAGTCTGAATCGTTCTGTGTGGATCTGGTGCTGGCGTCGGATTATCGGGAACTGGAGGCGAAATGCGCGGCACTGGCTGCAAAGCTGAGCATGATTAACGACCTTATGGAAGCCGCCGAACAAGTAAACAAACAGGCGCTACGTGAAACGGCAGAGAAGGCGCTCCCAGCAATGCAGCGATTGCTGATGATGCCCAACGATGAGTTATTTGATGAAGCCGCGCTGAACGTTGACGGTGATGTTGATGCCGCGAATGCCTTCAATTTGCTTGCTGGCCCAGAAACTATGCTGGCGCTGCTGGATGAGCTGGATAAAAAACAGCAATACATCAAACTCCGCGACCAGGAGAACGAGGATATTGCGCTTACGGTTGGGAAGCTGCGAGTTGAGCTGGAGCATTACAAATCACGTGAAGAGCGAGTTACAAAGCTGGTTCTGGATAACTCGACAAGCTGGGATGTTCTCTACGAGAAGCTGGAAGCCGCAGAACGGCGAATAGCAGAACTGGAGGCGCGGGCTGTCAACTTACCAAAACGCAGCGTTGATGAGGTCATGCACCTGAGCGGATTCAGCCGGGATTACGCCGAGGGTTGGTGCGCTGGCAATGACAATGCGATACACGAAATACGCGCCGCTGGCATCAAGGTTAAGGAGTCGTGATGTCACAGCAAACTATTTTGGACGTGTGTTGCGGCTCTCGCATGTTCTGGTTCAACAAACAGGATTCCCGCGCCGTGTTCGCCGATATCCGCGCCGAAGAGCATACCCTGTACGACGGTCGCCGTCTGGTTATCAGTCCTGACCTCATTGCTGATTTTCGCGCGCTACCGTTTGCTGATTCGTCGTTTCCGGTTGTGGTGTTTGATCCGCCTCATCTGGAACGTGTCGGTCAAACGGCCTGGATGGGTAAAAAATACGGTCGCCTGAATAAAAAAACATGGCGCACCGACATTCGCGCCGGGTTCAAAGAGGCGTTCCGTGTATTGCGGCCACACGGTGTACTCATTTTTAAATGGAATGAAACGCAGATCCCGGTGAGCCAGATTCTGGCGCTGACGGACGTTAAACCGGCAATAGGCCAACGAACCGGCAAGAACGACAAAACACACTGGATTATTTTTGTGAAGGACTAACCAATGACCACTATTACCAAAGAACGCCTGCTTAAAATCCAGCATTGGCGCGAAACATATGGAGCTGATAGCAACGTTATGCTGCCGGCAGAAGAGGCGGAGGAGCTGGCGCGTATCGCGCTGGCATCGCTGGAGGCTAAGCCAATAGGTGCATTCCACATCGCAGATCAGCAGGTAAGTGGAACAACTGACTATATCAAGGATGGGGAGTGGCCCATCGATAATGGTGTTATTGAAGTCTACGCCGCCCCGCCAGCGCCGGTAGTGCCTGAAAAAATGAACTTTTCCACCGCATGCAACTTTGTGCAAATCAACGGAATGGCGAAGGAGGACCGGGCAACTCTTGCAATGAGAGCATGGAACGCCTGCCGCTCCGCCATGCTTCAGGGTGTCGAACCTGTAAGCCAGACTTACAAGTTGAACGAGCTATCGGGCAACTCTCCGGTAACTCCGGATGGCTGGATAAGCTGTAGTGAGCGAATGCCAGAAGACGAGCAAGAAGTAATTGTTCATAACAAGTTGGGATATCGTTATGTTTCATATTTTGATGAGCATTCTGGACTATTTTTTGACATGCGAGGCGGCAATCAGATGAACTGCATTGAGCATATCTTGGTTACGCACTGGATGCCACTGCCAGCACCACCGCAGCAATAACAATCCTCGCACTCGCGGGGATTTCTTTTATCTGAACTCGCTACGGCGGGTTTTGTTTTATGGAGATGAGAAATGCACTTCCGAGTCACAGGCGAATGGAATGGAGAGCAATTCAACAGAGTTATCGAAGCTGAGAACATCAGCGACTGCTATGACCACTGGATGATATGGGCGCAGATAGCACATGCAGAAGTAACCAATATTCGAATTGAAGAACTGAAAGAACACCAAGCCGCCTGATGGCGGTTTTTTATTGGAGACAAGAAATGTCAGATTTGGCTATGAAGGTTTTGAAATGGCAATCGACTGGCGATGTTGGCATCAGTAGCGCAACTCTTGCCTCAATCGCATGTGGCCTGAAAAAGAATATCTATGGTCATCACTTCGGCGCTCCCCATGACGCAGCAGACTTCCGGCGATGCGTTGCACTTGTTGAGCAGATTCCAGAAATCAGAGATTCATTCGACAAGGTTGCGAAGCGCGTTCCGGCATTCAAAGGCCTCCTCAACGAATGGGATTCCCTCGTTGCGCTGTTGAAGTCTGAAATGAAGGTGCATGGGAACAAAGCACCAGAGACTTACAGAAGAATCAGCGAGCTACGCAAGGACTAACTATGGAATCACACAGTCTCACACTCGATGAGGCCTGTGCATTTCTCAAGATATCCAATAACCAGCCTTGCGCTGGTTTTTTCTTGCGTGAATTTGCAGAGGTAATGCGATGTACTTAACGCTTCCAGAATGGAACCAGCGACAGCCAAGGCCAAGAAGCCTTGAGACAGTTCGACGCTGGGTTAGAGAGTGTCGAATCTCCCCTCCTCCGCTTAAGGATGGAAGGGAGTATCTGTTTCATGAGAACGCAGTAAAAATCGACGTTAAAAATAAGCCAACAGGCAGACTTTTGAAGAGGATTAGAGATGGGAAGAAGGCGAAGCCATGAACGCCGTGATTTGCCTCCAAACTTGTATATCAGGAACAACGGTTATTATTGCTATCGAGACCCAAGGACGGGTAAGGAGTTTGGGTTAGGTCGCGACCGGAGAATCGCAGTAACAGAAGCAGTTCAGGCGAACATTGAGTTATTTTCCAGCGCTGAGCGAAAAAGTCTTACGTCGCGGATCAATAATGAAGATGCAATGACTATGCACGCATGGCTGGAAAAATATGACAGCATCATATCAGTCAGAGGACTCAGGCCTAAAACACTTGCTGATTACAGAAGCAAAATAAGAGCCATAAAGGAGCGGTTTCAGGACATTCCATTGTCAGATATAACAACCAGGGATATTGCCACCATACTCAATGATTATGTTTCAGAAGGAAAGTCGGCCACATCAAAGTTAATCAGATCGACGTTGAGTGACATTTTCAGAGAAGCTATAGCTGAAGGCTTCATACACTCAAACCCAGTCACGGCCACAAGGGCCGCTAAATCTGAAGTTAAAAGGGTCAGATTAACCACCGATGAATTCATGAAAATATATGATGCTGCCGGGAAGCAGCCGCCATGGGTGAAACTGTCTATGGAGATAGCATTACTTACCGGGCAGCGTGTTAGTGATATCTGTGCAATGAAATGGGTTGACATTTCAGAAGGATTTCTACACGTACAACAACAAAAGACAGGAGCAAAACTGGCGATACCGGTAACGATTAAACTTGATGCAGCTAACCTTTCGCTTTCAGATACGCTGAAGAGATGTAAATCACTTTCGCAAGGAGAAACAATAATTTCCTCTACACGAAGCGAAGCGCTTTCATCAGGGACTGTATCAAGGTATTTTATGCGCGCACGCAAGGAATCTGGACTTTCTTTCAGCGGAGAACCGCCAACATTTCATGAGATACGCAGCCTGTCTGCAAGGCTCTATGAGAAACAGTATGGCGAAAGATTTGCGCAGCACCTTCTCGGACATAAGTCTGATAGCATGGCTGCGCAATACAGGAACGATCGCGGGAGAGAGTGGGAGAGAATAGAAATCAGTTAGTGATTTTATTTTGACTAATAGTGACCTTCGTTGCGTAACACTTTGAACATAAAGACTTTTTTATACGTTCAACTTAGTATAAAAAAGCAGGCTTCAATGGATGTCATTTAACTTTTTCAAGCCCGGAGCAACCTGTGAATACATTATCGGTTTCCCGTCTGGCGCTGGCACTGGCTTTTGGCGTGACGCTGAGCGCCTGTAGCTCTACGCCACCCGATCAGATCCCTTCCGATCAAACCGCGCCTGGCACCGCCTCGCGCCCAATTCTGTCGGCAAATGAAGCGAAAAACTTCGTTGCGGCGCGCTATTTTGCCTCCCTGACGCCGAATACCGCCCCGTGGTCGCCGTCGCCGATTACCCTGCCCGCACAGCCTGACTTTGTGGTGGGGCCGGCAGGTGCGCCAGGCGTTACGCACACCTCAATTCAGGCCGCGGTCGATGCGGCAATGGTTAAACGCACGAACAAACGCCAGTACATTGCTATTATGCCGGGTGACTATCAGGGGACCGTGTATGTTCCTGCCGCGCCGGGAAGTCTGACCCTGTACGGGACCGGTGAAAAACCGATCGATGTGAAAATTGGGATGGCGATTGATGGTGAAATGAGTGTCGCTGACTGGCGCCGCGCGGTGAATCCCGGCGGGAAATATATGCCTGGTAAACCCGCCTGGTATATGTTCGATAACTGCCAAAGCAAACACGCCGCGACGATCGGTGTGATGTGTTCTGCCGCGTTCTGGTCGCAGAATAACGGTCTGCAGCTACAAAATCTGACCATCGAGAACACGCTGGGCGACAGCGTCGATGCCGGAAACCATCCGGCGGTGGCGCTGCGTACCGATGGTGACAAAGTCCAGATTAACAAGGTCAATATCCTTGGCCGCCAGAACACCTTCTTTGTGACCAACAGCGGCCTGCAGAACCGTCTGCAAACCGATCGCCAGCCACGTACGCTGGTGACGAACAGCTATATTGAAGGCGATGTGGACATGGTTTCCGGACGCGGCGCCGTGGTGTTCGATAACACCAACTTCCAGGTCGTCAACTCCCGCACACAGCAGGAAGCCTACGTTTTCGCCCCGGCGACGCTGTCCAATATTTACTATGGCTTTTTGGCGATCAACAGCCGCTTTAACGCCTCCGGCGATGGCGTTGCGCAGCTTGGCCGCTCGCTGGATGTCGACGCCAACACCAACGGTCAGGTAGTGATCCGCGACAGCGTGATTAACGAGGGCTTCAACGTTGCCAAACCGTGGGCCGACGCGGTCATCTCGAAACGTCCGTTTGCCGGAAATACGGGAACCGTGGATGACAAAGACGAGGTGCAGCGTAATCTGAACGACACGAACTACAACCGCATGTGGGAATACAACAACCGCGGTGTTGGCAGTAAAGTGGTGGCGGAACCTAAGCAGTAATCGCCGTTCCGGTTCAGGCTTATAAACGGGCCGCCGCAGCAGATGTGGCGGCCCGTGGTTTTACTGCAAGCGATGTTTATCGAAATTAATCAGGCATCCTGCCTTGATGAGCTCCAGCCCGCCGCCCTCCGGCACACAACGCTTTAGTACGCGTTCACTACAACCCACATTGGCCCCTGGCCGACGGCATAACGGCCTTTTTCCGTCAGCAACCCCTGAGTGCCCGTAATTTCATAGACCGCGATATGATGTGATTTTTGACCCGCAGCAATCAGGTATTTTCCGCTATTGTCGATATTAAAGCCGCGCGGTTGGACTTCCGTCGGCTGGAAGCCTTCAACGCTCAGTACGCTGCCGTCTTCGGAGACACTAAAGACGGTAATCAGACTGGCGGTGCGGTCACAGGCATACAGATGCCGTCCATCCGGCGTAATATGAATATCCGCCGCCCAGCGGGTATCGGAAAAATCGGCGGGCATCATATCCAGCGTTTGTACGCACTCTATCTCGCCATGCGGATTTTTAAGCTGCCAGACATCCACCGAACTGTTCAGTTCATTGACGCAATACGCATATTGTCGATTCGGGTGGAAGACCATATGACGCGGGCCTGCCCCTTCAACTGTATTTACTTCCGCCGGCTCCTGGGCCACCAGATGGCCGTCATCGCTTAGCGTAAACAGACAAATGCGATCCTGTTTTAGCGCAGGCACCCACAGAGTACGGTTATCAGGCGTAATATTTGCCGAGTGGCAGCCGTCCAGCCCCTCCACCACATCCACCAACTCAACCGGCAGGCCATCCTGTAAGCGCGTCACGCTGACATTACCGGCGTTATACGATCCGACAAAGACAAAACGACCATGATGATCGGTAGAAATATGGGTCGGGCTACCCGGCAGGGCGGATTCGGCGGCAAACGTCAGCGCGCCATCATCCGGCGCAATACGATACGCCAGGACACGAAACTCCGGGCGCACGCCGACATAGAGGTAGCGTTTATCCGGACTGACCACCATCGGCTGAACCTGACCGGGCACATCCACGACCTGCACCAGCGTCAGCGTCCCTTCGTGGTTCAGGCTCCAGACGTGAATTTGCTGACTCTCAGGGCTGGCGGTATAGACTGTTTGTTTCATGAATACTCCTTTGCATATGGCATGTAGCTGCAATAACAGGACACAGCTTAACGTAGTCGCTTTTGACGGCGAATGCTGAATTCAGACGCAGAATTTTGTCTGCTTACCGTCCCGGTGTACCATGCCGACAGACGGAATTATTACTCTTAATCTGGAAAAAATTATGACTGCACGCGTGATTGCCCTCGATTTAGACGGAACATTATTAACCCCGCATAAAACCTTACTCCCCTCCTCGCTTGAAGCGCTATCACGCGCCAAAGAGGCGGGCTTTCAACTTATCATTGTCACTGGTCGCCATCACGTTGCTATTCATCCTTTTTATCAGGCGCTGGCGCTGGAAACACCTGCTATTTGCTGCAACGGCACCTATTTGTATGATTATCAAGCTAAAACTGTCCTGGATGCCGATCCTATGCCCGTGGATAAGGCGTTGCAGTTGATTGATTTACTGGATGAGCATCAGATTCACGGCCTGATGTATGTTGATGACGCTATGCTTTACGAACACCCAACCGGTCACGTCGTGCGTACCTCCCGGTGGGCGCAGACCTTGCCGCCGGAGCAACGTCCGACCTTTACACAGGTCTCTTCGTTGGCGCAGGCGGCGCGCGACGTGAATGCCGTGTGGAAGTTTGCGCTTACCGATGAAGATATTCCCAGGCTACAGTGGTTCGGTCAGCATGTTGAACAGGCGCTTGGCCTGGAGTGCGAATGGTCATGGCACGATCAGGTGGATATCGCGCGCAAAGGCAACAGTAAAGGCAAGCGCCTTACCCAGTGGATAGAAGCGCAGGGAGGGTCAATGAAAAATGTGATCGCTTTCGGCGATAACTACAACGACATCAGTATGCTGGAGGCGGCAGGCACCGGCGTTGCGATGGGCAACGCCGATGAGGCGGTGAAAGCGCGCGCTGACGTTGTGATCGGCGATAACACTACCGATAGCATCGCCAAATTTATTTACACCCACCTGCTATAGTCAGGCGGTGATAGAAACGCTTTTCACCTGCGCGTAAAGCCACAGGCCAGGCTTGATATTCAGCTCATCCCTGGCCCACGGGCTTATTCGCGCCCACAGCGTTCTGCCGCCTATCTCAAGCTGGACTTCCACCTGCCCGTTATCGTCATAGCAATTCGCCACTTTTGCCCGCAATACGTTGCGGATACTGGTCTGCTGCGGCGGCTGTAGTACCAGCGAGACATCCGACGCCTGTATACGAATACGCAGTGTGGATTGCAGCGGCTGATTGAGTTTATTTACCCACAGGTGCTGGTCGCCAAGCGCCAAAGCGGTCATGGCATAATGCGGGTGATGCTCCAGCACGCTGACTTTCAGAATACTGCTCTGTTGCTCTTTCGGCAGCCACGGGTGCATAACGCTGCTTCCCCAGACCTCCTCCAGCGGGCCAAACGCTTTAACCTGTCCATCCTCCAGCACCATGACTTTATCCGCCAGGTGGAGAATTTCATCGAGAGAATGGCTGACATACAGCATGGGAATATTGATTTCCCGCGCCAGCCGTTGCAGGTACGGCAGTAATTCGCGTTTACGCGGGATATCCAGCGAGGCCAACGGTTCGTCCAACAGCAGCAACTCCGGGGCGGTGAGCAATGCCCGGCCTATCGCTACGCGCTGTTTTTCTCCGCCGGACAAGCTCCCCGGCAGGCGATCAAGCAACGCTTCAATTCCCAGCAGCGACACCAGCTTATCAAACTGACCGGTCATGCTTTTCGCCATGCCGTAGCGCAAATTGCCGCGTACTTTGTAATGGGGGAACAGGCGCGCATCCTGGAAAACATAACCGATGCGGCGCTTTTCCGGCGTTAAACAGATACCGTTTTCCGCGTCATGCAACACCCGGCCATTCAGCGCGATGCGTCCTTTTTGCGGGCGAGTCAAACCGCTGATGGCATTAATCAGCGAGGTTTTTCCCGCGCCGGAGACGCCAAAGATAGCCGTGATCCCACTGGCTGGCAGCGTTTCGTTGAGGGTTAAACAGTGCGTTCCCAGCGTCTGGGAAAAATTAAGCTCCAGCATGGTTAGCGCCCCGTCCGTTCACGGCTAATCCGCGCCAGCCATTCAGAAATCAACAGCGAAATCAGCGCTAATACAATCGAAATCACGCACAGCCTCGCCGCCGCGCTCTCCCCGCCCGGCGTCTGGATCAAGGTATACATGGCGGAAGGTATGGTGCGGGTTTCGCCCGGAATATTAGAAACAAAGGTAATGGTCGCGCCAAATTCGCCAAGCGAACGGGCAAACGCCAGCACCGTACCGACAATAATGCCCGGCAGGGTAAGCGGTAAGGTGATAGTCAGAAAAACGCGCCAGCGCCCGGCGCCCAGCGTTCTGGCGGCCTGTTCAAGCTTGATATCCACCCCCTCCAGCGCCAGCCGAATGGCCCGCACCATCAGCGGGAAGGACATCACCGCCGCCGCCAGCACGGCGCCGCGCCAGCTAAAGGCAAACGTGAGACCGAACCAGTCATACAGCCACTGGCCAATAAACCCGCGTCGCCCCATCGACACCAGCAGCAGATAGCCGACCACCACCGGCGGCAGCACCAGCGGCAGATGCAGGACGCTATCAAGTAAGGCTTTGCCCGGAAACCGGCATCGTACCAGTAACCAGGCAAAAAAGATCCCAAACGGCAGGCTAAACAGCACGGCCAGGGAAGACACTTTCAGGCTAAGAAGGACAGCCTGCCATTCTGGATCGGTCAGTATCATTACTTCGTCGTAAATCCATAACGTTTAAAGATTGCCGAGGCCTGCGGTCCTTTCAGGTAATCATAGAACGCGCTGACGGTCGCATTTTTATGCCCCTCCACGATAGCGATGGGGTATTCCACTTTTTTATGTGAATCTTCCGGGAACGTCGCCACCACGTTGACCCCCTTGCTGGCGACCGCATCAGAACCGTATACAATGCCCAAAGGCGCTTCGTTACGTTCGACCAGCGCCAACGCGCCGCGCACATCCTCGCCCGGCGCCAGTTTCGGTTCAAGCGTTTGCCATGCGCCCAACTTTTGCAGCGCTTCTTTGGCATAAATTCCCGCCGGTACGTGTTGCGGATCGCCCACCGCCAGACGCCCGCCGTTCAGCAGACGAATCCAGTCCGTTTTGTTGTCGATGGTAAACGGTTTCTGCTCGCTGGCTTTCGGCGCCACCACCACCAGGCTATTGCCAAGCAATGTTTCGCGCGTCGTGGTATCCACCGCTTTTTTATCGGCTGCGTAATCCATCCATTTCTGGTCAGCAGAGATGAACAGATCCGCCGGCGCGCCCGCTTCTATCTGGCGCGCCAGCGTTGAAGAGGAGGCGAATGAGGAGACCACATCCACATTTTTCTCTTTTTTATATTCTGCCGCAATGTCTTGCATCGCGTTCGTTAGCGACGCGGCGGCAAATACGGTGATCTTGCCTTCATCCGCCAGCGCATGACCAGCGATGACGAAAGATAATGTCGCCCCTGCGACCAGGCGTAACCAGGAATGCGCCATCTGTAACTCCTTGTGTGTTTCGTTATGTAAACGATAATATAACGATAATCTCAGGGGTTTCCCAGCGGTTATTCATACCCATTAACGATTAAACACAGAAAATATCGGCAGGAAAAGCAGGATCTTGAGTAACAAAAACGCCCGACTGAGCGGGCGTTTGGGGAAATCAGCGGTTCTGTCTGGACTGGTCTTTCTGACCGATACCGGAAAAAATGTTGAACACCTCACCCAGACCGTAAATCAGACCGAGGATGATGGCCATCACTACCGGTACCATGATGACGGCGAATACCAGACTTTTTAATAACTCTAACATGGGCAACTCCAGATATAGTCCTTTTTGTATTTTAACCGCATCACACAGAAAAGCACTCCCCTTTTGTGCGGTCGGCTTTGCGCTGACGCGCTTTTCAGTCACAATAGTCTTTTTACCAGGAGCTGGTTATGCAGGCCGAAATCCTTCTTACCCTGAAACTTCAGCAAAAGCTTTTTGCCGATCCCCGACGTATCTCTCTGCTGAAACACATTGCGCTTTCCGGCTCGATTAGTCAGGGCGCGAAAGACGCGGGAATCAGCTATAAGAGCGCCTGGGATGCGATAAACGACATGAACCAGCTTAGCGAACATATGCTGGTTGAACGCGCAACGGGCGGCAAAGGCGGCGGCGGCGCGGTATTAACCCGCTATGGCCAGCGTCTGATCCAGCTTTACGATTTGCTGGGTCAAATTCAGCAAAAAGCGTTCGATGTGTTAAGCGACGATGACGCCCTGCCGCTTGACAGTCTGCTGGCCGCTATCTCCCGCTTTTCACTGCAAACCAGCGCCCGAAATCAGTGGTTCGGCACCATTACCGCCCGCGATCGCGATCAGGTGCAACAGCATGTCGACGTGCTGCTGGCCGACGGCAAAACGCGGCTCAAAGTCGCGCTGACGGCGCAAAGCGGCGAGCGTCTCGGCCTGGAGGAAGGTAAAGAAGTGCTGATCCTGCTAAAAGCGCCATGGGTTGGCATTACCCGGGATGCAGCCGTTGCGCGCGCCGCTGACAATCAGTTGTCGGGAACGATCAGCCATATCGAGCGCGGCGCGGAACAGTGTGAAGTGTTGATGGCGCTGCCGGACGGCCAGACGCTGTGCGCCACGATACCGACTTCAGATGCCGCCACGTTAAAGGAAGGCGATGACGTGATTGCCTGGTTTAATGCGGACAGAGTGATTATTGCAACGTTGTGCTAAGCACATTGACATCCGTTGCCGAAAGACGTATCCCTGTCATTCATCGCTGCAAAAAATGGGATGCAAAATGTCATCGTTGCAAATTTCGCAAGGCACGTTTCGTCTGAGCGATACAAAAACACTTCATCTGGATTCGCTGACGCTCAATGCGGGCGATAGCTGGGCATTCGTTGGGGCTAACGGGAGCGGAAAGTCGGCGCTCGCCCGCGCGCTGGCGGGTGAACTGCCATTATTAACAGGCGAGCGCCAGTGTCGGTTTACCCGCATTACTCGTCTGTCCTTTGAACAATTGCAAAAGCTGGTCAGCGATGAATGGCAACGTAATAACACCGATATGCTCAGTCCTGGCGAAGACGATACCGGGCGCACTACCGCGGAAATTATTCAGGATGATGTTCACCATCCTGCCCGCTGTGCGATGCTGGCGCAGCAGTTCGGCATTTCCGCTTTACTCAACAGACGTTTTAAATACCTTTCTACCGGCGAGACGCGAAAAGCGCTGCTGTGTCAGGCGCTGATGTCTGAGCCGGAGTTATTAATCCTTGATGAACCGTTCGACGGACTTGACGTGACCGCCCGTCAACAACTGGCGCAACGCCTGACGGCGTTGAACCAGGCGGGTATGACCCTGGCGCTGGTACTCAACCGTTTTGATGAGATCCCGGACTTCGTGCAGTTTGCCGGCGTGCTTGCCGACTGTACGCTGGCGGAGACCGGAACGACGACAGAGTTACTGCAACGGGCGTTGGTTGCTCAACTCGCGCACAGCGAGCGTCTGACCGACGTACAATTACCCGAACCGGACGAACCTTCCGCCCGCCATGCGTTACCCGATGGCGAACCACGGATCGTACTTAACGATGGCGTAGTCTCGTATAACGATCGCCCTATCCTCCACCACCTAAGCTGGCGAGTCAATCCGGGCGAACACTGGCAGATCGTCGGTCCTAACGGGGCGGGTAAGTCTACGCTGCTTAGCCTTATTACTGGCGATCATCCGCAAGGCTACAGCAACGATCTCACGCTGTTCGGGCGGCGGCGAGGAAGCGGCGAAACAATCTGGGATATCAAAAAACATATCGGCTACGTCAGCAGCAGTTTACATCTGGATTACCGCGTCAGTACCACGGTGCGCAATGTCATTCTCTCCGGCTATTTCGATTCTATCGGCATTTACCAGGCCGTTTCAGACAGGCAACGAAAACTGGCGCAACAGTGGCTGGATATTCTGGGAATCGATAAGCGTACGGCGGATGCCCCTTTCCACAGTCTCTCCTGGGGACAGCAGCGGCTGGCGCTGATCGTGCGCGCGCTGGTTAAGCATCCGACAGTGTTGATTCTGGATGAGCCGCTGCAAGGGTTGGACCCGCTGAACCGCCAACTGGTACGCCGTTTTGTAGATGTATTAATTCGCCAGGGAGAGACCCAACTGCTGTTCGTTTCCCATCATGCAGAGGATGCGCCTGCCTGTATTACCCACCGGCTGGAATTTGTACCAGAGGGCGAACGTTATAAGTACGTTTCCGGACGATGCAATAATTAAATGTATTATCAGAATGGCGCCGCGCGCCATTCTGGAACCACTCTCCTTTTATTAAGAATAATAATAACGGTCGATAAGCTTACTATCTCTTGAATCGCTGACCGCCTCATTGTCATAATAATCCTGAAATTTTCGACAATGATGTCGTATGTGAATATAAGGGATTCATTATGGCTTTTCGTTTTCCACAAATAATACTATTTTTACTGGCAGCCATGTTATTTTGCCCCGGCAGTTATGCTGAGCAAAAGCCTACCGCTGCGCAGGAGGCGCGTAAAACCGCCGTTGAGGTCGCTGTTGAAGGCATGAGTCGCGCCGCCGTTGCGGGTCCGACAAAAATTAGTTTAGGTGATAAAGCCACGCTTAATCTGCCGGAAGGTTTTACCTGGATACCCGCAAAAGAAGCGGCGGTATTTATGCGTGAAATTGGTAACTATGTTGACGATGAATATTTTTACGGTCTCGTATTTAAAAAGGAAATGAATGGATTTATTTCTATCGAATATGATGATTCTGGTTATGTAAAAGATGACGATGCAAAAAACTGGGATGCCGATGAATTAATGGATAACCTGCGCAAAGGCACAAAAGAAGCGAATAAAGATCGTATTGCAAAAGGCATTGAGCCGATAGAAATTATTGGCTGGATCGAGAAGCCTACCTACGATGCAACCAATCATCGTCTGATCTGGTCCGCCGCCATCCATGATATCGGCACCAACGAACCACTGAATGAACAAGGCGTGAACTACAACACCTATCTGCTGGGACGTGAAGGTTATTTTTCTTTAAATCTGGTGACTGACAGAGGTTCTGTTGACCATGAAATCCCACTGGCGAAAAGAATTCTCAGTGCCGTCAAGTTCAACTCTGGACAACGCTACGCTGACTTCAACGAATCAACGGACAAAATAGCGGAGTATGGGCTCGCCGCGCTGATTGGCGGTATCGCGGCCAAGAAAGTAGGACTGCTTGCTATGCTCGGTATCGCGTTACTTAAATTCTGGAAAGTGACCGCTATCGGCGTCGTCGCTGTCGGGGCGCTCGCCAGGAAGCTACTCTCGCGTAAAAAAGACTGACAGCTCCTGCCCCGTCCGTTTCATTCCCAGGCGCGTAACGCGCCTTTTTTTCGGATAAAAAGCAGAAGCATTCTCAAGCCAGATGATTTGTAATCATTTAATTGATATAAATGCGTAAAATCACCAGTGTGTAAACGATTCCACTAATTTATTACATGTCACACTTTTCGCATCTTTGTTATGCTATGGTTATTCCATACCATAGGCTTAACGGAGCGAATTATGAGAGTATTGGTTACAGGTGGTAGCGGTTACATTGGAAGTCATACCTGCGTACAATTGCTGCAAAATGGTCATGACGTCGTCATCCTCGATAACCTCTGCAACAGCAAGCGCAGCGTGCTGCCCGTGATTGAACGTTTGGGCGGTAAGCACACGACCTTTGTCGAAGGCGATATTCGCAACGAAGCGCTTATAACCGAAATTCTGCACGATCACGCGATTGATACCGTGATTCACTTTGCCGGCCTGAAAGCCGTCGGCGAATCGGTCGCCAGGCCGCTAGAGTACTATGACAACAACGTCAACGGTACGCTGCGGTTGGTCAGCGCCATGCGTGCGGCCAACGTTAAAAACCTTATTTTTAGCTCCTCTGCCACCGTTTATGGCGATCAGCCCAAGATCCCTTACGTCGAAAGTTTTCCTACCGGCACGCCGCAAAGCCCCTACGGCAAAAGTAAATTGATGGTAGAACAGATCCTCACCGATCTGCAAAAAGCCCAACCGGAGTGGAGTATTGCGCTGCTGCGTTATTTCAACCCGGTCGGCGCGCACCCGTCGGGCGACATGGGAGAAGATCCGCAAGGTATTCCGAATAACCTGATGCCCTATATCGCCCAGGTCGCCGTGGGTCGTCGCGAATCGCTCGCCGTTTTCGGCAACGATTACCCGACCGAGGATGGCACCGGCGTACGCGATTACATTCACGTTATGGACTTAGCCGACGGGCACGTCGTGGCGATGGAAAAACTGGCGGACAAATCCGGCGTACATATTTATAACCTCGGCGCGGGTGTCGGCAGTAGCGTCCTGGATGTGGTCAACGCCTTTAGTAAAGCCTGCGGTAAACCCATTAATTACCACTTCGCGCCGCGCCGCGACGGCGATCTCCCGGCGTATTGGGCGGATGCCAGCAAAGCCGATCGCGAGCTGAACTGGCGCGTCACCCGCACGCTTGACGAAATGGCGCAGGACACCTGGCACTGGCAGTCACGCCATCCACAGGGATACCCAGATTAAGGACGTTGTTATGACCCCATTTAATCCCATCGATCATCCGCATCGCCGTTATAACCCGCTTACCGGCCAGTGGGTTCTGGTTTCGCCGCATCGCGCAAAACGCCCCTGGCAGGGGGCGCAGGAAACGCCGTCTCAGCAAATGCTGCCGGCCCACGATCCGGACTGCTTCTTGTGTGCGGGCAATACGCGTGTCACCGGCGATAAAAATCCCGATTACAAAGGGACTTACGTCTTTACTAACGATTTCGCGGCGCTGATGGCCGATACGCCGGATGCGCCGGACAGCCACGATCCGCTGATGCGCTGTCAGAGCGCGCGCGGCACCAGCCGCGTGATCTGCTTTTCTCCCGATCACAGTAAAACGCTGCCGGAGTTGAGCCTGCCCGCGCTGACGGAAATCGTCAGAACCTGGCAGACGCAGACCGCCGAGTTAGGCAAAACCTATCCGTGGGTGCAGGTCTTTGAAAATAAAGGCGCGGCGATGGGCTGTTCGAACCCGCATCCGCATGGGCAGGTCTGGGCCAACAGCTTTCTGCCGAATGAGGCCGAACGCGAAGATCGTTTACAAAAAGCCTATTTCGCCGAGCAGCGCTCGCCAATGCTGGTGGATTATGTCCAGCGGGAACTGGCGGACGGCAGCCGCACCGTGGTCGAAACCGAACACTGGCTGGCGGTGGTGCCTTACTGGGCGGCGTGGCCGTTCGAAACGCTCCTGTTACCCAAAACGCATGTCCTGCGCATTACCGATTTAAACGACGAGCAGCGCGACTCTCTGGCGCTGGCGTTGAAAAAGCTGACCAGTCGTTATGACAACCTGTTCCAGTGTTCCTTCCCCTACTCAATGGGCTGGCACGGCGCGCCGTTTAACGGTGAAGAAAACGCGCACTGGCAGTTGCACGCACACTTTTATCCGCCGCTGCTGCGCTCTGCGACCGTCCGTAAATTTATGGTCGGCTATGAAATGCTGGCGGAAACCCAGCGTGATTTAACCGCAGAACAAGCGGCTGAACGCCTGCGCGCGGTCAGCGACATCCATTTTCGCGAATCCGGAGTATAAAAATGAATCTGAAAGAGAAAACGCGCGCGCTGTTTGCTGAAATTTTCAGCTACCCTGCCACCCACACGATTCAGGCGCCAGGCCGCGTCAACCTGATCGGCGAGCATACTGATTACAATGATGGTTTCGTTCTGCCCTGCGCTATCGATTACCAGACCGTAATTAGCTGTGCGCCGCGCGACGATCGTACCGTACGGGTGATTGCCGCCGATTACGACAATCAGGCGGACGAATTTTCACTGGATGCGCCGATCGTGACCCACGATAGCCAGCAGTGGTCTAACTATGTGCGCGGCGTAGTGAAACACCTGCAGCAGCGTAACAACGCGTTTGGCGGCGTGGATATGGTCATCAGCGGCAATGTGCCGCAGGGCGCCGGGTTAAGCTCCTCCGCCTCGCTGGAAGTGGCGGTGGGCACCGTCTTCCAGCAGCTTTATCACCTGCCGCTGGACGGCGCGCAAATTGCGCTCAACGGACAAGAGGCCGAGAACCAGTTTGTCGGCTGTAACTGCGGCATTATGGATCAGCTCATCTCTGCGCTCGGCAAAAAAGATCATGCGTTGCTGATTGATTGCCGTACGCTCGGCGCCAAAGCGGTTTCCATGCCGAAAGGTGTCGCCGTGGTGATCATCAACAGTAACTTTAAGCGCACGCTGGTAGGCAGCGAGTATAATACCCGTCGTGAACAGTGCGAAACCGGCGCCCGTTTCTTCCAGCAGCCGGCCCTGCGCGATGTCAGCCTTGAGGCGTTCAATGCCGTCGCCAGCGAACTGGACCCGGTAGTCGCAAAACGCGTTCGCCATGTATTGAGCGAAAATGCGCGCACCGTTGAAGCGGCAAGCGCGCTGGAGAAAGGTGATTTGCAACGTATGGGCCAACTGATGGCGGAGTCCCATGCCTCAATGCGCGATGATTTCGAAATTACCGTCCCGCAGATAGACACGCTGGTAGACATCGTCAAAGCGACCATCGGCGATCAAGGCGGCGTGCGCATGACCGGCGGCGGCTTCGGCGGGTGTGTTGTCGCGCTGATCCCGGAAGATCTGGTTCCCGCTGTGCAGCAGGCCGTTGCGCAACAGTACGAAGCGAAAACCGGAATCAAAGAAACCTTTTATGTATGCAAACCGTCACAAGGAGCAGGACAGTGCTAAATGAAACGCCCGCACTGGCCCCCGATGGTCAACCGTACCGCCTGCTAACCCTGCGCAACAGCGCAGGGATGGTGGTAACGCTGATGGACTGGGGAGCCACTCTTCTTTCCGCCCGTATTCCGCTGTCTGACGGCAGCGTTCGGGAAGCATTGCTGGGCTGCGCCAGCCCGGAACACTACCCTGAACAGACGTCATTCCTCGGCGCCTCTATTGGCCGTTACGCGAACCGTATCGCCAATAGCCGTTATACGTTTGCCGGCGAAACCGTACAGTTAAGCCCAAGCCAGGGCGAGAACCAGCTACACGGCGGACCGGAAGGCTTTGACAAGCGCCGCTGGCAAATTGTGAACCAGAACGATCGCCAGGTATTATTCGCGCTCACCTCTGATGACGGCGACCAGGGCTTTCCTGGCCATCTTTGCGCCACGGCGCAATATCGTCTGACCGATGACAATAGAATCTCCATCACCTACCGGGCGACGGTCGATAAACCCTGTCCGGTGAATTTGACCAACCACGTCTATTTTAATCTGGACGGCGATCGGACCGACGTGCGCCAGCATAAGCTGCAAATTCTGGCGGATGAGTATCTGCCGGTAGATGAATCCGGTATTCCACGCCAGGGGCTAAAATCGGTAGCCAATACCTCGTTTGACTTCCGGATGCCAAAAGTCATTGCCAGTGAATTTCTCGCCGATGACGATCAGCGCAAGGTTAAAGGCTACGATCATGCTTTCCTGCTACAGACGCAGGGTGATGGCAAAAAGCCGGCGGCCCGTCTGTGGTCACAGGATGGAAAGCTACAAATGATGGTTTACACCACCGCCCCGGCGCTACAGTTTTATTCCGGCAATTATCTGGCGGGTACACCTTCCCGCGGACCGGAACCTTATGCCGACTGGCAAGGGCTGGCGCTGGAAAGCGAACTGCTGCCGGACAGCCCGAATCATCCTGAATGGCCGCAGCCTGACTGTATCCTTCGCCCTGGCGAGGAGTACGCCAGCCTGACCGAGTATCAGTTTATTCCGTTCTAACGATATGCCGCTACATGCCCGATGACGCAAGCTTATCGGGCCTACGCGCCATTGCCCTGCTCAAACCTCCACCACTTAAAGACAAAATCGCAACTCTGAGTTCACAAGAACCTTACACTGCGCCACTATTTTCGCTATGGTTATGCGTAAGCATTGCCGCCAACACCTCGCGGCAATATAATGAGAATTATTATCATTACATATGATTTATAGGAGTGAGAGTATGGCTGTAACTAAGCTGGTTCTGGTACGTCACGGTGAAAGTCAATGGAACAAAGAGAACCGTTTCACCGGCTGGTATGATGTTGACCTGTCTGAAAAAGGCGTAAGCGAAGCAAAAGCAGCGGGTAAACTGCTAAAAGAAGAAGGTTTCAGCTTTGATTTTGCCTACACTTCCGTACTGAAACGCGCTATCCATACGCTGTGGAACGTACTGGATGAACTGGATCAGGCGTGGCTGCCGGTGGAAAAATCCTGGAAACTCAATGAACGTCACTATGGCGCGTTGCAGGGGCTGAATAAAGCGGAAACGGCAGAAAAATATGGTGACGAGCAGGTTAAACAGTGGCGCCGCGGTTTTGCCGTGACGCCGCCGGAACTGACCAAAGATGATGAGCGTTATCCGGGTCACGATCCACGTTATGCCAAACTGAGCGAGAAAGAGCTGCCGTTGACCGAAAGTCTGGCGCTGACCATCGACCGCGTTATTCCTTACTGGAACGACACCATCCTGCCGCGTATGAAGAGCGGTGAGCGCGTGATCATCGCCGCTCACGGTAACTCATTGCGTGCGCTGGTGAAATACCTGGATAACATGAGTGAAGATGAGATCCTTGAGTTAAACATCCCGACCGGCGTGCCGCTGGTGTATGAGTTCGACGAAAACTTCAAGCCGCTCAAACATTACTATCTGGGCAACGCTGACGAAATCGCCGCGAAAGCGGCTGCCGTGGCGAATCAGGGTAAAGCGAAGTAATCACCTTTGCCGGATGGCGGTATAACTGCCTTATCCGGCCTACGAGCAATGGGTAGGCCGGATAAGCGCAGCGCCATCAGGCAATACGTCTTAAACAGCGATCACGCCGTCCAGCACCACCTGCAATTTCCCCTGCGAACAGCGCTCCACGCGTCCTCGTACCCGGTACACTTCAGCCAGACGCTCCGCAGTAATCACCGTCTCCGGCGCGCCGCTGGCGACCAGCCTGCCGTCTTTTAGCATCAGGACATGGTCACCATGACGCAGTGCAATATTAATGTCATGCGCCACGACTATCGTCACCCTATTTTGCGCCTGGGTATCCCGACGCACGAGATCCATTACGTGAAACTGATAGTTTAAATCCAGCGCGCTGAGCGGCTCATCCAGCAACAGAAGTTCAGGGCGACGAATCAGCGATTGCGCCAGACCCACTAACTGCCGCTGACCGCCGGAAAGCTGGTCGAGATACTGCAACGCCAGATGCGTTATGCCCAATTGCTCAAGGATAGCCAGTATCTGCGCTCTGCCCTGCGCATTGTCTCTGCCGCCTGATGCCCGCAGTACCACGATAATCGACTCCAGTACATGCAGATGTACGCCCTGCGGTAATGACTGCGGCAAAAACACAACTTTCTGCGCCCGCTCGGCAAACGATAACGACATGAGATCCTCGCCATCAAGCAGCGCCTCGCCGTCGGCGTTATTCAGCCCGGCCAGCGAACGTAGTAACGTCGATTTACCACAGCCGTTCGGCCCCAGCAAAATGGTAATTTTCCCGCGCGGCAGTAAGGGAACGTTGAGATCTGCAATAACCGGCTGAGTGGAATAGCCGGCGCTAAATGAGCGGAGCATTAACCCGCGCATCAGAGACTCCCCCGATGTCGCAATACAATGCTTAAAAAGAACGGAACCCCGACCAGCGAGGTGACAATCCCCACCGGCACCATGACGCCCGGAATACTATTTTTCGCCGCAATAGAGGCCAGCGATAACACCAGCCCGCCTATCAGCACGCTGCCCGGAAGGTAGAAACGGTGATCTTCCCCCAAAAGTATTCGTGCAATGTGCGGTGCAACGAGACCAATAAAACCAATCGGCCCGACGAAAGCTACCGCCAGCGCTGATAACAAGCTGATACGCAACAATGACAGCAGGCGTAAACGGCGGACATGAATCCCAAAGCTCATCGCCCTCTCTTCGCCCAGACGTAATGCCGTGAGTTGCCAGGCGCTTCGTAACGCGCAAAAAAGCACAGCAATAAACACCACGGCCAGTACGCCCAATTTTTCCCACGACGCGCGGACCAGGCTCCCCATCGTCCAGAATACCAGCCCCTGCAGCGTATCTTCATCAGCCACAAACTGCATAATGGCGACCAACGCGTTAAAGGTGAATACCAGCGCAATACCGAACAACACCACTCCGGATGCGGCGACGCCTGTCCAACGGGTAATACCGTCCAGGAGTAACGCGGATAACAGCGCAAAGATGAACGCATTGGCCGGGATAAACCAGGCGGCAGGAATACCGGGAATACCGATCCCCAACACAATCGCCAGCGCAGCGCCAAAAGCCGCCGCGGACGATACGCCGAGGGTAAACGGCGTCGCCAGCGGATTATTTAAAATGGTTTGCATTTCGGCGCCCGCTAACCCTAACGCCATGCCCACCAGTAGGGCCATCAGGGCATAGGGTAAACGAATATCCCAGACAATAACGTGTATGCCCGCATTCACCTTTTCCGGCTGGAAAAGCGCCTGCCACAGCGCACTGAGCGGTAAACCAGAAGACCCACAGGTTACATCCACCATCAGTGAAGCCATCATCGCCAGCGCAATAGCTAACATGAGCACGGCCCGTTTGCGTATGATCTGGCGATAGCGCGGAATGACGGGCGTGGAAGCGAGACCGGGGGCTAAAAGTGATTTGTCCTGACAGGTCATGGTTCGGGCTACGTTATTAATCAGAGGAGAATTATAGCGCCGAATTATTTCGTTATATATTTATTTATATTTCGATTGATGACACGGTGGGCTATCTCATCGGTTTCCAATAAATATCCTCCGGCATAGCCCTGTCTCTTGATCAGACCTCCTGATCAAGAGACAGGGCCTGGCTGGGGGTTTTCCATAGACAAAAAAAGCGTGGAGCCATCCACGCTTGAGGCTGCTGACAAAATGTAACCAGGTGGCAATGTTCCAACCACGGACCTACAAAAAGTACGTAATCTGTTGATATTCTCATTTCGTAAGTCAGGCAAAGCGCTAGCTGCCTCTCGCAGAAATGCCAACACAACAGATAATTGTCAGCAGTCCTCATTTTTCAGTCAGCAAATATCGGCCCGGCAGGGAATTTCGCCAGAAACCCGGTGACGGCCAGCAGCGACCACAGCCCGGGCCACTCAATCTGGCGCTCCCGCAGTTCATCATCCAGCGTCATAAGCGCATACTCACCTTTATCGCCCAGCACGCCGCCCTGCCAGAGCAGCCGCTGCGCCTGCTGCCGCGCCCAGGGAGAATCGCTCTTCCAGGCCAGCAGGTGCAGCAGAGCCTGCTGCAGGCAGACACTGTGAGAATGTTGATCCCGCAACAGCCGCCGGTAAACCGGCAGCGATATGCTGCGCACGGTATAAAAACCGCTGCGGGTTTCGCTGTCAACATCTGCCATGCCAGCACAGAACTGACTGGCCAGGTCACATAAACGATTGTGCGTCAGCGGCTGGCGCAGGGCATCCAGACGACCTGCTGCGGCACACAGCAGCCCGCTCCTTTGCCGTTCTTGTGGCAGCGAATCAGGCAAAACCGCTACCGTTTCAGCCGCCCCGGCCTGCGCATGCTGTACGCCCGCGTCATAACAACGGACAAAGAAATCATGGCTGCCACGGACGATTGCCGGGTGCGCCAGCAGATTCAGCGCCGGGTGCAGTTGTTCAAGCTCGTCCAGTGACGCCAGCGTATAATTGACAACCACATCTTTTGTCGATGCCCGGCCTTCCGGACGAAATGCTATGGTTTCATTCATCAAAGTCTCCTTATAGGACATTCCCGGAGGCGATGCTGCGCATCTGTCCGGGCTACAGATCCATGCAATCCGGTAGCCCGGACAGGCGCAACGCGCCGCCTCCGGGAAAGGAACAGATTTACATCGCCAGCACGTACTTCAGCATCACCCCGGCGGCTATCGCCGAGCCAATCACCCCGGCCACGTTCGGGCCCATCGCGTGCATCAGCAGGAAGTTCTGCGGGTCTGATTCCAGGCCCACTTTGTTCGATACGCGTGCCGCCATCGGCACCGCCGACACCCCCGCCGAACCGATAAGCGGGTTGATTTTGTTCTTACTGCACAGGTTCAGCA
>OKEE01000170.1_pt1 | contig 37354 bp, 27 predicted proteins | sample 1611071 | NCBI WGS metagenome assembly OKEE01 (sample SAMN04436708, study PRJEB24849) | human gut metagenome | biome: human gut; feature: NICU; material: stool | host: Homo sapiens | place: USA: Saint Louis, MO | collected 2010-09-07 | reverse complement strand
CTGCCATGACGCAGACCGTGGCGCTCAAACCGGTGATTGAGCTGCTGTTTCCTGCCGGCGAAACCCGGCGCTTTGTCGGTGAGTGGGGAGAGGTTCTGACAATAGGCGATCTTAGCGCAGGAACGTATCGGCTTACCGTACCGGTACTGGCGAATGATGAGATGCAAATCGCGCCAGTCGAGTCCTCTTTTACCGTTACGCTGCAATCCGGCGATGCCGCCGCGCAGGTCCAGGTATCCTGTCTGCCAATTGTCCGTTATGCCAGCGCGCGTCTGATGATTGACGCCCCTGCGCTTGGTAATGCGAAATTGACCGTTGAGATCGCCGATGTTACGCAAGCGGATGAGCGTACCGTCACGCTGATCGCCAACCAACCGCAGTTAATCACCCGGCTACTGGCGGGGCATCATTATACGGTCAATCTGCAGCCTGCGATGATTAATAACCGCTTTATAGCGGCACCCATACAGCTTACGGGTTTTATCCCTGCTTCGGCGCAGGTTGCCGAGGTTGCTGTCGCTTACCAACAGTCAGCGCTCGACACGGCGAGTTTCGTGACGGTGGATGCCACTATACTGGGTCTGCCAGATGGCGTCGCGCCGCAGCGTTATCTGTTCAGTAGCGGTAAATATCAATACTCATTAATGCTGGAGAGCGGCAGCGATCGGCAGACGTTGGCATTACGCTTTGCGCCCGGGCTGTATGATGTTCAGACGGACGATATTTTCATCGACAGCGTGCCGTGGCGTTGTGAACAGGCCGGGCCGCTACGGTTGTTGCAAAAGGTCAACCATGTGGCGCTGGAGTTTCTGCCCGGCGTGACGCTACAGGTAAAAGGTTGGCCTGATTACCTTGCTCATGGCGGCGTGACGGCTAACGCGCCAGAGACGGTTTCTCTTTATCGCGATATACCGTTTAGCGCGTTGTTTAAATACGATGGTTTTGACGGCGGCGGCGATCCGGTTCCGGCCGCGGAGGTTGACGTGAACGGGGATGGTTTTCTGGATTACGCGACGTTACCGATCCATAAAACCGTTGCGCTGGTGCGCCAGATAGAAAAAGAAGCCGGGCGTAGCGTCATGCCGGTAATGGTCATTTATACCGCGAATGCCAGCGGCGGTAGCGCGCTGGCGGATTTACAGGATGCGCAAAAGCTACGTAACCATTTTGGTAACTTTATTACCCAGTGTCTGGCGGCGCAGTCATACAAAGATGAGACGCATCCTGTCCCGGCCACCTTTGTGCTTAACCCGGATTTTCTCGGGGCGCTACAGCAAGGACCGTATGGCTATACCGTAGTACGGCAAAAAAACAGTGTGCCGGTGAATGCCCAACTGGCGGCGGCGATACAAGCATTACCGGCGATGGCTGGCTTTATCGTGCCTTCGTTGCCGACGTTTAGCGACGATCTCTACGGCTATATTCAGGCGGTGAACTATCTTGTTCGTCAGTTTGCCCCGGATGTGGCTTTTGGCTGGCAGACGAATGTCTGGGCGACAGGAACGGCGGACTGGGTGCTGCGCGATACCGCTGATCCGGTAGCTGAAGGGCAGGCGATCGCCGGATTTATTCATGAACTGGGCGTTTATAGCGGAGAATATGCGCCGGACTTTATTGCGTTTGATAAATTTGAGCGTGACTGTTTCAGTCCTGATGCGCTTGCCCACTATGGCTGGAATGCGACATGCTGGCTTAATTACCTGGCGATGGTCAAACAGGTGACGAAAGCGCTGCTGACGCCCGCCATGCTGTGGCAAATCCCTGGCGGCCATATGCCTACAGTAGAAGAGGGCGTCAGTAAAATCAGCGCTGCGCACTTTGCATCCGGCGGAACCTTTTTTATGGGTGACGCCCGTATTGGCAGCGATCCTGACACGCTCTCTTTGCAGCTACTCAATACGGCCTTAAATAGCGCGACTTACGGCGTCCCGACCGTCGGCGACTTTTTACGTAAAGATAAAGGGTATGACTGGGGCCAGATGCAGGCGCTGAACCTACCGGACTTTAACGTCTTTTCGATCTTATGGGGCGGTGGTTCTACTATCAGTATTACGACAATCCATTCTAACGGTGAAGACGGCGGCTGGCTGGCGGATAAAATGGTAGAGTATTATGCTGCCCCTCGCTATTTCAGATAATATCACTGCTTATTTGCATTAATCTGGACTATTAGTTTGAGATTCGAAGGCGCGTTCTTTCGAATCTCTTTTCCTGCGCCCCCTGACCTCTCATTCTTTATGCGTAATTTGTTATTAATTTTCTGTAATCATTTTGTATTAAGAATTGTCTTAATCTTAAAAATATTGCGTATTAGTGCGTTGTGAATACAGAAATACTGCATAGCGATGTTATTTATTATTAATTTAAGTACTTTTTGAGAGGTTATACTGTGACGCTACATTGAGTAGACAACCGTTAATGAAAAAAATGATGAACGACGCTTTTGCTAAAGATAATAATGAGAATTCATTACACTCTTTTCTTTTTTCTCAGCAGGCTAAACCTCACGCGGCAATTGATGCCTTATTTTCGGCCTTGTTGCCATTTGGTCAACCGTTTACGCTGGGTATCGGCGATGAGTTTTATTTACAGGCAAACGATGAACACTACATTGTATTACTGGAGTCAGGCGTTGTTTCTTTCTGTCATGATGACAAACGACTCCATATATCTTCATCGTTTGCGCCATCGGTCGTGGGTATGGTTGACAGCTATGGCGCTACCTATAACGTCCCCGCGCGACCGGAACACTTTTTGCTCGCAGAAACGGTTTGTATCGGTAGATTTGTTCGCCTGCCGGATTTTATAAAAATCGCCGATGAATGCGATTTGTGGCACGACGTGGCCCGTTGTCTGGCTTACCGTCTGATGGTGATGAGCGCGCGCGATCGTGAATTAGTCGGCGTCGATTCTTATCTGAAAGTTCGGGCGCTGCTGACTGAAATCTGGGCTTATCCACAGGCCTACCGGGAAAGCATTATCGTGTTGAATTTTATTCAACGGCGTACCGGGATATCGCGCAGTCGGACCATGAAGATTCTGTCTGAACTAAAAAAAGGCGGGTATATCCATATTGATAATGGGCGGCTGACGGCGCTCGGAAAACTGCCAGTGGCGTATTAATGCACTATCCGCAACGATATATTTACATATCTCGACTGAATTTGCCTGGTATCGTTAATAGAATGTTTTACTGAAGGTTGTTATGAAAGCTATTTTTAAAAAGTCAATATGGCTAAAGGAGATAGGCCGAACGACTGGTGTAAAGTTAATATAAAACAACATGTTATGCCTGGTCCTATAAAACCAAATGTCGATGATTGCAACTTGCCGTTGGCTTGCTAATAATTAATAACATCGTTATCTCATTATAACGTAAAGATTAACTCACGACGTTGAGTGGCTGTTTTATTGCCTCTGACATTTATATCAGAACAAGAAGACACTTTCTTTCGCATAAGAAAAAGTCGTGATATTGCTGTGAAGAAATATCAGCAGCCGTTTCGTTAAAAAATCTGATTACCCTCATTTTTATATTTAAAAGGAGCTTGAATGAAAAAGCCTGTACTAGCATTAATGGTCTCTGCAATTGCCTTTGGCGGAATGTTGTCCACCGCGCAAGCGGATACTACAACCGTCACTGGCGGTACGGTAAATTTTGTCGGACAGGTCGTTGACGCTGCCTGTTCTGTTTCCGCTGACTCTGTCGATCAGACCGTGACATTAGGCCAGGTTCGCGCCAGTAAATTAACCGAGGCCGGTATGGTGGCGAATCAAAAAGAAGATTTCACCATCAAACTGGAAGACTGCGATACTCAGACCAGCCAGAATGCGGCGGTGATTTTTAATGGCCAACAGGACGCAAACCAGCCGGGGTCGCTGGCGAATACCGCTGGGGCAGGTTCGGCGACGAATGTGGCATTACAACTTTATGGACCAGATGGCCAGGCGCTGAATATCGGTGAATCGTCCAGTACTGTTACCTTGAACGATGGCGAAAACGTTATTCCGCTTAGCGTGGATTATATCGCTACCGGTACGGCGACTGCCGGTAATGTTACCGCGACGGCGACATTTAGCATGGTTTATTCCTGATTCCTTATCGGGATTTTTTTCTCGTCTGTTGGGAGGCGAGAAAGGGGCGTTACGCGCGTCACTGCGCGTAACAAACCGACGGCATCAGGATATTACGCAGATGAAAAAAAACGTACCGATTTTCCTTCGATTATTGCTACTGCTGTCGGCGGCCGGCCTGTCGTTTGCCGCGCAGGCGGGAGGCATTGCGCTGGGCGCGACCAGAGTGATTTATCCGCAGGGAAGTAAGCAAACCTCCTTGCCGATTATTAATTCTTCTGCCAGCAATGTTTTTTTAATTCAGTCATGGGTCGCCAATGCCGATGGTTCACGCTCGACGGATTTTATCATTACGCCGCCTCTCTTTGTGATCCAGCCTAAAAAAGAAAATATATTACGTATTATGTATGTCGGGCCGTCATTACCGACCGATCGCGAAAGCGTATTTTATTTAAACAGTAAAGCGATACCCTCTGTCGATAAAAATAAATTGACCGGCAACTCCCTGCAAATTGCGACGCAAAGCGTGATTAAGCTATTTATCCGCCCGAAAAATCTGGCGGAGGCGCCAGCTCATGCCCCGTCGACGCTTCGCTGCCGTAACGAGCGCGGCCAGCTAACGATTACTAACCCTTCGCCGTACTACGTTTCGATGGTTGAACTGTACAGCGCGGGGAAAAAACTGCCGAATACTATGGTTCCGCCGAAAGGCGCGATCACTCTCCCGGCGACGCCCGGCCAGGTATCTTTGCGCACGGTAAACGATTTTGGCGCAACGACGCCAGCACGCGTTTGTCCAGCTTCATGATGTTATGCGTAATCAGCTTTTCATGACGCGATATTACTCCAGCGTAACTAAACCCGTATTAACCCCGCTGGCGTTGGCTATCGCATTGGCGCCTGCGCCGGGGTGGGCGGAAAACTATTTCAACCCGGCATTTCTGTCTGACGACCCGTCTGCGGTGGCCGACCTATCGACCTTTTCCCGTAATGCCCAGGCGGCGGGGATGTATCGCGTTGACGTTTACCTGAACAATACGTTTCTCGCGACCAGAGACATTGCCTTCCAGGCGGTGAAAACGACGGGAAAAAGCGCGCCCACCGATGACAGCGGATTACGCGCCTGCCTGACGCCTGAAATGCTTAAAAATATGGGGGTAAACACCGGGGCGTTTCCACTGTTGGCGAAGGCGGCGGCGGGAAGTTGCCCGGATCTCGCCAGTGCGATACCGGCCGCCCGGACCCGCTTTGATTTTGCGCAGCAACGTCTCGACATTAGCATCCCGCAGGCGGCGATGGTTGCCAGCGCCAGAGGCTATATCCCACCGAAATACTGGGATGAAGGTATTAATGCGTTGCTATTGAATTACACCTTTACCGGCGCGAATAGTCAGGATCGGAGCCCAGGCGGCAGTGCGGAGAACAGCTATTTTCTTGGATTGAATAGCGGCCTTAATCTGGGGGCCTGGCGGTTACGCGACTACTCCACATGGAACGCGAATAGCGGCGATCAGAATAGCGACAGCGACTGGCAGCACATCAGTACTTATCTGGAACGTGATGTGGTCTTTTTGCAGGGAGAACTGACGGCAGGCGATAGTTATACCCCCTCCGCATTATTCGACAGCCTTCCTTTTCGCGGGCTACAACTGGCGTCTGACGACAATATGTTGCCAGACAGCATGAAGGGCTTCGCACCGACCATTCACGGCATTGCCAGAAGCAACGCGCAAGTGACCATTCGGCAAAACGGCTACATCATTAATCAGCGCTATGTGCCGCCCGGGGCATTTACTATTAATGATCTCTATCCTACCGCCGCCAGCGGCGATTTGACTGTGGAAGTCAAAGAGTCCGACGGTTCTATTAATCGCTATAACGTGCCCTATTCCGCCGTGCCGATTCTACAACGAGAAGGGCGGCTGAAGTATGCGGCGACGGTGGCGGAGTATCGTAGCGAGAGTAGTCAAAAAGAGAAGGTGAAATTCAGTCAGGCGACCTTGATATGGGGGTTACCGCATGGTTTTACGCTGTATGGCGGAACACAACTTTCCAGTCATTATCACGCGCTGGCGATCGGCAGCGGCGCAAATCTGGGCGACTGGGGCGCGGTGTCGCTGGATGTCACCCAGGCTACCAGTACGCTGGCGGATAATAACACCTACCAGGGGCAATCGCTGCGTTTCCTGTATGCCAAATCGCTTGCACAGTCAGGAACCAATTTACAGCTTATGGGCTATCGCTATTCAACCTCGGGCTTTTACACGTTGGATGATACCACGTGGAAACGGATGAGCGGCTATGACGATGACAGTCGGACTGACAGCGATAAAAGCAGGCCGGAATGGGCGGATTATTACAACCTTTATTACACCAGGAGGGGGAAAGTACAACTCGATATCAATCAACAGCTAGGCGGGTTGGGATCGCTTTTTATTACCGGCAGCCAGCAAAGTTACTGGCACACTGATGAAAAGGATTCTTTGTTGCAGGTGGGATACAGCGATACGCTGGCGGGTATTGCATGGAGCGTTTCTTACAACAATAACAAATCCGCAGGCGATGCGGAGCGCGATCAAATTTTCGCGCTGAATATCTCGGTGCCGCTAAGTCAATGGCTGCAACACGGTGATGAGGTCACGCGCCATCACAATGTTTACGCTACCTTTAGCACCAGTACGGACAAACAGCATAACGTTACGCAGAATACGGGCCTTAGCGGCACACTGCTGGACGAAAACAATCTTAGTTACAACATACAGCAAGGTTATCAGAATCACGGTATTGGCGAAAGCGGCGCCGCCAGTCTGGAATACGATGGCGCGAAAGGCAACGCTAACATTGGCTATAACGTTAGCGATAACGGCGATTACCAGCAGGTGAATTATGGCCTGAGCGGCGGCCTGGTAGCGCACGCGCATGGAGTGACACTAAGCCAGCCGCTGGGCAATACCAATATTTTGATTGCCGCGCCGGGCGCAGCCAACGTCGGCGTTGTCGACCAGCCGGGTATTCATACGGACGCGCGTGGCTATGCGGTGGTGCCGTATGCGACAACATATCGCCAAAACCGTATGGCGCTGGACGTTAACGCCATGGCGGATGATGTCGATATTGATGACGCGGTGACTCGCGTTGTGCCGACCGAAGGCGCGCTGGTTCTGGCCCGCTTTAAAGCGCGAGTCGGCGCGCGTGCCCTGGTAACGCTGAATCATAACGGTAAGCCTGTACCCTTTGGCGCAACGGTGACGGTGAATGATCGCCATGCGGAGGCGATTGTTGACGAGGCCGGGGAGGTCTATCTTTCCGGGTTGTCAGCGCAAGGCGTTCTGCACGTTCGCTGGGGGAACCTGCCGGATCAACAGTGCGTCGCGTCCTATCATCTCTCTTCCTCCCGTCAGATTCTGAGTCGACAACATGCGGAGTGTCATTAAATGAAAATACCTCTTTTATTTGCTCTGCTGGCGGGAAGTGTCGTATCGCAGTACGCACACGCAGACGTGTGTAAAAACGTTAACGGTGTACCTTCCAGTATTAATTACGATTTAACGACCACTCTGACGGCAGAACAAAACCAGGTGGGAAAGACGGTTCAACTGGAAAAAAGCCAGGAAGTTAATGTACAGGCGGTGTGTCCCGCCGGCGCGTCGACCTATAGCCAGACTTATCGCTCCTATGTGTCGCCATATCCGGTCGTAGAAACGAGCGGTAACTGGAAATATTTAAAGCTGGACCCGGACTACCTGGAAGGCGGAATGCGAATTGAGGATTCTTCGGCGGGCGATATCTATCCGCCAATGAACAACGTTCTGATGGGATATGATGAAAATGTGAAAGCGGGTCAACCGTTTTACGTTCGTGACTCAAATCTGGAGTTTCAGCTCAAAATTGTTAAACCGTTCGTCGGCACGGTGAATATTAGTCCTAAGACTATGTTCAATGTTTATGTCATGACCGCCGCAGGCGATCCGCTGACAGATGTCGTATACAGCATTCTTTATAGTGGAACGGTGACCGTACCGCAAAGCTGCGAAATCAACGCCGGACAAACGATTCTGGTGAATTTCGGCGCATTGTACAGCGGCAATTTCAACCATGCAGGCCAAAAGCCGGAGGGGGTACGAGCGAAAAAATTTAGCGTACCGGTAAAGTGCAGCGGCCTGGATTCGCAGGTCAATTTAACGATGCGTCTTATCGCTACGCCGGATAGCCACGTTCCCCAGGCTATCGCTTCGGATAATGCGGATGTCGGCGTAGTGGTCGAAACCGATGAAGGAAACGCGCTTATCCCCAATGATGCACAGAGCGTCGCGCCTTTTATCACCGATAGCGCCGGACGCGCTAACATCACACTGCAAGCCTACCCGGTGAGTACAACAGGCGAAACGCCAGCGGAAGGGGCGTTTACCGCACTGGCCAGCCTGCGAGTGGACTTTGACTAAATGAACAGATCACACTGCGCTCTTTTTGCCATGGGACTGATGCTGTGTCCACAAATCAATGCCAGCGCTGACGACCTCGCTTATAACCTCGAATTTACCGGCACTATTGTGGCGCAAACCTGCGACATAGATATCTCCAGCCTCAGTCAAAGTATTGATTTAGGACAGTTTGCGGTTGGCGACTTTCCTTCGACGGGAACAACGACAAAATTTAAGCCCTTTAATATCAACCTCAAAAATTGTTCCCGAGGAATTGCCGGAGCGAAGATCTGGTTTACCGGCGAACCCGATCCGGACAATCCCGCGCTACTGGCGATCACCGATACCGGAATGGGAAGCGGAAACATGTTAGCAAGCGGGGTTGGGGTGGAAATTCTGAATGATGATCAGGATACCATCAGTATCAATAATGCCGACTCGGTGGTCTATCCGTTGAAAGCCGGACGCAACACGCTGTCTTTTTATATTCGCTATAAATCGACCCGGCCGACGGTCACGTCCGGGAACGCGACGGCGGTCATGTATTTCGATATGCAGTATGAATGAGGAGCCATCGTAATTATGCGTAACGATATCCTGTACGGCATCGGGATGCTGCTGGCGGCATCCGGCGTCCAGGCGCACGATGGCCGGGTCTATGTTTCCGGAACCATCACGGACAATACGTGTTCGCTCTCTCCTGGCTCGGAAAATATTAACGTGGCGATGGGCGCGGTTTCTCAACGGCAGTTTTATCGCGCAGGCGACGGTTCCGCATGGCAACCTTTTGCTATCGATTTACAAAACTGCGGCAGCACTGCCAGCGGCGTAACGGTCAGTTTTAGCGGTGCGGCGGACAGCCGTAATACGGATTTATTGGCGCTTACCGCAGGGGAAAGCGACGCTTCAGGCATTGGGATTGCGCTTTATGATCAAAATAAAACTTTAATCCCACTGGGGCAAGAGAGTGATGTGGTGACGCTCAGTCCGGGTCAGGCGTCGGCGCATCTGCAATTTTACGCGCGTTATCTTGCCGATGGCGGCGCGGTAACGCCCGGGGACGCCAATGCCTCCGCAACCTTCATTCTTGCCTATGAATAAGTTCTTTTTACGCTGCGCGATATATTGGTGCTTGCTTCCCATATCATGGGCGCAGGCTGGCGTGGTAATTGGCGGTACTCGCTTTATCTATCATGCGGGCGCCCCGGCATTAAGCGTACCGGTAAGTAACCATTCAGAAGCGTCCTGGTTAATTGATACGCATATTTTACCTGGTGGCCGCTGGCCTGGAACCAAAAACGAAGGGAATATCATGCCCTTCGTGGTCACGCCGCCATTATTTATGCTTTCAGCGCGCCAGGAAAACTCAATGCGGGTGGTTTATACCGGCGCACCGCTACCCGCCGACAGGGAAAGTCTGTTTACCTTGAGTATCGCCGCTATTCCCTCCGGTAAACCGGAAGCGAACCGTGTACAAATGGCGTTTCGTTCGGCTTTAAAATTGCTCTATCGCCCTGAGGGACTCGCCGGCAATCCGCAGCAGGCCTACCGGCATCTGATCTGGTCGCTTACCCCCGATGGCGCGACGGTACGCAATCCGACACCCTATTACGTTACGCTCTTTTTATTACGCGCTAACGAGCGCGCCCAGGACAACGCCGGGGTCGTGGCTCCCTTTGCAACGCGTCAAACGGACTGGTGCCGGCACACGGTTCGCTGCACTGTGCGCTGGCAAAGTATTAATGACTATGGGCGGGTAATGACAGCGCAAACCGTGGATCTGACGCGTATTCATTAACTTTTTTTCAGGCGTCTCCCGATAGCGGGAGGCTTTCCGAACTTATCGAACGAGACTTTTATTATGTATTATCACGCGTTAAAACTTTCCCGACTGGCGATGTTGACGTTGGCAGGCGTTGCCGTATCCGCCTCGGCAATCGCCGCCGATTCTGCCCCGACGTCGCAAATTGGCCCGACGGCGGAAGCCTACATCGTCAGTCATCCGGATAAAGTGGGAGAGGTGGTGGCAACGTATTTGGCCGAACATCCGGAATTTTTGGTCGCCGCCAGCGAGACGTTGCATCAGCGTCAGCAGATTGCGCAACAACAGGCGTATGTTCAACTGGCATTACAGTATCGTGCTGAGTTGCTCAGTAGCAGCAGTCCTTCCGTTGGGCCCAACGAGGCAAAAGCGGCGGTGGTGATGTTCTTTGATTACCAGTGCTCGTGGTGCAGCAAAATGGCGCCTGTGGTCGAAAACCTGATTAAGGCGAACCCGGATACCCGGTTTATTTTCAAAGAGTTTCCTATTTTTTCCTCCCGCTGGCCGGTATCCGGACTGGCGGCCAGAGTCGGCGAACAGGTATGGCTTACCCAGGGCGGGGCGAAATATCTCGACTGGCATAATGCGCTTTATGCCACAGGGAAGGTGGAAGGCGCGTTAACGGAACACGATGTCTACACCCTGGCGCAACATTATCTAACGCCGACGCAGCTGGCCGCCGTAAAAGAAGCGCAAAGCAGCGGTGCAGTACATGATGCGCTCCTCACTAACCAGGCACTGGCGCAGCATATGGACTTTAGCGGCACGCCTGCTTTTGTCGTCATGCCTCAGACGCAAGACGGTGATGTAAAACGGGTGACCGTGATCCCGGGAAGCACGACTCAGGATATGTTGCAAATGGCGATTCAGAAAGCGAAGGGGTGATATTCGCTCAGAGGAGAACGCACAGGAGTGAAAGTAAAATGAAGTCTATGCGTTGCGTCATACCGGTGATTTTACTTTCCTTTATCGTTCATGAAGGGACAGCGAAACCGACCGCTCAGATTCATTTTATGGGATCGGTTGTTGAGGCAGGCTGCTGGAATGACGTAGGAACCTTAGAAATTCAATGCCATAATAAAGAGGGAGTTGAACGTTATATTATTGTCGAGAATATTATCACGCCGATATCGTCTCCTCATGCAACGATAAAACGAGATTATTTGGATGAAGATAAGCAATTAACAGTGCTACGCATTGTCTATGACTGAACCGCGTAGCAGACCGCAGATGGTGTCCCGTCAGTGTCGTGTGAGGATATTATGAAAAATGTTCTCACCTTCCCGGGACACGGTCTACAGACTTTATCTTCAGATAAACGGTGCTAAAAAGAAAAGCACGATCAATAAAAAAAGAGTGGGAATACCAATGGATATAATTTTATTACATCGGTGAGTATGATGTTGAATAGCTTGTGGCGGTATGTCAGCAGCGTCAATGATAAATCTTTCATCGATTTTTATCCCCTGCCTGGGGAGCGTAACAAACAGTTCGAAAAGCCCGATTTGTTGTAAATCTCGTCGCAGCAGATAAAGAAGTTGCGTCAAATTAGCATCGCTAACAAATTGACTTCGCTCTCCCCAAACTGCGTACGCGACACCTTCACGGATAATCAATTCCTGATGTGCGTTTTCTATTAAATAGCTCAGGCACCAGGCCCGCATAAATGTCATTTTGAACGCTGCATTGCTGCGCAAGGACGTGATTTCCCTTAATGATTCATTGTAAATAAACTCATTATTTATTTTATGCTGTCTCATGATTACTCCATTTGTGCTTTCAGGCCATGACATCCCACTTGTTCCGTATAGTCAGCATCGTTGCAACGTGTCCGCTATGCTATGAGCAAGGATAGGTTGGGGCGACAGGCCTGAAAAATCAACTGTCATTAAATTGGCTAAATTGTTTAAGTGAAATAAATGTTATTGTGTTATTGTTTTTGTGTTCTTTCTATAAGCATGTTGATTCTGTTTTATCAATATTTAATGAGGTATGCATATAACGCGTCGTTTAAGGATTCTCAAACCATGTTTTTGAACGATAAATAATATGTATATCATTATTTTTTATTCAGTTGATGAGAATTGTCTGTTGTGATTCATTAATTTGAAAATGCGGTTGGTTACAAAAAATGACATAAAAAGAATATTTTTTTGCTGTTTGTTTTTAATTTTATTAAGTGTTGCTATGATTTTAGGTTAAGCATTTTTTATGTGCTTGAATGGTAATTTATGTTACCTGGTATAACGTTTATTTCGGCCTGTTGGTCTGTCTTATGGATGCTATAGGATATAGATAAAAAGAACTAAATAAATATTCGATGATGGCTTGCTTTCTCAGGATGAAATTTTATGAGCAGATGGCGATATAAAATATTTTTATGATTTTTTTTGTTATTGCGTTATACATGATAACTATGCTGAACATCTTCGAAATATTACGTTGGACGGACAGAGAAATTGCCTCTGCATTGCAGAAGTCTCATAACGTATAGTCTGGAGAGCATTATGTACGTAAACCAACAGTCCTCACTCGCCATGCCTGCACCAAGAGCGCCGATGAATCAGAAAATTGATACCGATAACGCGATGGTGCAAAACCATAACGCCATATACCAACAGCTCCTCGACCAAATTCGTGAGGACAATACATATACACATGCCGTTATTACCCTTAATCCTTATGGCACCGCGCCGTTAAGCCTTTATCCTGGTGTCTGAGTTGAAAGCAGCGAACCGGGTATTGTGGAGTTTCTGGTTTTTGACAACGGTAATTACCGTTTCCGCGAAGATAATATCAATCTGCCGCCACCAGGTAACGATCGCATGAGAGTTGTTTTATTTACTGATGTCGTCAACACGCATGGTGTGATCCGGAACGATGTTATTGATATGTTCCATATAATCAGCAATTGCCTGCGAGGTTTACAGCCCTTTAATGTCTTTGACATTTTTACCTTTCGTGAAGTCAAATCCGCCACGGCCTTTACCGATAAAGGAGTCAGCGCGACGGTACTGAATGTCTTGTCTGCGACCTGTTTACCTTTGATATCAAATTCGACAATACGCTGTCCCAGCGGTTTTGTGTTGTAGTGTTTGAATTTGGCCGTTTTCGACACATGCAGCATGCCGTTCTTCGGATCGGCTGCATGAGACATCATCGCCTTCAGATCTTTACCGCTAATTTCCACGTTCATTACGTCGTTAGTAAAAGGATACATACTCAGAACATCGCCGAGCAGGTAATCATCGTCATATCAATAATGGTGTGATGGAGGGCACCGTTGTTGTGATGGCTGTGCTGGCAGGTTTTCAGGTATTGCTTACAGCGATAGAGTTGCACTCCTGAGGGGGAAATGACCGTTTCGGATCACCCCCTGAGTTACGGAACAGCGGGGCAAATCACATCAATCTTTGCTATCAGTTATCCAAAAGGTAAAGCTTAGTACAACACTAAATCTGCGGTATGACCTAAAAAGATGAAGTGTTGATTTAATAATAAACATTGAGTTATTTTTTATAAAAAAACATTTCTCGACACATTATTTTTAAATACTTTTATCCTGCGTGATGTGAGATTTATATCACTATTCTATAACTAGATTTGGTTAAACTTCGACACCGGAGTAAAACATATTCATTGATGAATAAAATATAACTATGGGAAATATATTCAATGTCTCTGATAAAGCGAACAGTATTATTTAGTCTCTTACTTACAATATCTACTGTTTTTAGCCATTCTGTACATGCACTGGAATATAAGAATTCATTTGGATCAATTAATGCCGGTTATGCTGACTGGAATAGTGGATTCGTCAATGTACATCGTGGGGAGGTGTGGAAAGTAACTGCTGACTTTGGTGTCAATTTCAAAGAGGCAGAATTCTATTCATTTATTGAAAGCAACGTGTTAAATCACGCTGTTGCTGGAAGAAATCATACTGTTTCTGCCATGACTCATGTACGACTCTTTGATTCAGATTATACTTTCTTCGGTAAGATATATGGTCAATGGGATAACTCATGGGGCGATGACCTCGATATGTTTTATGGAGCGGGGTATTTAGGTTGGAGCGGGAGTTGGGGGTTCTTCAAACCCTATATTGGTCTGCATAATCAATCTGGTGATTATGTCTCGCAGAAATATGGGCAGACAAGCGGCTGGAATGGCTATGTTATTGGCTGGACTGCAGCCTATAATTTTAATTTATTTGGTGAAGATTTTGTTTTATCTGACTGGAATGAAATCGAACTAGATAGAAATGACGCTTATACGGAGCAGCAATTCGGTCGAAATGGATTAAATGGTGGATTAACACTGGCATGGAAATTTTATCCCCGCTGGAAAGCTACTGTGACATATCGTTATTTCGCGAACAAACTAGGTTATGACGGATATGGAGACCAGATGATTTATATGGTCGGATATTCATTTTAAATAAAATCAAAGGAGTTGAAATGAAAAAAACAGTCATTGCCAGCATGATTGGACTGGCGCTTTGTGCGACAAGTACGTTATCTGTCGTGCACGCGGCTGCCGAAAAACGCCCGAACTTAGTTTTTATTGTGGCAGATGATCTTGGCTATGGTGATTTGGCGACTTACGGTCACCAGATAGTGAAAACCCCGAATATTGACCGCCTGGCGAAAGAAGGGGTCAAATTCACTGAATACTATGCGCCGGCTCCTTTGTGTTCTCCTTCCCGCGCCGGGATGTTAACAGGCCGTATGCCCTTCCGCACCGGTGTACGCTCCTGGATCCCTGAAGGTACTAATGTTTCTATTGGACGTAACGAATTGACCATAGCCAATCTGCTGAAACAGCAGGGTTACGATACCGCGATGATGGGTAAACTGCATCTCAACGCCGGGGGCGATCGTACCGATCAGCCGCAGCCGAAAGAGTTAGGTTTTGATTACTCTCTGGTGAACCCGGCTGGCTTTGTGACCGATGCTACGCTGGATAATGCCAAAGAGCGCCCGCGTTACGGCGTCGTCCACCCAACCGGCTGGATGCGTAACGGCAAACATATTGATCGTGCCGATAGCATCAGCGGCGAATTTGTCAGTTCTGAAGTGGTGAACTGGCTAGATAACAAGAAAGACGACAAACCGTTCTTCTTATACGTTGCCTTTACGGAAGTTCACAGCCCGCTGGCCTCGCCGAAAAAATACCTCGATATGTATTCACAATACATGAGCGAATACCAGAAGCAGCATCCCGATCTGTTCTACGGCGACTGGGCGGATAAACCGTGGCGCGGTACCGGTGAATATTACGCCAATATCAGCTATATGGATGCGCAAGTCGGCAAAGTACTGGATAAAATTAAAGCGATGGGGGAAGAAGATAATACCATTGTCATCTTCACCAGTGATAACGGCCCGGTGACGCGTGAAGCGCGTAAAGTCTACGAGCTGAACCTCGCAGGCGAGACTGACGGTCTGCGCGGACGTAAAGATAACCTGTGGGAAGGCGGTATTCGCGTTCCGGCAATTATCAAATACGGTAAACACATTCCACAGGGCGTCGTTACCGATACGCCGGTGTATGGTCTGGACTGGATGCCGACGCTGGCGAACATGATGGATTTCAAACTGCCTACTGATCGTACATACGACGGGCAATCGCTGGTTCCGCTGTTGGAGCAGAAAACGTTAAAACGTAATAAGCCGCTGATCTTCGGTATTGATATGCCGTTCCAGGATGATCCGACCGATGAATGGGCGATCCGCGACGGTGACTGGAAAATGATCATCGATCGTGAAAATAAACCTAAATACCTCTATAACCTGAAAAAAGATCGGTTCGAAACGCTGAACCAAATTGGCAAACAGCCTGAAATTGAAAAACAGCTGTATGGCAAGTTCCTGAAAATGAAACAGGACATCGATAACGACTCGTTAATGAAAGCCCGTGGCGACAAACCAACGCCGGTGACCTGGGGCTAAAAGGATAATTATAAAAAATTAAGTATGCCACTTAGGGCTCTGCCCGCCTGATTCAGCGCCCTCGTGCTGAGTCAGGTTCTTTTATTTTAGGGATACGGAAAATATGCAACGGAAAAGCTGTCAGGTAATGATCAAACCGACCGGGTCGGTGTGTAATCTTGATTGTAAATATTGCTTCTATCTGGAAAAGGAAATGCTCTATCCCGATAGAAAAAACCATTACAAGATGACGGAAGAAACGCTGGCGTTGTTTGTGCAACAGCATATTGCGGCGCAGGACGTGGATGAAGTGATTTTTGCGTGGCAGGGTGGGGAACCGACGCTGATGGGGCTGCCATTTTACCGCCAGGCTGTAGCGCTCCAGCAACGTTATGCTAATGGAAAAGCCATCGTTAATACTTTTCAGACCAATGGCATTCTGATTGATGATGAATGGGCGAGATTCTTCAGGGCGCATGACTTTCTGGTTGGTATTTCGATTGATGGCGATGCGGCGCTGCACGACGAATGGCGAGTAACTCGCGCAGGGCAACCTACCCATCATAAAGTTGAACAGGCGATAAAATGCCTGGCGAGTCATGGCGTTGAATTTAATACTCTCACGGTGGTGAGTCAGAGCAATATGCTGCACCCGCAGCGGGTTTATGCGTATCTGAAATCTATCGGCAGCCGCTATATGCAGTTTATTCCGCTAGTGGAAAGAGCGGCAAATAAAGACGGAATGCTGGCGCATCCGCAGGACGAGCAAACCGCAGTAACCCCCTGGTCAGTGGACGGATTACAGTTTGGAAAGTTCCTGAATGCCATTTTTGATATCTGGATCCGCGAAGATATTGGTGATATCGGCATTCAACTCTTTGAACAAACGCTGGCGGCATGGTGTGGACTCCCCCCTCAGGTTTGCGTTTTTGCGCCCGTTTGCGGTAGCGCTTTTGCAATGGAAATGAATGGCGATGTGTATAACTGCGATCATTTCGTTTACCCGCAATATAAGCTCGGCAATATTAACGACACGCCGCTGCGTCAGATGAATAATAGCGCGCAAAACCAGCAGTTTGGTCTCGATAAAAGCCGCACGATGGCGCAGGAATGCCATACCTGCCCGTGGCAATTCGCCTGTTATGGCGGTTGCCCTAAACACCGCTTTTTGCCTTCGGCTTGCGGACCGATGAAGCAAAACTATCTTTGTGCCGGCTATCAGTGCTTTTTCTCTCATACCGCGCCAATGATGAAAGCGATGAAAACCCTTTACGTAAATAACCTGTCACCGGCGGAGATCCGGTCTGTTTTTTTTAAGTAATGCTCAAGGAGGAACGCATGTTTGCCAATATTAATGTGGACTGCTGTAAAACGCCGGGATGTAAAAATCTGGGCGTGTTGAACAGTCCGGATTATGTCCGCCAGGGAAAAGATGTTCTTTGTCGGGAATGTGGTTTCCTGTTTCCTGTTATTTCCGCTGGGGCGTTAAATCTTTTTCGCCACACGGTAAACCGGGGATGGAAAGGCCTGGTCAAACAGTGTCCTGCCTGCGGCAGCACCTCATTAAAGAAATACGGCTTCTCGACTCAGGGCGAACACCGCATGGCGTGTAGTCAGTGTCGGAAAACGTTCATCGTCCCCGAAAAGGCAAAAAGCGATTGCCGACAGGACGAGCTGGCAACCCTAATTGAGGAAGGGACGTCGCTTGCCGGGATCCGCTCACAGCTGAAATTAGACAGCACAGGTCTTAACCGGGCGCTGTTTAAACTATCCCGTAATGCAAACCTTGCCGAGCGATGCCAGCAGTTTCCGGCCTTCGATATCGCACTCAGCACCCGCGCTTTCAGGGTGAACTATAACGGTGGAGACAGCAGCCTGTATGTTCTGGTGACGGCAGAAGAACAAAGCGGAAGGGTGGTGGCGATTTCGTCAAATTATTCAGCACAGCCGCTGGATAAAGCCTGGCAGTATCAGTCGTATTATGAAGAACGGCTACCTCCGGGTACGCTGGCGCATATGGTGCAACGTAAGGAAGCGATTACAGCGCGCCGCGAAACTTTATTTGATATCGACTACGGTCCGGCCTCGTTATATAAGAATGACTCCGGAATGATCGTAAAACCGGTGTTGCCTGCCTACCGCCATTTTGAACTGGTGCGGATGCTGACGGACGAACGCTCCTTAAACGTTCAGCATTACCTCGATCATGAATGCTTTATTCTGGGGGGATGCATGATGGCGAATATGCCGCATGTCCATCAGGGCCGTTGCCATATTTCATTTGTCAAAGAACGCGGTACGACGCCGCTGCAAAAAGATATTCCGCCACGCCTGTTTTTAAGCGGCGGTATCCGTAACAATGTCTGGCGTACTTTTTCTACCCGCGATTATGCTATGGCGGTGTGTAATCTCACCGGTAATAAAAAAATTACCCAGCAACGCTATGCTACGTTACAAGGCGCGACGGCGTTCATTAATTATCTGTATGCGCATCCTTTTTTGGCGCAGCTTAATCGTCTGTCACCGGCAAATGTGACGGCAACGCTGGATTATCTGAAGTATGAATATAATCAATCCCGTAAGGTCGGATAACGCATCGCATGCCGTGTGATAGAGCTGAGTCGATGGCTTTTGATTATCAGTACAACCCTCTCCAGCGTATCTATTTCGTTGTTCCAGCAAGGAACGACAACGATATACTGGAGAGATCATGGGGCCGTTCAAACATCAAAAGAATACGCTTCCTACCCCGTGTCTTGCCGTCAATCAGAGGATTGATAAGCAAAATGCGATGGTGCTCAACCATACGGCGATTTATGAGCACAGCCTCAGCCAGATTACAGAAAGTAATACAGTACAAAATGCGCTGATTATTCTTAATCCGTTTATGGCCGCGCCATCTCTTGCCAGCCTGGCGAGAGCGATATTATCGATCCGCAGGCGGGCAGCGAGGCGATGGGGCTGCTAATTTTACAGGAGATTGCGCCTACGGAGAAAACCGTGCTTTTTGAAGCGACTATGACGTCAGGTTACTACAAAAACGCGGAAACGAACGGGGAAGGCTATCGCTACGATATTACCAGTTTCCGGGTGTATAAAATGGATCTGTACGCGTAGCGGTCTATCATCAATGACTGACTGCACTAAAAAAGTCCGGCGTAAGTCGGACTTCATTTCGTAAAAAACGAGCTATTCATCATATATAATCTAATTTTAACGATGAGTCAGGCGAGGTAAGATAGTAGATCCGAAGAATTCACCTGATTGAGAGAATAAAAAGTGAAACATCTGCACCGATTTTTTAGCAGCGATGCCTCTGGGGGCATCATTCTCATCATCGCCGCTGCGCTGGCTATGCTGATGGCCAATATGGGCGCGACCAGTGGATGGTATCACCATTTTCTGGATACGCCGGTTCAGCTACGGGTTGGGGCGCTTGAGATCAACAAAAACATGCTGTTGTGGATCAACGATGCGCTGATGGCCGTGTTTTTCCTGTTGATTGGCCTGGAAGTTAAGCGCGAACTGATGCAAGGCTCGTTAGCCAGTCTGCGCCAGGCCGCTTTTCCGGTGATTGCCGCCATCGGCGGGATGATTGTACCGGCATTGCTCTATCTGGCCTTTAACTACTCCGATCCGGTCACTCGCGAGGGCTGGGCTATTCCTGCCGCGACGGATATCGCCTTTGCGCTGGGCGTGCTGGCGCTGTTGGGCAGCCGGGTTCCGCTGGCACTGAAAATATTCCTGATGGCGCTGGCGATCATCGATGATCTCGGCGCCATCGTTATTATCGCACTGTTTTATACCAGCGATCTTTCTATCGTCTCGCTGGGCGTGGCGGCGTTCGCGATTGCCGTGCTGGCGCTGCTGAACCTGTGCGGCGTCAGACGGACAGGGGTATATATTCTGGTCGGGGCAGTGCTGTGGACGGCGGTACTGAAGTCCGGCGTTCACGCGACGCTGGCAGGCGTCATTGTCGGCTTCTTTATTCCGCTGAAAGAAAAACACGGACGCTCGCCGGCCAAGCGTCTGGAGCATGTTCTGCACCCGTGGGTTGCGTACCTGATCCTGCCGCTCTTCGCTTTTGCGAATGCCGGCGTTTCTCTTCAGGGCGTCACGATTGACGGTCTGACCTCCATGCTGCCGTTGGGAATTATTGCCGGTCTGCTGATTGGTAAGCCGCTGGGGATTAGCCTGTTTTGCTGGCTGGCGCTGCGTTTCAAGCTGGCGCATCTGCCGCAGGGGACCACTTATCAGCAAATCATGGCGGTCGGCATTTTGTGTGGCATTGGCTTTACGATGTCCATCTTTATCGCCAGCCTGGCATTTGGCAATGTCGATCCGGAACTTATTAACTGGGCGAAATTGGGCATTTTGATTGGTTCATTGCTCTCCGCAGTGGTGGGGTATAGCTGGTTGCGCGCGCGTTTGAACGCGCCGGCATAACCAGTACGAAGGAAAGGGGGAGCGATGTATCGCTCCCTTGCGACATTGAACAGGGAGAGGAATGAGCATGTCTCATATTAACTACAACCATCTTTATTACTTCTGGCATGTCTATAAAGAAGGTTCTGTCGTGGGTGCCGCAGAGGCGCTTTTTCTGACGCCGCAAACCATTACTGGTCAAATTAAAGCCCTGGAAGAGCGTTTACAGGGGAAGCTATTTAAACGTAAGGGACGCGGTCTTGAGCCCAGCGAACTGGGCGAGCTGGTTTTTCGCTATGCGGACAAAATGTTTACGCTAAGCCAGGAGATGCTGGATATCGTCAATTACCGCAAAGAATCAAACCTGTTGTTTGATGTCGGCGTCGCCGATGCTTTATCCAAGCGTCTGGTCAGCAGCGTTCTGGATGCGGCGGTGGTGGTGGACGAACCCATACATCTGCGTTGCTTTGAGTCGACGCACGAAATGTTGCTCGAACAGCTCAGCCAGCACAAGCTGGATATGATTATCTCCGACTGCCCGATAGATTCCACGCAGCAGGAGGGGCTATTCTCAGTCAAAATCGGCGAATGCAGCGTCAGTTTCTGGTGTACGAATCCGCTTCCTGAAAAAGCGTTCCCTGCCTGCCTGGAAGAGCGACGGTTGCTGGTGCCGGGACGGCGCTCAATGCTGGGGCGTAAGTTGTTGAACTGGTTTAATTCACAGGGGTTGCAGGTTGAGATCCTCGGTGAATTTGATGACGCGGCCTTAATGAAGGCGTTTGGCGCGACGCACGATGCGATTTTTGTGGCACCGAGCCTTTATTCGCTGGATTTTTATGCCGATGAGTCGGTAATAGAGATTGGGCGCGTGGAGAATGTCATGGAAGAATATCATGCGATTTTTGCCGAGAGAATGATCCAGCATCCGGCGGTGCAGCGTATTTGCAATGCGGACTACTCGGCATTGTTTAAACTACAGTAGACATACCTACCGTAATACTTCCGGCTGCGGTACTAACCCGCAGCCGGAATCATTCTACAAGTTCAGCAGGCTACGGTACTGCCCACCTTCGCGGATAAACACCGGAATTCTGTTCAGTGGCGTAGCGTACTGCAGCGTCTGCCCTCCTGAATAGCTTTCACCGGTCGCAAGATCCGTCCATGTTTCCCCTTCCGGTAGCCAGATATCACGTTCGCGCATACCTTCATGCATGACGGGGGCGATCAGCAGGTCAGGACCAAAACAATACTGGTCGGTGATTGCCCAACTTGTTTCCTGTTCGGGGAATTCAAAGAACAGGGGGCGCATCACTGGCGTATTGTGCTTATGGGTTTCCTCCATCAGCGCTTTGATATAGGGCTTGAGTTTTTCTCGCAACGCCAGGCAACCTGTCAGTACCTCGCATACTTCCTCACCGTAGCTCCAGACCTCGTTCGGCGCACCTGTAGGGCATTGAGCAATGCCATCCCGGTACGGTTGCGCGGGTAAAATCTGCGGATCGCGGTTGCCGTGCAGACGCATCACCGGACTAAAGACGCCCCACTGGAACCAGCGAATCAGCAATTCATGGAATTTCGGGTCGTGAATATTACCGCCATGAAAACCGCCGATATCCGTCGTCCACCACGGTATCCCCGCGATTCCCATATTGAGTCCGGCAGCAAACTGGTTGCGCAGCGATCTAAACGAGGAGTGAATATCCCCAGACCAGACCAGAGCGCCGTACTTCTGACTGCCGGCCCAGGCGCAGCGTAGCAGGTTGATAACCTGGTCTTCGCCATCGGCTTTCATGCCGTCAAAAAAGGTTTTAGCGTACATACGTGGGTAGATATTGCCCACTTCCAGTACCGGCCCGGCATGGTAGCGATAGTTGTCGTAGTCGTAAACGCTGAACTCAGGTTCGGCTTCATCTAACCAGAATAACTTCACGCCTTTATCGTAATAGTTGCGTTTGGCTTTGCCCCAGACGTAGTCGCGCGCGCCCGGATGAGTCGCATCAAAGTAAGTGGTATTGCCGAGGAAATCCATATTGATCGGCAAGCCACGTTCCGTTTGTACCAGCCAGCCGTTTTCGCGCATTTCCCGATAGCTTTCGGTACGGTTATCCACCGTCGGCCAGACGGAGACCATCAGTTCAATTCCCAGCGATTTCAGCTCGGCAATCATGGCATCAGGATCGGGCCAGTCGCGCGCATCGAACATCCAGTCACCCTGATTCGGCCAGTGAAAGAAGTCGATAACGATCACTGAGATAGGCAGATTGCGGCGCTTATATTCGCGGGCGACCTCCAGCAGCTCTTCCTGCGTACGATAACGGAGTTTGCACTGCCAGAAGCCCATGGCGTAGTCCGGCATCATCGGCGGCGTGCCGGTAGCCAGCGCGTAAGCCCGGCTAATTTCTGCCGGGGTATCGCCAGCCGTGATCCAGTAGTCCAGCTGTTCGCTGACCTGCGCTTCCCATTCGGTAACGTTTTGGGCAAAGGTTACGCGTCCGACTGCCGGGTTGTTCCATAAAAATCCGTAGCCCAGACTGGAGAGCATAAACGGTACTGAGGCCTGGGAGTTACGTTGCGCCAGCTCAAGCACGCATCCTTTGAGATCCAGGTTGGCCTGTTGATACTGCCCCATGCCATAAATTTTTTCCCCTTCGGTGGCTTCGAAGCGGGCTTTCAGTGAATATTTCCCACCCTGAATAGGGCGGAACTCGCGTCCCTCAAGGTTGAGTGCGCTGACGTACTGGCCGTGAGATGATTCATCCTCGCCAATTTCGCCCCGCAGGCGCCAGAACTCCTGCAACAGGGGTTTGTGTGGATGGCGGTAAAAGGTAACCTGTCCTTTTTGATTGACGATAGCGATAATTTTGCCGTTGGTCAGCGTTGCCTGGTGGTGCTCATAATCAATGTGGCACTGACTTTCTGCGACTGGCTCAGTCAATGCCCAGTCTTCATTTCTCATTACCGGCAGATGACGGCCGCTGCGTACGCGCAGGCTGTTCTCGCCCCAGGGTTCAATCCATAAATAGCGATCGTTTTGCTGCCAGACCAGACGACGCGGGTCTTGTTGCATAAATGGCATGGTGGTGCCTCCCATATTCGAGGGTGAAGGTAAAGAACGTTATGAGTTGACGGTTTCCAGATCGTGGCGAATCTTCTCTTCCATCGCTTCGTATTTGCGAAAGAAAAGTAGTGGGATCGCTGCGAGCGCGAAGAGTAGGGCGGGTGCCCAGATAAAGGCCCAGATAATGCCCTCCAGACCCGCAGCACTCTGGGCATGGTTGGGGACATAGCCAAAACTGTTCATGATCCAGGCGGCGAAAGCGGTGCCGAGGCCACTACCCATCTTGATGCAGAAGGTGCTGCCGAAGGCGATAAGAATGCCGGTAGCCTTAATACCGGTCTTCCAGGCGCCGAAATCGACGGCGAAGCCCAGCATGGCAAACGGCATTGAGCAGGCGATACCGCTGCCGATATTGCCGAGTATCCAGGCGGCGATGAGGAAAGTAATGTTGTCCGCTGCCAGCCACATCATGACGCCGCCAAACGTGGCGACCAGCAGACCGCCTACCCATATCCAGGTTTTAGCCAGGTACTTGCTAAAGAAGGGGATAGCGATGATAAACAGGATCTGAATCGTCGCCAGGCTGTTAATCAGCGGTACCAGATCTTTACGGTCGAGGTTGTAGGTCAGATAATAGACAATGGTCGTGTTGCGCTGCTGTAGGGCAATCCAGAAGATCAGATTAGCCAGCACCATCAGGATCCACGGCCAGTTACCTTTCATCGCCGCGAAACTTTTTTTCATCGGCAACTTAGGTTCATGCTGTATTTTATCCGTATCCATTTCACGAATGTTTTTAAACGCAAAGAGCGTTAGCGCGCAGGATATAATGGCAAACGTAATTGCCGTATAAATAAAACCAGCGTGATCATCACCGTTACCTAAAAAAGCGACTAACGGCAAGGCGGTCGCGTTCATTAATAAAACCCCAATTTGCCCACCGGTCATTCGCCAGGAATTTAAAACCAGTCTTTCCTTGGGAGATAAGGTCATCAGGGGTAATATTGCACTGAGTGGTGTATTAAGTCCGGTAAATAGAATGCTGGCAATCATATAAGATATTGCTGCATAGATGGCTTTTCCTGTCATACTGATATCAGGAGACCAAAATGACAGCGCGCTGAATACCGCAAAAGGCAGCGGTAACCATAAAAACCAGGGACGACATTTACCGTAGCGTGAACGCGTTTTATCGATGATGATCCCCCATATGGGGGCGTCTATGCCATCGATAATACGCGCCAGCAGCAGGATAACGCCTGCTACGGCAAGGCTAATGCCCGCAACGTCTGTGTAGAAATATAAAATGTACGTTGAACCGAAGCAGTACAGCAGATTACCCGCCACATCCAAAGAGCCGTAGCTAATACGCTGTAGTAAAGACAATGATGCTGACCCGGAAGGCTGGGTATCCTCAATGACAGAACTCATAATGATAACTCCGATATTGGTACGATACGCCCAGAAAAACAACCTCTACTTTCTAAGCAAGTTTTGAATATTATTTTTATGTCGTTTTTGAATTTAACCTCAGATTAAAATGAGTAAGTAAGGTGTACATGAAAAGTAGTTAACCCGACGGCATCAATCAATTATTAAATCTTACATCAGGATTGCGTTTATTAGTTTTTGAATGAGCGATGTTTTTATTTGCTAAGGTGGTCACAGTTTTTTCAGTAATGAAATAAGAAAAGGAAAACAGTGAAAGAAAATAACTTTCAAGTATTACGTGACTGAGGGAGGGGTAGCTGAAAAAATAGGCTGGTCAGGAAGAGCGTGAACGAGTGAGGTCAGCGCCAGCGGTTGACGAGCAAAACGGCAGATAGCAGGCATAAAAAAACCCGCTTTACGCGGGTTTTTCTACAAAGCTGATAACAAGCAGGCGATTAAGCCAGTTTGTTGATCTGTGCAGTCAGGTTAGCTTTATGACGTGCAGCTTTGTTTTTGTGGATCAGACCTTTAGCAGCCTGACGGTCCACGATCGGTTGCATTTCGTTAAATGCTTTCAGTGCAGCAGCTTTGTCGCCAGCTTCGATAGCTGCGTATACTTTCTTGATGAAAGTACGCATCATAGAGCGACGGCTTGCGTTGTGCTTACGAGCCTTTTCAGACTGAACGGCGCGCTTCTTAGCTGATTTGATATTAGCCAAGGTCCAACTCCCAAATGTGTTCTATATGGACAATTCAAAGGCCGAGGAATATGCCCTTTTAGCCTTCTTTTGTCAATGGATTTGTGCAAATAAGCGCCGTTTAAATTGCAGCACTCGTTGCGTAGTGATGGCGCAGGATTCTACCAGCTTGCGTGCTGTGAATACAGCCTTTCCATGAGAAAAATTGCATTAAGCGGCGGGTTTTGGGGCGGAGTTTGCCGCATGGCGATGAAAAGCATCTTCTTTATGTTTCATCAGGGCAATAGTCGGTTAACCTTGACCGCTGTACAAGGTATACTCTTGCGATTTTCACTGTTTTGAGTCAGACATGAAGCTGATACGCGGCATACATAATCTCAGTCAGGCCCCGCATGGGTGTGTGCTGACCATTGGTAATTTCGACGGCGTACATCGGGGGCATCGCGCTCTACTGCAGGGTTTGCAGGAAGAAGGACGCAGACGCGGTCTGCCGGTGGTGGTCATGATTTTCGAACCGCAGCCGCTGGAGCTGTTCGCGACGGATAAAGCGCCCGCTCGCCTGACGCGCCTGCGTGAAAAACTGCATTACCTTGCGCAGTGCGGCGTGGACTATGTGCTGTGCGTGAAATTCGATCGCCGCTTTGCCGCTTTGACGGCGCAAACGTTTATCAGCGAACTGCTGGTGGAGCGACTTGGCGTGCAATTTCTTGCCGTCGGCGATGATTTCCGCTTTGGTGCTAGCCGCGCGGGCGATTTCTTGTTATTACAGAAGGCGGGGGCGGAGTATGGTTTTGCGGTTTCCAGCACCCAAACCTTTTGTGAAGGCGGCGTGCGTATCAGTAGTACCGCAGTGAGACAGGCGCTGGCGGAAGATAACCTGGCGCTTGCCGAAAGCCTGCTGGGACATCCCTTTACTATTTCCGGGCGTGTCGTTCATGGCGACGAGCTGGGACGTACCATTGGCTTCCCGACGGCGAACTTACCGCTGCGCCGTCAGGTCTCCCCGGTCAAAGGGGTCTATGCGGTGGAAGTCACCGGGCTTGGCGATAAGCCGTTACCCGGCGTAGCGAACATTGGCACTCGTCCAACGGTGGCTGGCGTGCGTCAACAACTGGAAGTGCATCTGCTGGATGTTGTAATGGACCTCTACGGTCGCCATATAGATGTAATACTGCGTAAAAAGATACGTAATGAGCAGCGATTTGCGTCGCTTGATGAGCTAAAAGCGCAAATCGCACGCGATGAGTTAACGGCCCGCAAGTTTTTTGGGCTAGCCGGGCAGGTGTAACCCTGACGGTGTTTATCAAACCGAAATACGGAACCGAGAATCTGATGAGTGACTATAAATCGACCCTGAATTTGCCGGAAACAGGGTTCCCGATGCGCGGCGACCTCGCCAAGCGTGAACCGGGAATGCTGGCGCGTTGGACCGATGATGATCTGTACGGCATCATTCGTGCGGCCAAAAAAGGCAAAAAAACCTTCATTCTGCATGATGGCCCTCCATATGCGAATGGCAGCATTCATATTGGTCACTCAGTTAACAAGATTCTGAAAGACATTATCGTGAAGTCCAAAGGACTGTCGGGATTTGACTCGCCTTACGTGCCGGGCTGGGACTGTCACGGTCTGCCTATCGAGTTGAAAGTCGAGCAGGAGTTCGGTAAGCCGGGCGAGAAATTCACTGCCGCTGAATTCCGCGCCAAGTGCCGCGAATATGCCGCTACGCAGGTTGACGGCCAGCGTAAAGACTTCATTCGTCTGGGCGTGTTGGGCGACTGGTCGCATCCGTACCTGACCATGGACTTCAAAACCGAAGCCAACATCATCCGCGCGCTGGGCAGAATTATCAAAAACGGTCATCTGCACAAAGGCGCTAAGCCGGTGCACTGGTGCGTTGACTGCCGTTCCGCGCTGGCGGAAGCGGAAGTTGAATATTACGACAAAACTTCACCGTCTATCGACGTGGCGTTCCGCGCCGTCGATCAGGATGCGGTGAAAGCGAAGTTCGGTCTGCCGGGCGTGAGCGGCCCTGTGTCGCTGGTTATCTGGACCACCACGCCGTGGACACTACCGGCTAACCGCGCCATCTCCCTGGCGCCGGACTTTGATTATGCGCTGGTGCAGATTGACGGCCAGGCGGTGATTCTGGCGAAAGATCTGGTTGAAAGCGTCATGCAGCGTATTGGCGCGGCTGAATACACCATTCTCGGCACCGTTAAAGGCGCGGAGCTGGAACTGCTGCGCTTTACCCATCCGTTTATGGGCTTTGACGTGCCGGCGATCCTCGGCGATCACGTCACCCTGGACGCCGGTACCGGCGCGGTACATACCGCCCCTGGTCACGGCCCGGATGACTACGTGATCGGTCAAAAGTATGGCCTGGAAACCGCTAACCCGGTTGGCCCGGACGGCACTTACCTGCCAGGCACATATCCAACGCTTGACGGTGTTAACGTCTTCAAAGCGAACGATATCGTTATTGAACTGCTGAAAGAAAAAGGCGCGCTACTGCATGTCGAAAAAATGCAGCACAGCTATCCGTGCTGTTGGCGTCACAAAACGCCGATCATTTTCCGCGCGACCCCGCAGTGGTTCGTCAGCATGGATAAAGAAGGGCTTCGTCAACAGTCGCTGAAAGAGATCAAAGGCGTTCAGTGGATCCCGGACTGGGGTCAGGCGCGTATTGAATCAATGGTCGCTAACCGTCCTGACTGGTGTATCTCACGTCAGCGTACCTGGGGCGTACCGATGTCGCTGTTCGTGCATAAAGAAACGCAGGAGCTGCTGCCGATTGAGCGTACTCTGGCGGCGATGGAAGAGGTGGCGAAACGCGTCGAAGTTGACGGTATCCAGGCGTGGTGGGATCTCGACCCGAAAGAGATCCTCGGCGAAGATGCCGATCAATACGAGAAAGTTCCGGATACGTTGGACGTTTGGTTTGATTCCGGTTCCACCAGTTACTCCGTGGTTGACGCACGTCCGGAATTCGCCGGTCACGCTGCCGATATGTATCTGGAAGGCTCTGACCAGCATCGCGGCTGGTTTATGTCCTCCCTGATGATTAGCGTGGCGATGAAAGGCAAAGCGCCATACCGCCAGGTACTGACTCACGGTTTCACCGTCGATGGTCAGGGGCGCAAGATGTCCAAGTCCATCGGTAACACCGTGTCGCCACAGGATGTGATGAATAAACTGGGCGCGGATATCCTGCGTCTGTGGGTGGCGTCTACTGACTATACCGGCGAAATGGCGGTCTCTGACGAAATCCTGAAACGTGCTGCCGACAGCTATCGCCGTATCCGTAATACCGCGCGCTTCCTGCTGGCGAACCTTAATGGCTTCAATCCGGCCACCGATATGGTCAAACCGGAAGAGATGGTTGTGCTGGACAGGTGGGCGGTGGGCTGCGCGAAAACGGCGCAGCAAGAGATTCTGAAGGCATACGAAGCTTACGACTTCCATGAGGTGGTACAGCGCCTGATGCGCTTCTGCTCCGTTGAAATGGGTTCGTTCTACCTCGACATCATCAAAGACCGCCAGTACACCGCGAAGGCTGATAGCGTCGCGCGTCGTAGCTGCCAGACTGCGCTGTATCATATCGCAGAAGCGCTGGTTCGCTGGATGGCGCCGATCATGTCCTTCACGGCTGATGAAATCTGGGGCTACCTGCCGGGCGAGCGTGAAAAATATGTCTTCACCGGCGAATGGTACGACGGGTTGTTTGGCCTGGAAGAGAATGAAGAATTTAATGACGCATTCTGGGACGATGTCCGCTATATCAAGGACCAGGTCAACAAAGAGCTGGAAAATCAGAAAGCCAATGGCATCAAATCGAACCTGGAAGCAAAAGTGACGCTGAAATATGCTGACGATGCTAACGGTACGATCAAGAAGCTGAAACTGTTGGGTGAAGAGGTCAGATTTATCTTCATTACTTCCCAGTTCGTGATTTCTGAGCAAGCGGGGGGTATTGATGATGAAAATATTCAGTACAATGCTGGTAATACGACAGTTCAGGCAGTGGTAACGCGTGCCGAGGGTGATAAGTGTCCGCGCTGCTGGCACTACACTACTGATGTCGGCAAGGTGGCGGAACATGCAGATATCTGCGGACGCTGTGTCAGCAACATCGCCGGTAATGGCGAACAACGTAAATTTGCCTGATGAGTAAACCACTCTGTTCAACAGGACTACGCTGGCTATGGCTGGTAGTAGTCGTGCTGATTATCGATTTGGGCAGCAAATACCTGATCCTCCAGAATTTCGCTCTGGGGGATACGGTAGGGCTGTTCCCGTCGCTTAATTTGCATTATGCGCGTAACTACGGCGCGGCTTTTAGCTTCCTGGCGGATAGCGGCGGCTGGCAGCGCTGGTTCTTTGCCGGGATTGCGATAGGGATCTGCGTAATTCTTTTGGTGATGATGTATCGCTCGAAAGCGACGCAGAAGCTGAATAACATCGCTTATGCGTTAATCATCGGCGGCGCGCTGGGTAACCTGTTCGACCGCCTGTGGCACGGCTTTGTTGTCGATATGATCGATTTTTACGTCGGCGACTGGCATTTCGCGACGTTCAACCTTGCCGATAGCGCGATCTGTATCGGCGCGGCGCTGATTGTACTGGAAGGCTTTTTGCCGAAGCCGACAGCGAAAGAACAGGCATAAGCATAAATACCGGGTGGCGCTTATCCGGTTTTGTAGGCCTGATAAGCGCAGCGCCATCAGGCAAACGTGGTGCCGGATGGCGGTGAAAACGCCTTATCCGGCCTACGGTTTTATCGTTCTTTATGCCTCCGGGCAAAACACGTGAGCAATTTGCATGTCTAAATCCGTACAGAGCAACAGCGCGATCCTCGTTCACTTCACCCTGAAACTGGATGATGGCTCAACGGCGGAATCTACCCGCAATAACGGCAAGCCAGCCCTGTTCCGCCTTGGCGATACCTCGCTTTCCGAAGGTCTGGAGCAGCAGCTTCTGGGGTTGAAAGAAGGGGAAAAGAAAGCGTTTTCGCTGGAGCCTGACGCCGCGTTTGGCGTCCCCAGTCCGGACTTGATCCAGTATTTCTCGCGCCGTGAGTTTATGGCGGCGGGCGAACCGGAAGTCGGGGCGATTATGCTTTTTACCGCAATGGATGGCAGCGAAATGCCTGGCGTGATTCGCGAAATCAACGGCGACTCGATTACCGTTGATTTTAACCATCCGCTGGCCGGGCATACCGTTCACTTTGATATTGAAGTGCTGGAAATCGATCCGGCGCTGGAGGCATAAACATGCAGATCCTGTTGGCCAACCCACGCGGTTTTTGCGCCGGGGTAGACCGCGCTATCAGCATTGTTGAAAATGCGCTCGCCATTTACGGCGCGCCAATTTACGTTCGGCACGAAGTCGTGCATAACCGCTATGTAGTGGACAGCCTGCGCAAGCGCGGGGCGATCTTTATAGAACAAATTAGCGAAGTGCCGGATGGCGCCATTCTGATTTTCTCCGCTCATGGGGTTTCCCAGGCGGTGCGTAACGAGGCGAAAAGCCGCGATCTTACCGTTTTTGACGCCACCTGCCCGCTGGTGACGAAAGTCCATATGGAAGTGGCGCGCGCCAGCCGTCGCGGTGAAGAATCTATTCTCATCGGCCACGCCGGGCACCCGGAAGTGGAAGGCACCATGGGCCAGTACAGCAACCCGGAAGGGGGGATGTACCTGGTGGAGTCGCCAGAGGACGTCTGGACGCTGAATGTCAAAAATGAAGGCAAGCTCTCCTTCATGACGCAAACCACGCTTTCCGTGGACGATACGTCCGATGTGATTGATGCGCTGCGTAAACGCTTTCCGAAAATCGTCGGCCCGCGCAAAGACGATATTTGCTATGCCACTACTAATCGTCAGGAAGCGGTGCGGGCGCTGGCTGAGCAGGCTGACGTAGTGCTGGTGGTCGGCTCGAAAAACTCTTCTAACTCTAACCGGCTGGCGGAACTGGCCCAACGGATGGGAAGAACCGCGTTTCTTATCGACGATGCGGCGGATATCCAGGAGGCGTGGGTGAAAGAAGCCGCCTGCGTCGGCGTCACTGCTGGCGCTTCCGCGCCGGATATTCTGGTGCAGAATGTTATTGCGCGTCTGCGCGAGTTTGGCGGCGGCGAAGCCGTCACGCTTGAGGGGCGCGAAGAAAATATTGTTTTTGAAGTGCCGAAAGAGCTGCGTGTGGATGTTCGTGAGGTCGAATAAGATTTCATAATTCAGAAATCTGCCTGATGACGCTACGTTGACCAGATCTTAAGAATTTCTTTTGATATTCAATGTGCGACAGGAAGAATAAGGCGTAGTCGTCATCCGTTGCTAATGCCCCACCTTTTTGCTATTCATCTGAAAAACCAGCACAATCGTTGCTGGTTTTTTGGTTGTAATGCCTACAGGGATAAGGGAAATGGGCAAAATAAAATATGGATTGCCAACGTTACTCGCCATCGGCTTTTGGATGGACGCAACAAGCGCCACGGTGCTGGAGCTACCTGCCTGGGAGCGAAACTATACCGGGACTATCGCGGGGAAACCGGTAAACGTTAATATCACGCGATTTGGTAACTCTCTTAATGGGTATTACTGCTATGAACCTTGCAATCAGCACAAGGCAGTGATTGTTCTACGCGGCTCACTCCAGGATAAAGAGGTGCATCTTGAAGAACGCGTAAAGGCGCTTTCGGGTTACTGGAATGCGGAAATCTCCAGCAGTGAGATTAAAGGCGAATGGACGTCCGCAGATAAAAAACGACATTTTCCTGTTGCCCTTATCTATTACAAACCTAAAAACTCCCCTGATATTGTGCTGGTCACGAACACGAATGATGCAGGGGGTTACGACCCTTCCAAAGAGATTGATTGCGGCAATACGCCGGCCATTTCGACGATAAAATTATACCGTGATGGTAAACTCATACAGACCTTAGATACCGCCTCGGTGGGCACTTGTAGCCCGTTTATGCCTCAATGGGGGGATGTCAATTTTGATGGCTACCCGGATCTATCGATTGTAACAGAGTTACTTGCTGGGCCGGATGCTCCAGTACAAACATGGCTCTATGACCCCGCCAAACAGCGTTATGTTGATGCGCCAGCGTCTTATCAGGAAATCACTTCACCAGAGATCGATGCTGAACATAAACAGATTGTCAGCTATTGGCGCGGCGGTTGCTGCAGCCATGGCGTCAATGTGTATCGCTGGAAAGGAAAAACGATTGAACTGATCGATCGCGGTGAAAGCTACTTTCAGCCTGTGATAAGTAAAGGCAAAATGTATAACTGCTACATGACACCTTCCTACGCTGATGGGCGTATTATTTATCCGCTAGTACGTAAAAATGGTCATTTGACGCCGCCTCTTAGCCTTGATGGGACGTGTCAATCTTTTTGGCTAACCGGTAATGTTCGTACCGTGATTCAGGCAGAAAAACCCGGCGCTGAGCCCGAATCGCTTGAGATTCAGTGGCAGGAAAACAAAGCATCGCCAGGGCGTTTTTGCCCATTAGTTCCGTTTGTCGAAGGTGATAAGCTAAGTCCGCGTCTGGTGACGGATGACGATGTGCCTGATGCCTGTATCAGTCGCGCTGAGTATGAAGATATAAAACAATAGGTCAGGAGAGCATTAATGACAGCATCCCTACACATTATTCTTGATACCGATCCGGGCATTGATGACGCGGCTGCGATTGCCGCTGCGCTGTTCGCCCCCCAGCTTGATCTGCAACTAATAACCACCGTTGCCGGCAACGTTTCGGTTGAAAAAACGACCCGTAATGCGTTGCAGCTTCTGCATTTCTGGGACGCCGATGTGCCACTTGCACAAGGGGCCGCGACGCCGCTGCTGCGTCCGTTACGCGATGCGGCATACGTCCACGGCGAATCCGGCATGGAAGGCTATGATTTTGTCGACCATCAGCGCCAACCGTTGGCGAAGCCTGCGTTTATCGCTATCCGGGATGTGCTGATGAACGCCCCGGAGCCCATGACATTAGTGGCGATTGGGCCATTGACCAATATTGCGTTGCTACTGATGCACTATCCGGAGTGCGCGTGTAACATTCGCCGTCTGGTGTTGATGGGCGGTTCCGCAGGGCGCGGCAATTTTACGCCTAATGCTGAATTTAACATTGCTGTCGATCCGGAGGCCGCGGCGCTGGTGTTCCGCAGCGGTCTGGAGATTGTGATGTGTGGGCTGGACGTCACGAATCAGGCAATGCTCTCGCCAGATTTTCTGAATAAACTGCCCGCGCTGAATCGTACCGGTAAGATGTTGCACAGCCTGTTCAACCATTATCGCAGCGGTAGTATGCGCACTGGCGTCCGGATGCACGATCTTTGCGCGATCGCCTGGCTGGTGCGTCCGGAGCTTTTTACCCTGCAATCCTGTTTTGTGGCCGTAGAAACGCAGGGGCAATATACCGCCGGTACCACGGTGGTGGATATTGAAGGGCGTCTGGGGCAGTCCGCCAACGCGCAGGTGGCGCTGGCGCTGGATGTGGACGGTTTTCGTCAGTGGGTAGCTGAGGTGTTTGCCTATGCGCCGTAATTACATGTTGGCGCCATAATCTCATACTTTGCCGCGATAGAGTCTCTCCGGCCTGCCCACTTTCCCGTAGCTGATCTCCGCTTCGAGAAAGTTATTTTTCACGCCTTGTTCCAGATAGCGTCGGGCAGTGGTTTTACTGCTGCCCAGAATTTGCGCCAGAGTGTCTGCTGTATGTATTGCCTGCGGGTCGGTGAATATTTGTCGTACCCGGTTGAAGGTGTTTTCATCAATTCCCCGCAGTCCGCTATTCGGTTCTGCGGTTTGTTCTTTGGCCTGGATATTAAATAAGGCATCAACGTGCGTCTGGTTTGCCTGCTCACTGGAACGTAACGAACTGCGGTAACGGGTGAACCGCTCCAGGGTATGCTGCAGGCGCTGATAATGTACCGGCTTAATCAGATAATCGAATACGCCCATGCGTAAGGCATCGCTGATGGTATCCATATGATTGTCGGCGGTAATGAAAATAATTCGCCCTGTGTAGTTGGTGCTGATGGTATGACGAATTAAATCGATCCCTTTGCCATCGGGTAAAAAATTATCCAATAGAATTAACTGTGGTTGATAGAGGCGTATTTGCTTCTTCGCACTTTCCAGTTTGTCTGCGATGCCGACGATTGAAAACTGGGGAAAAAGCTTGATGGTGTCCACTAGGATTTCCGCTAGCATCGGTTCGTCTTCAACGATGAGTGTCGTAATGCTATCCATGTTATTCTTCTCTGGTAAAAGGGATATAGAGGGTAAAAATGGTGCCAAAAGGATTATTGTTATCGACGATAATGTCGCCATTGGCCTGCTTGACGTAGCTGTGCACCAACCATAATCCAATTCCGTGATCGCCGTTATTGTGGGTGGTCACTCCACGCTCGAAAATATGCTGGCGGATATTTTCGTCAATACCACATCCCTGATCGGCAACTTCAATAATGACTTCATTACCTTCGCTGTTGATCAGGCACTCAATCTGTCGCGAGCCTTCGCGATTGAGCAGGGTGGCGTTATAGGCGTTGTCCAATAAATTGCCAACAATCGAAATCCATTCATTATGCGAGAGCGATGACGGCAGGTGTTCAACAAAGCTTGAAGGATCGAAAATCAGCTCCAGCCCCAGCTCTTTTGCCCGATAATATTTACCGATTAATAGCCCCGCAAGGTGGTGGTCGCGGAAATTATGGGAAATAAAATCGAGTACTTTCTGGTGGCTTTCCGACTGCTGCTGAATCAGCGCCAGCGCATTATCGTAGCGCTTCAGGAACAGCAGTCCGGCAATGGTGGAAATAAGGTTGCGATGCTCATGCTGCACGGCGCGCAGGTTATCGGCGTATTGCCGCACCTGACTTAACTGCAGGCTGAGTGTATTGATATCGTCTTTGTTGCGAAAGCTAATAACCCAGCCCTGAGGCTGGTTGTCAATAATGACCGCCATGCGACTGGCGATGACTTTCATTTGGTTAAAGGTGACGATCTCATCTTTTTTGTTTTTTTGCGGCGCATCGTAAAAGAAGGCCTCCGGCAACACGACATGGTGGATTGCATAGCCAATGAGTTCAGACTCCGGTTGGCTCAGATTCAGTAAGCGGCGAGCCGTTTGGTTAATAGCGGTAATACGGTGATGGGAGTCAATGGCGATCAACCCTTCAAATACCGACTCAAACAACACGCTTTGCTGAATTAATAGTTGTGAAAGCTGCTGCGGCTCCATGTTAAGCATCTGCTTTTTAATATGCAGCGAGAAGCGGCGGGCGCAGTACAACAGTACCAGCAGCAGTAACGCCATCGGGAACAGCAACGAGCTGATTTGTAAGTTAAGCCAGCTCTCCAACTGTTCCAGAGTATAGCCGACGGAAACAATACCGATGACTTTACCGGTACTGTCCTGAATCGGGGATTTACCACGTAGGGAAGAGCCTAATGAACCTTTGCGCACCGATACGTAGCTTTTAGCGTTATACAGCGCGTCGTCGCTATCGCCGCCCTCCATATATTTGCCGATCTCATCCGGGTTGACGTGATACAGTCGCTGACCTTTTTCGTTGCCAACGGTAATGTAAGTCGCATCCGAAAACGAGCGCATTGGGTCAATCAGCGCTTTGATGCGTGACAAATCATGCGCCTCTACGGCTTCAACTAATTCTGGCATAGCGGATATTTGCATTGCCTGAATAAGCGCACGTTGGCCCACCTGATAATGCAGGCGCTCTTTCGTGATATCGGTCAGATACCAGGTGATTGCCAGCATCACGATGGTGGATGTAAACAGGATCAGTAGAAATATCCGGTTTTGAAACGAGCGTCTGGCAAACCAGCGTGTAATTTCCCGTATAAACATATTGGTATTTAGATATTTAATTACGGTATTTTCTTGCATTCGGCATCACCGGAACCTGAACCAGTTCATACTTACTTTTCTTTCAGAAAAAATTTGGATGAAAATGGGATACGACATGCGTATCCCATCCACTATTACATCGCCAGCACGTACTTCAGCATCACGCCCGCCGCAATGGCCGAACCGATAACCCCCGCCACGTTCGGGCCCATCGCGTGCATCAGCAGGAAGTTCTGCGCGTCTGATTCCAGGCCCACCTTGTTCGATACGCGGGCCGCCATCGGCACCGCCGAGACCCCCGCCGAACCGATAAGCGGGTTGATTTTGTTCTTACTGCACAGGTTCAGCAGCTTCGCCATCAGCACCCCGGCGGCAGTCCCGATACCAAAGGCAATCACACCCAGCAGCAGAATGCCCAGCGTCTGCGGCTGCAGGAACTTGTCCGCTACCAGCTTCGCGCCCACCGACAGCCCGAGGAAAATGGTGACGATATTAATCAGCCCGTTCTGTACCGTGTCGCTCAGACGCTCCACCACGCCGCTTTCACGCATCAGATTGCCAAAGCAGAACATCCCCAGCAGCGGCGCGGCGTCCGGCAGCA
>OKEE01000168.1_pt1 | contig 37867 bp, 56 predicted proteins | sample 1611071 | NCBI WGS metagenome assembly OKEE01 (sample SAMN04436708, study PRJEB24849) | human gut metagenome | biome: human gut; feature: NICU; material: stool | host: Homo sapiens | place: USA: Saint Louis, MO | collected 2010-09-07 | reverse complement strand
CTCGCGTGGAATTACGTAAAACGCTTACGTTGATTCCGGTTGTTATGATGGGCCTGGCCTATATGCAACCGATGACGCTGTTTGATACATTCGGTATCGTATCAGGCCTCACAGACGGTCATGTGCCAACGGCATATGGCTTCGCGCTGATTGCGATCCTCTTTACCGCGCTGAGCTACGGTAAACTGGTGCGTCGCTATCCGTCTGCGGGTTCCGCCTACACCTATGCCCAGAAATCCATCAGCCCGACGGTTGGCTTTATGGTGGGCTGGTCTTCGCTGCTCGACTATCTGTTCGCGCCGATGATCAACATTCTGCTGGCAAAAATCTATTTTGAAGCGCTGGTGCCGTCGATTCCATCCTGGATGTTCGTTGTGGCGCTGGTGGCCTTTATGACGGCCTTTAACCTGCGCAGCATCAAGTCTGTCGCCAACTTTAACTCCGTTATCGTTGTGCTTCAGGTTGTGCTGATTGCGGTTATTCTTGGCATGGTGATTTACGGCGTATTCCACGGCGAAGGCGCGGGCACCCTGGCGAGCAGCAAGCCGTTCTGGTCTGGTGATGCGCATGTTATCCCGATGATTACCGGGGCAACCATTCTGTGCTTCTCCTTTACCGGTTTTGACGGGATCAGCAACCTGTCTGAAGAAACCAAAGATGCAGAGCGCGTAATTCCTCGTGCCATCTTCCTGACGGCGCTGATTGGCGGTCTGATCTTTATTTTCTCGACCTATTTCCTGCAGCTGTACTTCCCGGATATCTCTCGCTTCAAGGATCCGGATGCGTCTCAGCCGGAAATTATGCTGTACGTGGCGGGTAAAGCGTTCCAGGTCGGCGCGCTGATCTTCTCCACCATCACCGTACTGGCGTCCGGTATGGCCGCGCATGCAGGCGTTGCGCGTCTGATGTACGTAATGGGCCGCGATGGCGTATTCCCGAAAAGCTTCTTCGGCTACGTGCATCCAACCTGGCGTACCCCGGCAATGAACATTATCCTGGTCGGTGCGATCGCGCTTCTGGCGATTAACTTTGACCTGGTGATGGCAACGGCGCTGATTAACTTCGGTGCGCTGGTGGCGTTCACCTTTGTTAACCTGTCGGTGATCTCTCAGTTCTGGATCCGTGAAAAGCGTAACAAGACGCTGAAAGATCACTTCCAGTATCTGTTCCTGCCGATGTGCGGTGCCCTGACCGTGGGCGCGCTGTGGGTTAACCTGGAAGAGAGCTCGATGGTGCTTGGCCTGATTTGGGCGGGTATCGGTCTGGTTTACCTGGCCTGCGTCACGAAGAGCTTCCGTAACCCGGTTCCGCAGTACGAAGACGTCGCGTAAGACTGTGTCGGGTGGCGGCTATGCCTTACCCGACCTACATACCCCGTAGGCCCGCGTAAGCGCCGCGCCACCGGGCAAAAAAAAGCCGGAGACTTCGCCTCCGGCTTTTTTATACCTATCGATCAAACTATCTCTTGCGCGTACTGGAACAGGGATTTCAGCAGCGCCTGTTTCTCAGCATTCCCTTCATACTGGCCGTAGAGCATCTCCAGCTCCTGTGCATAGCTGTGCAGGTATTCTGGGGTAAACACGTTGCGACGATGCTGCAGCCAGCGTTCCTGCTCGGCTTCATCCAGCGTGCCGGGGTAATTACGCGCGCGGTAATTAAACATCAGCTTTTCGATGCGCTTATCGGCGAAGGTGATATCCAGCGCCGGTAAGTTGCGCGGCTCTGTTTGCAGAACGATATTCATGGCCGCGCGATCGGCATCGCTGAAGAAACCGTTATAGAGTTGGGCGTCCACGTTTTCAGACGGCACGAACGGCTCGGCTTCGGCAAAAATGGCCACGGCTTTCTCGCGCACCTGCGGATTTTCACGCAGCACTTTGAGATTATCGAGGCAGTGCTGGCGGTTAATGCCCAGCCTGTCAGCATCTTCCGGGCGCAGCGTATTCGCCTGCGCCAGGACCGGACATTTATTGATATGCACCAGTTTGACCGGCACCGCCGGCAGATCGCCGAGCTCGTTTTTCGGGGTATAAAGCCGTTCGCGCAGGGTATCGCTGTCGAGTTCGAGCAGCGGTGAAATATCGCCCGCCAGGTCCACCATGATGACCGCATTACGGTTGTCCGGATGCCAGGCCAGCGGCGCAACCCAGCTGGTATTGCCGCGCCAGGCGCCAAACATGCCGGAAATATGCACCAGAGGTTTCATCTGCGGTACGTCGATAAGGGTCATAAGCTTCTGCTTGCTGCGATGGCTCAGCAGATACTCAAACAGCCGGGGCTGTGCGCTTTTCACCAGCTTTGCCATGGCAATGGTGGCATAGACGTCCGCCATCGCGTCGTGGGCATTGCTGTGCTCGATACCGTTGGCGCGCGTCAGGTGTTCCAGCCGGAAGCTGGTCAGCCCTTCCTCATTTTCCGGCCAGTGAATGCCTTCAGGACGCAGGGCGTAGCAGGCGCGCATGATGTCGAGTAAATCCCAGCGTGAATTGCGGTTCTGCCAGCTCCAGGCATAGGGATCGTAGAAGTTGCGATAGAAGATGTTGCGCGTCACTTCGTCATCGAAGCGGATGTTGTTGTAACCGACCACGCAGGTATTGGGAACGGTAAAGAGATCGTGAATGCGTCGGGCGAACTCTGCCTCGTTAACGCCTTTCTCCCGCGCTTCCTGCGGGGTGATGCCGGTAACCATGACCGCGCCGGGCTGCGGCAGGTAGTCATCAGCCGGTTTGCAGTAAAAGACCTCAGGCTCGCCAATAATGTTGAATTCGTCGTCGGTACGGATGGCGGCAAACTGCGCCGGTCGGTCCAGCGCCGGATGCGTGCCAAAGGTTTCGTAGTCGTGGAATAGGAAGGTAGGTTGTTTATCTGTGTCTGCCATTGTTTAATATTGTCCACAATAGTTAATTAACTGCCTGTTATCACTCGAAAAACAACCCTTTTCTCACCTGAGTTTGTCCACGAACGTTAAATATAGTTGTTTACTGTGTCTCGATGTCCATGTGATATTGCGTACCAGAAGTGTACCAAACCACTATTTCTGAGCGTACCAAATATTATTTATGGCTATCAGCGACACAAAACTGCGTACCATTCATGGTAAACCATATTCGGGCCCACAAGAAGTGGCTGATGCTGATGGCCTCAGCGTACGCATTTCTCCAAAGGGGGTCATCCAGTTCCAGTACCGGTATCGCTGGCATGGTAAACCTCATCGTCTTGGCATTGGCCGCTACCCGTCGGTATCTCTAAAGGATGCCAGGCAGATCACGTCTGATTTACGAAACCTTTATTTCTCCGGCACAGATCCGCGCTCCTACTTTGAAGAGAAAACGCAGAACTCCCTGACGGTCGCTCAGTGCCTCGACTACTGGTTCGAAAATTACGTCTCTACAACACTCCGAGAAAAGACTCAGGCGCTATACCGATCAACGGTTATGAAGCGGATGCATGACGCGTTCCCGAATCGACCGGCATCCTCCATCACGGTAAAGCAGTGGGTGGATCTCCTCACCGAAGAGGAAAGGGATAATCCACGAAGAGCGCGTCAGGTGCTTAGCCAGCTTAGATCGGCAATAAGCTGGTGCATGCGGCGTCAGGTGATAGATAGCTGCGCAATTATGAGCATCCAGCCAAGAGACTTTGGCTCCCGTGCTGCTGTGGGTGACCGCGTTCTTTCATATAACGAGCTGGCTCAGATTTGGATGGCTATTGAAAGAAGTCGGGCGTCTACCTCAAACAAGCTTCTTCACCAGATGCTGATGCTTTGGGGTGCGAGGCTCTCAGAGCTCAGGCTGGCAACCAAGACAGAATTTGACCTGCTGGACAACATATGGACCGTTCCGAAAGAGCACAGCAAAATGGGCAACGTCATCCGCCGCCCGATCTTCGAACAGATTCAGCCTTTCCTCGAAAAGGCCATGACAACTTACAATGATGTGCTTTTCCCCGGGGAGGATATAAACGAACCGATCAGCATTGCGGCCGCCAACCGGTTCGTTAATCGAATAAGGGGAGGAATGGACCTTGGATACTGGCGAACCCACGACTTCAGGAGGACGCTGGTTACAAGGCTGTCTGAAATGGATGTTGAGCCACATGTTACTGAGAGGATGCTCGGGCATGAACTTGGCGGGGTAATGGCCGTGTACAACAAACACGACTGGATAGAGGCTCAGCGCAAAGCGTATGAGCTTCACGCTGATAAGCTGTTCTGGCACATCAGGAACATTTCTGGTTAACGCCGCCATTGAGGATCCATCCATCAACAGCTTCCCGCAGGTACGCTTTCGGGTGGGTCCTGACTGGCTTCGGAAACCCGTGCCGGTTGGTGTAGTTCCAGATTGTCTGGCGTGATGAAACCCCAAGCTTGTTCATCACTTCTTTTTCGGGAATCAGGCTGGTGTCGCTCATTGGTGTCTCCAGGCAAAAAAGAACCCGGCGCGGGGCCGGGCAAAAAGGGATCACGAGGTGGCGCTTTCGCACCCAATAGCCAGCTCATAACTGGCTATCAGTTGCGTCATGCATCCTCCTGCTCCGGATCGTTAACATCCCAGCCATTACGCTCAATATTGGTTTGCAGCCGCTTATCTCCTACCTCTTCAATGCTGCGGCCGGTTATCGCTGCGACTTCAGCGTTTGAGTGTCTCCACAGCAGCGCCAGTTCTTCGGTAGTCCATTCAGGCATGACTTTTCCTCCTGACGATCGGGCAAGTGAGTTGCGCTTGCTGCGCACGGAGTGGATGGAGCGGCCGGTTGCCGCGGCGATTTCCTCGGGAGTGAACCGGCCAAACAGAAACAACTCTGCTTTGGTCCATTTCCTGCAGTTGGTATTGCCAGGAAATTTCACGTCGAGGCGAGCGGCCTGGGTGTAAACTGCGCGCTTACTTCTCTCCAGTTTTTCGGCAATCAATGAGACGGGAATCTGTCCGGCAACTTCATGCAGGAACAGGTTTTCCCACGGTTGCCAGTGATTTGCTCCCATGGTTACCTCCATTGCTCGCCAAACGTGAAGCCGATCTCCGCCAGCGCCTCGTCCATCTTCTCGATGAACTCCGGCACCATTTCGTTGAAATCAGTCATGTATTGCGGATCCCGCTCAACGACGACGTGGTGAATGCCTTCGCGTTTCATGCGCGGGTCGTAGTTTGCAAAGAACCAGGCCTCTTTTCCGGTCACCCACATGCTGTACTGTACCTGGGCCATGTACGCATACTTGATGGCTTCGAAACCGCCAAGGCGGAATTTCATGAAGTCGCGGGAGGTGAAAGGGCATTTAAGCTCAAGGCCGAACCCATTACTGCACAGGCCGTCAGGGGAGCACGCAGTGCGCATGCTCTCGTCACGGAACAAGATCGGAGACTCCGTGACTTTCACGTCGGTGGTGAACTCGAAGAGGGTGCGGGCGTCTTCCTCGTACTGCTTGCCCCAGGCCAGCGCCTTGGCGTTAACCTCTGGCGCTACGCCTGTGCATACCTCGGCGAGCAGCGTGTGGAAGTAGGACATTTTCATATCTGTCCACTTCTTCCCCGATCTTGGCTTGGATATGACGTTGTGTACTTCTGAGGCAGTAATGACACCGAGGCGCAGCCGGTGCCACGCCTCATCGCCCTGTTGGATAGTGGTTACGTCAATGCCGGTCCGAGCTAGGATAATTTTCGGTGTCATAGTTTTACCCTGTATACGTTCTGCTTATTTGAACGGGTGCCATCGTGAAACCATATTGCGCACCTGGTGACTTCTATCCATTTACGCCGCTCAAGCTCGGCGATGAACCATGAAACGCGAGACCTTGAAATGCCTAAAATCTTTGCCATGTCGCGAATGCTGTGCTTTCCGCTTCGCAACAGTGAAAGCAGGGAGGGTGTCATGCTGCCGCCTTAGCTTTTTTCTGAAGGAAGTTGAACCCTTTCTGTGCCTCTTCTTCAGTGAGGTCGGACGCCTCAAGAATTGGCCGTTTGAAGATGTCGCTGCACACTGGGAGGAAGTCTTCCTCCCAGTCTTTATTCAGCGATGTTAAGAGATCGGTGATCGCCTGAAGCGTTTCTTCGCTTGCTGCTGGTGGAAGTGCTTCTGTGGTGCTGCGCGGCGTGACGTCACGGATATCAACGTCCAGTGATTTGCCTTCCATTTCTTCGGCGGTAGGCTGCTGTCCAATCTCAGGCCATGCCTTACGCAACGCCTGAGCTTCCGCGCATTTCGCCAGCTGTCCGTATGGGCGCTTTTTCCACATCGCATTCGGCGCCGTTGTTTCGCGGCCGCCGGTGGCATAGTTTTCAATCCAGTATTCTTTGGCGCTGAACTCGACGATCTCGCCGCTGGGCATGCGCTTGAAAACGGTGTATTTGCACCACTGAGGGAAGGTCACCTCGACACCAGTAAGCGTCTGAGTTACATCGGGCCCGAACTCAGGCTCCCATGCCCCGGCATAATCGCCAGAGCGGTCTGCCTGAATGCGGTAAAGCCCGATTCCTGGCATGACCACGTCGCGCCAGTCACCTTTACCTGTTTTCGAGTCTTTGACGTACATCGGAACGAGGTGGACAGGTTTGAGCAACGGATCCAGCTGGCGGGCGCGGCAGTAGTCAAGCGCCATCATTACCGATTCGTCTTTGGCGCCAGGGTAGATGCTGTTCTTCAGTGCACTCCAGGTGGAGACGTCGACGCCTATCTCCTGAAGCGATGTCGCTGTGATTGTTAATTCGTTTGCCATCGTTAATCCCCTCGAAAATTAAAACGGGCAGCCGGTACGGTGTTCCCAGTCGTATTCCGCCTGGGCGTAAGCAACTGCCGAAATGAAATCGTTGTAGGCCTCGCCAGCTTTATCGCTGCGAAGTCCTTCGTATGGGCTGGAGTCAATCGGGATCGTGAAGTGGAAGAGGCCGGACGGTTCTTTTGGCATCATGTCGATGATTTGTTGCGCCCGGTCGTCGATCCACTTCTCTTTCTCGTCGTCGAGCTGTTGCTCAACCCAGCGCCGATCTTCGATTCGGTCGTAAGTGAGGTATGCGTTCATGGTTGCCTCAATATTTGATGTGCGCGTCCTGCACTTTTCCGCCAGCGATAGCCAGCAGTGCTTTCTGCGCGAATTCTTCAGGGATGCCCTGAGCGATCAGGTCGGCGATGACGCGACGGTTGACGGTGCGGCGGTGCTCTTTGTCTGCGGCGCGGCGCGCTTCTTCTTCAGCTTTGCGCTGCTCTTCGGCCAGACGGGCTTTTTCTTTCGCTTCAGCTTCACGCTTGATGCGATCCGCTTCTTCCTGCGCTTTGCGTTTTTCTTCAGCTATGGCGTCCTGTTTCTCACGTTCTGCACGGTCAGCATCTTCTTTGCGTTTACGCTCTGCGGCATCAGCGCGAGCTTTCTCATCAGCTTCGCGCCGCGCTGCAGCATCCAGTTCCGCCTTATGTCTCTCTTCGGCTTCGCGCTTGGCTTTGTCAGCGGCTTCCTGCTTCAGTCGCTCGTCACGTTCACGCTGTGCCTGTTCCGCCTGGCGGCGCTGCTCTTCGCGGTCACGGTCAAACTTGTCATTCATCAGCAGAGCCATTTCGTGGTCCGCTTCAAACTTGGCCGCCAGCTCTTGATCGAACTTGATGTTCATTTCCAGCGCTTCGGCGTGCATCGCGTTCATGGCTTCTTCAGCCTTGATGCGTTCCTGCTCGGCTTCCCACTCGGTTAGGGGGCGGCGAACTTCATCTTTCAGAGCGTCAAGTCGCTCACGCACAATGCGACGGCTTTCGTCGATCTGCTTCGGCAGGGCTTTAAGCTCAGCAACCAGATCCTTGCCGGCGTTGTCGATGTAGGTTTTGGAACGGGCAACCTTGTGCGCCATGGATGCGATAGCGTCGCGTCCTTTGCGGGTCGACACATCCGGTACCAGGCTGCGAGCTTCTTTCTCGATCACCTCAATAATCGGGTCGAGCTGCTCTTTGGTGGTGAATACCGCCATTGCGTTCTGTTTCTCAATGACGACTAAGTCCGTTACTTCGCTCATGGTTTCTCCTGAAATTTGGATGTGCAGATCCCGCCCGCTTTTAGCCAGGCCGATCGGTTGAATAGGGTGATTGGTATCAGTGAACCATCGGCTCGCCGCGCTCATTCAGCAGCACAACGACGGAATCACTTTTGATGATGGTTTTTTCGAAGATGTTGAAGGCGTACAGGCCTTTCTCAACGTTCGCAGAGGCGCGATAAGTTTTGCCGTGGTGTTGCAGCATTGTGCCCGGTAAAACCTCGCTACGTGGCACTGATGCTGTTCCGTAGTGCATTCCAATCATACCTTCACCTCAACCTGTTCCAGGAGGCCAGCGATATGCATCTGCCAGCGGTTAAGTATCAGCTTCTCGCGTGGTGCAGATACCGAAGTCAGCTGCCACTCGTTATCGTTGAGCTTTTTGGCGGTGTACTGCTTGCCGTTGTGGGTGACTGTCATGATGCCTCCCGGGCGCGGAGCATTGCGTCGGCAATGTAATAAGCATCTTCGGCTAATTCTTTGTATTGTGGTGATTCCGGGCCGCCACCAAACGAATGCCCGTCCCATCTGCGTACAATTGCTGCCATAGCCTTAGCCGCAAAGTAGTCACGGATCGTCATGTCATCTGTAGTGACTGAAACTTCTTCTTGATATGGCTTGTCATCAAACCGGTAAAGCAGGTCGTAATCGCCGGCATCGTCAAAACTGGTGACTTCGTACGCCCAGCGGTGACCGGCCCATTCAAATGACTGACCTCTCTTGTCGCCACCAAATCGGCTTTTAAGGTAGGCGCCATATTCAGGAGAGCTAGCGTAAACTTTCATGGTGTATTTCATAATCAACTCCGCGCTTAAGGCCGCGCCGCCGGTGGTTAGTTGTTTCGATACTTGGCGACTGCCGCTTGATAAGCAGCACTCGCTTCAGATTCTGTCGCGTAATAGCCGAGGGAAACGTTGCGTCCATCAACCCATATCTTTGCCGACCATGGTTTTGGACGGCTAACCTTCAACTTGCTCGTGCCTTTGGCGTGAGTTCTCTGCTTTTTGAAGGTATGGTGTTCGTCTGTTTTGATTGGCGGCAGCGGCTTTCCGTCGAATCTTTCCGAGTTCAGAAAGTTATCTCGACGCGTGACCACACGGAGATTTTCAAGCCTGTTATCAGAACGGTTACGGTTTATATGGTCAATTACGAGTCCGTCAGGAATAGGACCGTTGTGCATCTCCCATATAATTCTGTGGGCCTTTATTTTTCGCTTGAGGAAAACGATCTCAACAGCGATATATCCATCTGTTCTCGTAGTTCCCGCTTCCTTGCCTGCGTATCGCTTATTCCACGATCTGATTTTTGCTACTGAGTCATCTATATCGGCAGGTCTTTGCTTCCATCTCAGCAGGCCGAGCTTTGGATCGTAAGTAAAGTATTTTGACCAATTCATTTTCTCTCCCGGTCTTTCCCGAATGTCAGAACTAAAGACTTCTGCGCTAATGGGCGGTGGATGGCCGCCGGTTGTCATAACTAAGCCGCCTCTGTGAAGCGACTGAGGTATGAAAAAAGCCGCTTGTTAGGCGGCTTCAGACGAATAATGAATTTTTGTTTGCCTCATAACTCAAAACGAAGATATGAACGGCATGTGTTAACGTGTCTCCGCAAAATTCCCCGTAAATGCTTTCGGAAGCGACGAGCCACGTTCTGTCACCCGATAGCCTGCGCGCTGCCTTGTCGATTTTGTATTTGTCTATCAATGCATCTAATTCATCCATCAATCCCGATGCAGTCATTTGTTTAACCGCTTCTTCAGGAGAAAGTCTGAGCATGCCCATCGCCTTACCCTCCGTCGTTACCCGCTGATGCGGGAGAAATGCTTTGGTCGGTGTGGTGGGCTGGCACTGAGTCGCCACTCTCACTTATTTCCTGCCGCCCTGTTTTCTGTATTGGCAAACAACTATCTGCCCAGCCGGTTTTCAGGTCTTATCACACTGCTAGCGTTGCACCTCGCTTGAGGACACCGCCACCACACCCCAAAACATTCCCTGTATTGGTCAGCGCCAACTCCCTGCCAGTGTTGCCCGTTCTCACGCCGTTCTCGCTCTCGCGCGGGGATACTCTCTCACCGACCGGATCGCACCCGGTGATACAGCACGTTTCTCGTGTAAGGGTCTAAACAGGTCATTGACGCTGTAAATCTGCATATTGTTAAAGAGCATGACGAATCGGTAGTGGTGCGCCGTTCGACTGACCGAATCGCCACTTCGCCGCTGGCTAACTTCGCTCAGCTGTCGATGTTTCGTTTCGATGGATTGATAATAGCGATGAGTATTGTTTATAGCAATACGTATTGATATTAAATAATAGCAATTGCTATTAATGCGTTGATAGCTAAAGGAATTTAATTTTGTAAAAGTTGCATGCTATGCTCATAAAAACATCGAGAGGGCGGTCTTCATGGAACTGGATGATGAGAGAATTAATATGATGGCTCACGCTGCTGGTCGTGCGGTGATGGAGTTATGTCTGGCAGACATACCTATTACTCAGCAAGCTATTATCGATAAGCTGGAGCAGTACCGGAAGGAAACCGGCAACGTGATCGGTAAAGGGATTAACAGAGATGCAGCGGAAATCGTGCGAAAGGGAAGGAAAGCAATTCAGTGAAGAACCCCGGCCAGAAAGCCGGGATGGAAAGCCAGGGTGTTAATCAGCCCATCCTGATTTCGTATTAATCGCTGATTCGGCCATGGTGTATTTCTGGACCTTGTCATCTTTGAAGAGAATGGTCAGCTCTTTCTTGGTGCCATTCGTTCCGTTATGGAAAAGGCCATAGAACGGAATGAAGGTGGTGCCGTTTACTTTTACCTTGGCGAAGGAATACTTCCAAATTTCATTGCCACCATCGGTATAGGACACTGCATCTGGTGATCCAAATAAGCCCTTCACCTCCGCTTTCGTCGTTTTACCTTCTTGGATTTTACTCTGGACGCTAGTCTCTGTTTCGTTTTTCAGCTGCTGGTTACCGGAGGATGCGCAACCGACAAGAGTAACAGCTAAAGCAGCTGCGATAAGGCACTTTTTCATTCTATTTCCTTTGCTGTGTAAGCTTCTAATGATGAAGCCAAAAATTTCTAACCGTGTTTTCTGTACGTCTGCGGCATGCTGCCAATCACCTTGCCAAACACGAGTATCCGGTTCATTTCTTCTTTTTCTATCGGCTCCCATGGGCGATAGGTCTGATTGTCGGAGATGACCAACAGCTTATCTTTCATCTTCTGAAGGCGTTTAACGTGGGATGTGTCGTCGTAGATAAAGGCGTAGATCCCATCACCATCAAAGTGTTGGACGCTGATGTCGACGAACAATAAGTCGCCTGGTTCAATGGTCCCGGACATGCTGTCTCCGCGAACATTGATGATTCTGATCTGCTCTGCCTTCCTGCCATTAAACATCCGACGAGCGTCTTCGACTGAATATTCCACGGATCTAAGTACCTCTACGAACTCGCTGTTGATGGCTCCAGGCCCAGCGCTTACGTAGAAGTCTAGCGCTTCAATGCGGAATGTGTCAGTAGGTCCCGGCTCGGTTTTTGGATGAGAAATTGCGGGCATTTGACCATCGTCACGCATCGGGCCAACTCCGGTTGAAAGCCACTCAGAGCGAACGCCAAGCGCATTGGCGATCTCAACGATTTTAGTTGATCCGCGGGCATTGCCGCTGGTCAGCCGCCAGATGGTGGGCTGAGCAACGCCAGACGCCTTAGCCAAAGCGCCCTGAGACATGCCAGATAGTTCCATCGCCTGGTTAAGGCGTTCTGCAAGAGTTTCTTTTTTCATGACTTTAAATTTATACGCTTGCGTATTGATGGTCAAAACACGTTTAGCTATTGCCTAAATCAATACGCATTGCTATTATCAATTCACACCAATACTCATAGGAATTGGAATATGACGAACAAAACCATCCAGCGCGCCATTGATATCGCTGGTAGCCAGAAGAAATTAGCCGACCTTTGCGGTGTGGCGCAGCCGACGGTATGGCGTTGGTTGCACGGTGGCGGCATTGATGCTCGCTACGTAATGAAGATTGTCACTGCAACAAACGGCAAGCTCAAACCAGCAGATATCCGTCCAGACCTCGCCCAGCTGCTTGAGGCGAATAACACAGCCGCTTAACGGCGGCCCTAACCACGAAAGGGAAAGCAATGCATTCACTTGCGTATCAACAAGGTAACAAATTTTCGCCAACGGCGATGATTTACCAGAATCGCCGGGAACCTGAATCCGCGGCGTTAAACATCGATGGGATCCGCGCGGCTGTTCGCGCCTGGGCAGCTGATTGCCGCAGCCGTGAATTTGTCGCAGCGCTGATTGTGGAGGAGTGGCGGGCTACCGGCGGCACCGGGCTGGATATCCCAACTGACTCGCACCGCCAGATGCAGAAAGTGTTTCGCTGGATTGATGGCGACACCGAATACGCCGCCAACAACATTCGCCAGCTGGCGCCGGCAATCATGTCGGTCCTGCCGGTTGAGTATCGCACTCGCCTTATCGGTGCAGATTGCAAAATGTCTCGTCTGGCTGAAGCCGAGAAAGAACTCGCTGAGGCTAAACAGGCAGTGCTGCTGGACGCTCCAGAGCATCAGAAGCTGAAAGAGGTAAGCGAGGGTATAGCGTCGCTGTTCCGCCTCATGCCAGAGCAGGTAGGCCCACTGATGACGATGGTTACATCGATGCTGGGGGTTATATGAGAGGCACAAGAAAAGAAGAAGCCCTTGAAGCGGTAACTTCAAAGGCCCTTATCACACTGTGTTACGCCAAGTAACGGGAGTAAGTATGTCAAACACCGCAGAAATTCTCAACTTTCCCGCTGTAGTTTCGGGAATACAGGAGCAACGCGTGGCCGATACAGACGATGGGTACACCCGTCTGGCAAACGAGTTGTATGAGGAGCTTATCGGCGCGAACCTGACCAAAAATCAGGCCAAGGTAGCTCATGCTGTTTGCCGCAAAACCTATGGGTTCAACAAGAAGATGGACCGCATAGCAGACTCACAACTTTCTGAGCTGACCAGACTACCTCGCCAGAAGGTTAACGCTGCCAAAAACGAACTCATTGCGATGAATGTTTTGGTGTCCGACGGCATGCTGATCGGGCCCAACAAAAACCTGAGTGAGTGGGTAATTCCGGGCACTAAGCCTGCTCCAAAATGTCACCATAGTAGTGACTGTCACCATGGTAGTGACAGTGTCCCTACGGTGGTGACAAAAAGTGTCACCAAAACAGTGACAACCCTGTCACCAAAATGGGGACACACAAAAGACACTATTACAAAAGACAAAAAAGACAATATTAATAAACCCCCTAAATCCCCCAAGCCAGCTTCGTTCGATCCGGCTGGTGTTGACCTTCCTGAATGGCTGTCAGTTTCAGTCTGGAAGTCATGGGTCGATTATCGTCGCGACCTGAAGAAACCGATTAAGTCTCAGCAGACGGTAACCCAGGCCATCAACCTGCTTGAGCGTTGCAAGTGCAGCGGATACCAGCCTGAAGAAATTATCAACCAGAGCATTGCTAACGGCTGGCAGGGATTGTTTGAGCCGAAAGGCGCTAAGCAGCCTTCCCGCGCTCCGTCTCGCGTATCTGAGAACTTTGCTGGCAAAGACTACGGCCAGACTGAAATTCCTGCATGGGCGAGGGACTAATTATGACGCTGGATGAAAAAATCAATCAACTTGAGAAACGCATTGCTGAGCTGAGCCAGCCGCCAGTTCAGCATGAAGATATCGAGCTAACTATCAGCACCGAGAACTGCGAAACGCATGGCCCCTTTGAATGCAGGACCAGGCATTTCTTAAACTCTGTCGTGAAAATTCCCCCGCGCCCAAGCTGCTGCCCTGAATGCCTCAAAGAGGAGTTAGGCCGCTTGCAGGCGGAAAGAGTTAGCATCAACGAAGCAGCCCGCAAAAGAAACATCGAGCGCCTGCTGGACGGACTGAACATCCCGGCGCGCTTCGAAAACTGCACGCTGCAGAACTATGAGCCAGTGAACGACGACGCAAAACGCGCACTTAAGGTGTGCCAGGCATATGCAAGCCGTTGGCCAGAGCGTTTGCAGAAGGGTGGCGGTCTTGTGATGTGCGGCAAACCAGGTACCGGAAAGAATCACCTGGCACTGGCTATCGCACGGCATGCGATCACAGAACACCAGAGTTCTGCAGTGTTTACCACGGCGCTGAAAATTGCCCGTGAGTACAAATCAACCTGGTCGAAAGGGTCAAGCCGTACTGAGGATGAGGTTATCCGTTACTTCACGAAACCTGATCTGCTGATTATCGACGAGGTCGGCGTGCAGTTCGGAAGCGACGCCGAGAAGCTGATCATGTTCGAAATCATCAACACCCGATATGAGCGGATGAAGCCAACCATCCTGATCAGCAACCAGACCAGGGAGGAGTTGTCTGCATTCATCGGCGAACGCGTTCTTGATCGCATGAGCGACGGCGGCGGATGCACGCTCTCATTCACCTGGGATTCTTACCGCTCCAAGGGGGCAGCATGAAAGGCAAACAGGCAATTCTGTGTTATCTCGAAACGCACCGGACCTTCACAGCGAAGGATGTGGCCACAGAGTGCGGCATGACCATCAACTGCATCACGAAGAACGCTATCGATCTGGAGCGCGCCCGCAAGATTGTCCGGGTGAGCAAGGTCTGGCGAACGGTGACTTATCGCCTGGCGACTCCGGAAGAGCAGGCTGGTACCGCGCGCAGCTGCACCAACGGAATATTTCAGGAGTGCCGCAACAGCGCGGCGATGAGAAGGGTATTGATGGTTTGGGGGAGAGTGACAGCATGATTACCGAAAAAGACAATGTTTTTTACTGCGATTGCGGATTTTCTTTCCAGAGAGGTCGCAGTGGCGCGCATGACTGTGCTGATGGTCTGCGCAATAAATTGGTCGAGTCTGAATCCAGATTCGCGGCGCTGGCTGCGGAGAATGCGGGGCTGAAGGAGGCTTGTGGTGGTGACGGAAGTTATAGAGATTGCCCTGCTTGCGCTCATTCTGAATACATTGAAGCACCAGAAACCCCATACACGGACGCTTTCCTGGCTGAAGTGCGGGCCAGCGGTATTGATGCATGGATTGAAAGCCTTGGTGATAAATGGAATGGCACCACAAAAGACGCGGAAAGGTTCGCAGCCCAGCTTCGCAAAGGAGTGCAGTCATGATTACGGGAACCTCAAATTACGACGAAGTACCACTGGTTCCATGCACAATCTGTGGTGGTTACTACAAGGCTGATGAGCCTGAAATGCACGTCTGCGAGGAGGCCGCCCAATGAGCAACATCGACAAACAGGCTGTGCAAGCTGTAGCCGATTTGAAAGCTGGTTACACCCTCGGTCACGCTGATGTGGCAATCCTGAACGAGCTGGCGCGTATCGCGCTGGCATCGCTCGAAGCGGAGCCTGTGGCTTTACGTGATGAGCGCTCAGGAAGTGGTGGCATCAGCAAGCAGCCTGGATTTAACGGTTTGCCGCATGGCACGCCGCTATATACATCCCAGCCAGCGTCCATCAACGCCGAACCCGTAGCCTGGCTGTGGTCACACAGGAAACATCCGAGCGAAGTCACGCTCGTTCGGCCTGAGGATGACGATAAAGCAGAGGCGGCTCAATGGTCAGGATGGAGTTACAAGGCGCTATACACCGACCCGCCAGAGCCGGTAGCGCCGGAGAAGAGAACGCCACGCGACATGGAGCTATTACTCGAAGAAACGGGGGCTGAAGTGTCTGACCATGATTTAGAGCGAGTCCTGACGCTAATGTCTACGGCTTGGAATGAATGCCGCGCCGCTATGCTTCAGGGTGCCGAACCTGTAACGACGGCTTACAAGTTGCCAGATGATTTCGACTTCGACCGCTTCAACGATGTCGTGTGGCTGGAGGCTGTGGCAAGCAATCCACACATGCATTCACTGACTACATCGACCATCGCCATGGTGGCTTTGGAACTCAATAAGCGCCTTAATGTGGCAAACTCTCCGGTGATTCCTGATGGTTGGGTGATGGTTCCGGTTGAGCCAACCATGGAAATGCTGGACGAGTTCGACTCGATTATTGACCACGGAGCGGAAGACTATAAGGAAGCATGGAGCAGACTTATCGCAGCAGCACCGCAGCAGGAGGTGAAGTCGTGACCTTCAACCGCTACGTAATCACTGTTGTGCTGCCGAATCTGATTTTATGCAAATTAGTAGGCAAGCCAGCTCTTGCAATTGAGAAGGCCGCTCGCAAAGTTCGCCTGGCGTGTGGCCACCGCATGGAGCGCGTCATGATGGATGCACCACCAAATGAGAAGCGCGATGCCTAACCCATTCGACGCAGTGATGTTGGTAATTCTGGTTATGTTCGCCCTATCAATGCTGGTTGGCATGTGTTTGTTGCCATGGTGAGTTTAACGTCAAGCAACGTTTGATTTCCAATAATCATCCAGCCATAATTAAGTCATCGGAGCCTGAACAACTCCGGTGACTTCTGCGCATTTAAGGGGACTTAAATGCGACCACAATCTGAACTCCTCACCTTGTCACAGATGCAGAAATGCACCTGCGATTTTCTGCATTCTGCGTTACCTCTCGGAGGTGGCGTATGAGTATCAAATTCTACCTGCGTGATGAGCAGGTTCGCCGCAACCTCATCGACTACATCAACAAGCAGCCTGTAAACGCAGATTTCCCGCTAGTTGTGAGTTTTGCCGACCCTAAGCGCACTCTTCCTCAGAATTCACTATTCCACGCGCTTTGCGGCGACCTGGCAAAGCATCGCATTCAGTGGGCTGGATCTGCGTGGTCGCTTCCGTCATGGAAGTCAATTCTGGTTTCCGGTCACTCCATTGCCACTGGCGGGCAGGGGAAGGTTATCGCCGGGCTTGAGGGCGAATTGGTGGCAATTCGCGAAAGCACCTCATCGATGGGGATCAAACGGATGAACAGCCTGATTGAGTACACCCAGGCTTTCGTCGTCAGTCAGAACGTCCAGCTTCGCGATGTACGTTATCGTGGCGATTATTTCGGGAGGCTTGCATGAATAACCCTCTCGCACGCGTCATCACAAACGAAATCTTCCGCGTTCCGGCGCGCCGCCAGCGCAAGCCCGCGGTTAAGCCGTCCGACATCCCGACCATGAAAGACTACACCGCCCGCCTGGTGGATCAGAAATGGCTGCGCCTCGCGGCACGGAGGGCGCATGGCTAATTTGTGCAAAGCGGCACGCGGCCGCGAATGTCAGGTGCGGATCCCCGGCGTATGCAACGGCAATCCTGAAACCTCAGTGCTGGCACATATCCGCCTTGCCGGCCTGTGCGGAACCGGAATTAAGCCGCCTGACCTGATCGCCACCATCGCATGCAGCAGCTGCCACGACGAGATAGATCGCCGTACGCGTTTGGTAGATGCCGAATATGCAAAGGAGTGCGCGCTGGAAGGCATGGCCCGCACGCAGGTTATCTGGCTGAAAGAGGGGCTTGTAAAGGTATGAATATTTACGATATCACGCCGGTCAGTAAGCCGCGCATGACACAGAGAGATCGCTGGCATAAAAGACCTGCGACGGCGGCATATTGGGCTTTCAAAGCCGAAGTGCGCCTGCTTGGAATAAGCCTGCCTGAGTCCGGTTATCACATCACTTTTGTCATTCCCATGCCAAAGAGCTGGAGCCAGAAGAAGCGCGCGCAACTGCACGGCCAGGCTCATCAGCAGAAACCGGATAAAGACAATCTGGAGAAAGCGTTACTCGATGCCATCTTCGACGACGACAGCCGCGTCTGGGATGGACGGGTGACAAAACTTTGGGGAGACAAGGGGCAGATCATTGTTGGGGAGTGCGCGCAATGACCAGAGACGAGATAACCCAGTATCAGGCCGAAAGCGTTAAGCGCGCCAGCATGCCGCCAGTAGCAAAGCACAGCCAGACCAAAACCAACCAGCCACAGAAGGAAGCCGCATGAACAACCAGCAACTGGAATACGTACGTCAGCAGCTCATTGTGGCGACCGCAGATCTGAGAGGAGCGACGAAAGGGCAGCTGGTAGCTTTCGCCGAGAACGCGCAATTCACCGCGACGGCGCGCAGCCGGGGCCGGAAAAAGGTATTCGACAAGGATAAGCAGCGCATGGTCAACCCGGACGGGCCGCCGATGAGCGGCAGTCAGTCACGTGCCAAAGGCTCATCCATCGCGCTGATGGGGCCGGTTGAGTTCGTGACCGCATCCTGGCGCCGGGCTGTTCTGTCGCTGGAGGAGCACCAGAAAGCATGGCTACTGTGGAACTACAGCGAGAATATCCGTTTCGATTACCAGGTGGCGATTACACAGTGGGCGTGGGCAGAGTTCCGGGAACAGCTCGGCGCAAAGAAAGTGGCCGGCAAGACTATGGAGCGCCTGAAGAAACTGATATGGCTGGCGGCGCAGGACGTCAAAGCGGAGCTGGCAGGGCGCGAAGTTTATCAGCAGCAAGACCTGGCCGCCCTTTGTGGCGTTAAGCCGGACAACTGGAGCCACAACTATGCTGATTACTGGCGCGCCATGTGCACCATCTTTAAGCGCCTTGATGGCGACTCTCTTCTCTGCACTGTGAGAACACGATCACAACAAAAGGCGACTTTTTCGCAGCAGGGTATTGCAAAAGTCAATTAAATAGCATACATTTCATGTAAATCTGATATCGTCGCCATAGCTTTGATTGTCGACACAAGAATTTAAGCCCGAGGTTAACGCCTTGGGCTTTTTCGTATCTGGAACTCTGGCGTAGATGGTTCGCGCGGATGCCTGAAGAGCATTAGGAGATGGTTCGATTCCATCGGGTTCCACCAATTTAGCCGGTCTAGTTCAGTGGCAGAACGGCAGCCTTGTAAGCTGCGCGTCAGAGGTTCGATTCCTTTGCCCGGCACCAGAACCCACTACCTGGGACCCTTCGGCCATAGAGTCGACATTGCCTTACCCTCACATTGCCAGCCTGTCGCTGGCTTTTTTATTTTCAGGCTCCGGGAACCATCATCGACACGCCTACTTGTTAAATCGTCCCGAGGGCCTGAACCAACTACACACGGAATAAATATGTCTGAGACCTTCACTATCGTAGGCGTTGGTCTTACATCGTCATCAGTCGGTGTAACCTTTGCCACGCTGTTTCCGGAGGCGACTCCAGCAGTGATGCTCGGATCACTCGCCGGAACGGCGCTATACGTTCTGACCTCAGATCCCCATCAACTCTGGAAGCAGGCTATCTTTGCGCTGATATCGTTTATCAGTGGCGTGTTCTTCTCCGCACCCATGGCGAAAATCATGGCCGGAATCATCAACACGCCGTTAAGCCTGATGAAGCCACCGGCCAGCATTGAAGTATCGCCAGCTGTCGGTGCAATTGTCACTGCTTCCATTTCCGTGGCAGTCCTGCTGCGTATTCTCCGCAAATCCAAAAGCGGGAAGATGCCGGGGCTGGGGGAGGAAGATAAATGACATGGCAGCTTCTTCTGATGGATGCAAACGCCATAGTTTGCTTGTTAATCATGGTCAGGCTGATGTTTTTCCGGAAGGAGGGAAAGCGTCATCGCCTGAGTGTCGCGGTGCTGGCCTATCTGGTCATCCTTGCCGCCGGATTCAATGCCTTCAACATTCTGCTCGGCCACTACGTTCAGGTTAACCTCGGCGATCTGCTGCTTAACTCCGTCATCTGCATGGCGGTGTGGCTGGCGCGCGGGAACCTGGCGAAGGTCGTCATTACGGAATAGCCATGACCAAAGACGATATCTTTAACACCATCCTCGGCAAAGAGGGCGGTTATGTTGATCACCCTAACGATAAGGGCGGCCCAACGAACTGGGGAATTACTCAGGCAACCGCCCGAGCGCATGGTTATACCGGTGATATGCGAAACCTTACACGTGAGCAGGCTCTGGCGATCCTTGAGTCTGATTACTGGTATGGCCCGCGCTTTGACCAGGTGGCAGAAGTATCCCCTGCCATTGCCGCCGAACTATGCGATACCGGTGTGAACATGGGGCCATCGGTGCAGGTTAAATGGTTCCAGCGCTGGCTGAACGTTTTCAATAACCAGCAGCAGCTCTATCCGGATCTGATCGCCGACGGGCAAATCGGCCCACGTAGCATCGGCGCACTGAAATCCTTCCTGGCGAAACGAGGTGACGAAGGGGAAATCGTATTGCTTCGGGCACTGAACTGTAGCCAGGGCCAGCGTTATCTTGAGCTGGCAGAACAGAGACCGGCTAACGAGTCATTCGTTTATGGCTGGATGCGCGAGCGGGTGAGCCTATGACGACACTCAAATCTGTACTGGCGGCAATCGGAGTTGCGATCCTGATGGTGCTTGGTGCGTTTGGTGTGGGCCGTTTTCGCGGTCGTGAACAGGCTGAAGAAAAAGCAGACCGGCAGCGCACAGAAGAAAAGGCCGCAGCCATTGAGTCAGTAGCCGAACGCCGTGTAGAAGCAACGAAAGAGGCCAGCAATGTACAGCAGAATGTTAACCGCATGGCTGATGACGATGTTGATCGCGAGCTGCGTGACACGTGGAAGCGTCCCGGTGGTGGTTGATACAGCCTGTGACTGGGTAAAGCCAATCTACCTGACTGATCACGACATTGATGTTCTTGACCGCCAGACGAAGCGTGACATCCTGGCACATAACAAATCGTGGCAGGCGAACTGCCAGAAATAAAATAATCGGGGGAAAAGTGATGAAAACCAACCAGTGCAGTGAAGGTTTCGACAACCCATCCAAGTTCCGCGAGGAATGGGATAAGCAGACCCAGGGGAAATAGAGCCTCATCCCTGAGGTTCTGACACAGTCTCTCCTCTGGACTTTAACCGTAGCAAATTCTCATAGCTTCGCATTAACGCGAGGTATCAGTTAAACAGGAGTAATACATGGCTAAGTTTTACCCGCGCATCTCCGCTTTCCTTTCAGGGTGCTGGGCGTTTATCGCGTCCCTTTCGCTAAACAGCGACATCATCAGTCGCGCGGCGTTCTCACTGCGCCGGGTGGTGGATCGAGTCATTTCCGCATTCGCTGTGAAAACCGCGCCTGAAAAGGCTGATTGGCGAATCGTAGAGCGAATGTGTAGCGAAAGTGTTCGAGAGAAGATTAACGTCTTTGGCCGACACCCTCGCAACACCGGCGCGCTGTGCAGTCCACTGCTGTAGGCATTACAGAAGCTCTTCACTGAGGGGCTTCGATAATGATCTGTGTAAACCCGCAAGGATGGTGATCACATCTTGCTGACGGGTAAGCCGTAAATGGCTAAGCACTTCTGAGAAGCAGGGCAACAGCTGCGACAAGGCAAAGAGGTAATCATGTCAGACATCTACCAAATCACGCTAACCACCCAAACAGGCGAAACCTTCACGGGCAAGATGTCACGACGTCAGCCTGAGCTGGTTAATGGCTTCGTGCCGCTGGCGACGGAAACGGGCGAGTGGCTGTATTTCGCTCCTGGCGACGTGAAGCGCGTGCAGTTCACGCCAGTACCGGAAGAGCAGACCGAGCAAACAACGGAGTAACCCATGGTTAACGACGACGAGCGCAGGCCATATCCGCCAGTTAACTTCATCGACTCCGACAACTGGCAGCCATACACCAGGCTGATCCCCGCTAACGAAGTGCATGAGTGGGTAAGTCGCCAAATCCTCAGCGATACCGGAAGTATCCATAACCCTGACCACGGACACCTATTAGAGGCGGATCTCTGCTTCATGTGGGCGTCAGATTCGTTCGCTAAGAAAGGGCGGTATGTCCTCGGCCAAGCCGAGCAGGTAATGCTCCGCGCCGGTGGTTGGCAGAAAGCCAGAATGGAACAGCAGATGCATGAATGGTTCGGGCGAATCCCGAAGTTCATCATCACACTGGCGGCCGATTACTGCTCACAATGCAGTGACCTTGAGTTCTGCGCACTGGTAGAGCATGAGCTTTACCACATTGCCCAGGCCACCGATGATTTCGGTGCGCCTAAGTTCAACAAAGAGACCGGGCAGCCAGTGCTCACACTGCGCGGCCACGACGTCGAAGAATTCACTGGTGTCGTACGTCGATACGGTGCCAGTAAAGAAGTGCAGGAGCTCGTTGATGCTGCCAATGCGCCAGCAGAAGTAGCTCATATCGATATAGCCAGGTCATGCGGGACGTGCATGCTAAAGCTGGCGTAACGCTTTATTCAGATTGTCATGGAGGTAGCCTGTGGCAGCATTATCGACAGAGGTTAAAGCCTTCATCGTTCAATCACTCGCCTGCTACGAGACCCCGGTAAAAGTCATTGAGCTTGTAAAGGCTGAATATGGCATCGATGTCTCACGGCAGCAGGTGTCGCAATATACGCCCGGCAATGCAATGGCGGCCAAGTTGAGCCAGAAGTGGATTGACCTGTTCAACGCTACCCGTAAACGATTCCAGAATGAGATCGGTGACATTCCGATCGCAAATAAAGCGTACCGGTTGCGCGTTCTCGACCGAATGGCGACCAATGCTGAAAAGATGAAGAACTACGGCATGACCTCGCAGCTTATCGAGCAGGCCGCCAAAGAAATGGGCGATGCCTACACCAATCGCCAGAAAGTCGAGCACACAAGCCCTGATGGCAGCATGACTCCGCAGCCGACAATCATCCAGCTACTACCTGTTGAGCCAAAGCATGAGTAACGCCGTTCAATTGCCGATCCCCGCGAAGCTTGCGCCACTGTTCACCGCCGTGAATAAGCGTTACCGGTGCTCGCACGGTGGACGTGGCAGCGCCAAGACGCGCACATTCGCCCTGATGACTGCCGTAAAGGCGTATCAGTCGATGATGAACGGTGAAAGCGGCGTGGTGCTCTGCGCGCGTGAGTTCATGAACTCGCTGGAAGAGTCGAGCATGCAGGAGGTGAAACAGGCGATCCTGTCTGTTCCATGGCTGGCTTCCAACTTTGACATCGGCGAAAAGTACATCCGCACCATCGACAAGAGCGTTAACTACGTGTTCTGCGGTCTGCGGCATAACCTCGACAGCATCAAGTCGAAAGCTCGCATCCTGCTTTGCTGGGTTGATGAAGCTGAATCTGTAAGCGAAATAGCCTGGCAGAAACTGAGCCCGACTGTTCGTGAAGAGGGCTCAGAGATTTGGGTAACGTGGAACCCGGAGCGCGACGGTAGCGCCACGGATAAGCGTTTCCGCAAAGAGGCTGGCGACGACTGCATCACCGTTGAGATGAACTACACGGATAACCCGTGGTTCCCTGACGTGCTGGAAGGTGAGCGACAGAACGATCAGCGCCGCCTCGACCCGGCAACATACGCATGGGTGTGGGAGGGGGCTTATCTCGAAAACTCCGATAAGCAGGTGCTGGCCGGGAAATACCGGATCGCTGAGTTCTCGGACCAGCTATGGAAAGAGGCCGATCGCCTGTTCTTCGGTGCTGACTTCGGTTTCGCCAAAGACCCTAACACGCTGGTGCGCTCGTTCATCCTGCACAACCGGCTGTACATCGAGTACGAGGCATACGGTCAGCAGACTGAGCTCGACCACATGCCTGAGCTATATGACACGATTCCCGGTGCGCGTGACTGGCCTATCAAGGCCGATTCCGCTCGACCTGAGACAATCAGCTATCTCAAGCGGCAGGGATTCAACATCTCAGCCGCCGAGAAATGGCAGGGGAGCGTTGAGGACGGGATCGCACATCTTCGCGGATTCGACGAAATTATTATTCATCCGCGCTGCAAGAACGTGGCGCGTGAGGCCCGCATGTGGTCGTACAAAACGGACCGCATCACCGGTGAGGTGTTGCCGAAGCTTGCCGATGGCTATGAGCATTGCTGGGACGGTATTCGCTACAGCCTCGACGGACACATTAAGCGCAAAGGTCAGATGGCCGGGATGATGATTCCTAAACGCCTTCGCTAACCAAACGGACAAACCATGACTGACAAATTAACTCTCGCCGTCAACCATGCGTTGGCCGTCAACAATGCCTTGAACGACGCCAGGTTTGCACGTGCCCGTATGGGGCTGATGGCCCCTACAATGGGGCTGGACAATAAGCGCCATTCTGCATGGTGCGAGTATGGATTCCCTGAGCAGGTCACCTACGAAAACCTCTACGCTCTGTACCGGCGCGGTGGTATCGCTCACGGCGCAGTTGAGAAGCTGGTGGGAAAATGCTGGCAGACGAACCCGGAAATCATCGAGGGTGATGACGCCGATGAGAGCGAAGACGAAACCGCCTGGGAGAAAAAGTCCAAACAGGTATTCACCAGCCGGTTCTGGCGCTCATTCTCTGAGGCAGATCGCCGCCGTCTTGTCGGTCGTTATGCAGGCATCCTTCTGCACATCCGCGACGAAAAAGACTGGAGCCTACCGGTAACCAAAGGCCGGGGCCTTCAGAAAATATCCGTGGCATGGGCCGGATCGCTTACGGTGAGCGAGTGGGACACTGGACTTAACTCGCAGACGTACGGACAGCCGAAAATGTGGCAGTACGCCGAGCGGTTGCCGAATGGCTCAAGCCGCCGCGTCAATATCCACCCTGATCGCGTTTTCATCCTTGGCGATTACTCAGACGATGCTATTGGCTTCCTTGAGCCAGCTTATAACGCCTTTGTGAGCCTGGAAAAAGTAGAGGGAGGGTCTGGCGAGTCATTCCTGAAGAACGCCGCGCGGCAGCTTAATGTCAACTTTGAGAAGGAAATCGACTTCAATAATCTTGCGTCGCTTTATGGCGTGAGCATTGACGAGCTGCAGGATAAGTTTAACGACGTTGCCGGGGAAATGAACCGCGGTAATGATGTTCTGATGACAACCCAAGGGGCCACAGTCACACCGCTGGTAACTGCTGTCGCCGATCCGTCAGCGACCTATAACGTAAACCTGCAGACCGCCGCCGCCGGAGTTGATATCCCGACGCGCATCTTGGTTGGTAACCAGCAAGCTGAGCGATCCAGCACCGAAGATCAGAAATACTTTAATGCTCGTTGTCAGTCGCGTCGCTTAGACCTCGCTTTCGAGATAGAGGACTTCTGCGACAAGCTTATCGACCTGCAGATCGTCGACCAAGTCAGCCAGAAGGCTGTTATATGGGATGACCTTAACGAGCAGACCGGTACTGAGAAGCTCACCAACGCTAAGACCATGGGCGAGATTAACCAAACCATGCTGGGCGGAGGTGATGCCCCGGCATTCAGCCGTGAAGAGATTCGTACAGCTGCAGGCTATGACAATGACGACGAAGAGCCGTTAGGAGAAGAGGATGGCGACGAAGAAGACGAAGCCACCGATTCTGCCGCGTAACTATCAGGATCCGACCGGAGCCGATGCGCTGGAACGCCGGGCAATGAAAGACTTCGCCAGGCGAATGAATAAGATTGGCAAAGCGTACAAATCAGCACTCGGCAAAATACCTTCCTCCCTCGCAGTAAACGCCAGATACGAATACCAGCTAAACCCGACGCTACTCTCCATCATCCTGAACGATGCCAGTTACCTGGTGGATCAGGTGCTGCTTGAAGGTGGCGATTACGATCTGTGGTTTTACGAGTACATCGATCTGGCTTCGGAGAAAGGGACCGGGCAGTCATTTTACAACCTCAGCCAGCAATCCCCGGTGTATGCCGCCGGGCGCGAATCACTGGCGTCCATCCTCGCAAGCGAACCGTACCAGCAACGTATGGCGCTGGTGCATACGCGAGTGTTTGAGGAAATGAAGGGGCTGACAGCTGACGTTAAGCGCGACATGGCGCGTGTGCTGACTGATGGAGTGGGGCGTGGGCTTAACCCGCTAGATATTGCCCGCAACCTGACTGACCAGACCGGTATCGAGAAGCGCCGGGCAAACCGCATAGCACGCACTGAAGTGACTACCGCGCTTCGCCGGGCTAAGTGGGATGAAGACCAGGAGGCGAATGACCTCTTCGGCCTGAAAACGCTGCTGGTTCACATCTCAGCGCTGTCGCCGACAACCCGACATACGCATGCAGTGCGCCACGCTCACCTCTACACCAATGAAGAGGTTCGTGACTGGTACAGCAAAGATGGCAACTCCATCAACTGCAAATGCAGCCAGCAGTCGGTGCTGGTGGATGCGGACGGTAATCCGGAATACCCGGACACCATCACGAAACTCAAACAGGAATATAAATCGATGCAGGCGCGCGGTTACGCCTGGGCGGAGAAATAACTATGCCTATGCAGGTCAACATCACCACGAAGGTGAACAGCCAGTCTATCCGGCGCGAAACATATAACGGTCGTGAACATCTGGTGCTGCCGAGTTATACGCTGCCGGCCAACGTCGTAATGAATGGCGGCTTGTACACGCAAGAGCAAATCGACGCCCACTATAAGGGGCTGGAAGGCACCCTGGCACCGCTGGGCCACCCTCAGGTTAACGGTGAATTCGTATCTGCTTTCTCACCGGAGGGGCTTGTTGTTGGATTTGTGGGTGCCTGGAATCGCAACGTCAAGAAGTCCGGCAATCGAATCTACCTCGAGAAATGGGTTGATGTATCTAAAGCTGAGGAGTCACCAGGTGGTCGCGAGCTACTTGAGCGTGTTGCAGCTATCGAGCGTGGCGATGACGTACCGCCCATTCATACCAGTGTCGCCGCTTTCCTCGACCAGCTTGAGCCTAACGAACAACAGAGAGCTACGGGCGCCGAGTGGGTGGCGAAGATTCACAGCATGGACCATGACGCCATTCTGTTGCATGAGGTTGGCGCGGCGACACCAGAGCAGGGCGTGGGCCTGATGGTCAACGCAGACCTCGCGCAGCCTTTGAGGGCTAATTCAGGCGCGTTGGTGGGTGAATCCTACCGTGAGCGTGAACAGCGTCTTGATCGCGCAGCCAAAGCAAAGTTTGCATCGGGCGCGGATGAATACGCATGGGTTGCTGACTTCACTGACTCGCAAGCGGTAATCATCCGTAATGGCGGCAGTGCTGAGGTGTTTGGCTACAAGTCAGAAGGCGGGGTTATCACCTTCGACGATATCGGCACCGCAGTTGCACGACAGGAGTCGTGGGTGGCTGTCGTCGCCAACAAAATCAAATCTCTATTCACACCGCAGGAACAGCCTGCACCAAACCACAAAACGGAGGGCGACATGCCTTTAACCACTGAAGAGAAACAAGAGCTGATCAGCGAAATCGGTAAAGGCCTGGCCGCTAACTTCGCCGATGCCCTGAATCCGATTAAGGATGCGATCACCGGCCTACAGGCCAATCAGGACAAGCTCACTGAAACACTAACTGCAAACTCACGTGCGGAAGAAAAGACAAAGCGTGATGCAATTGCTGCGGTTCATGGCGACATCGTGGCAAACGCGCTGTCAGGCGAAGCTCTAGACGCCATGTTCAAGTCACTGGGCGAAGCTGCGCCGCTGGGCACCAACAATGCTCAGCAGCACAAAGAAACCGGCGCACCTGCCGCAGACGAACATTTCAAGTAAGGAGCCGGAATAATGCCACGTTATCGTCGCGTTAATATCGACGGTCAGTCTCTGTACAAGACCGAAACCCGCACCACGGCCGCTGCGCTGCTTCCGGGCACCGCCGCAACCATCAACTCATCCGATAAATTCGCTCAGGCCACCGCGCTAACCGGCCGCCTGTACATCATCGATGTCGGTTATCACCAGGGCTTGACCATCACCGAATCAATCCCTGCCGGTGATTCGGCTGTCGGCAATTACGTCGAAGAAGGGCGTGAGTTGGCGTTACGTTGCCTGCCTGGTGCGTATAAGAAAGACAGCCCTATCAAGCTGGGCACGGCTGGTCAGTTCACCCTTGCCACCTCTGACACCGATTCAGTGATCGGCTACAGCCAGGATGAATACACCATCGCCGCCAGCACCACCGACTTCATTCGCGTGCGCATGCGCGTTGGCACTGTCGCCGCAGCTGGCGCGTAACAAAAGGACAAACACATATGTACTTCTCAAAAGAGACGCTGGCGACTAACTCCCGCCTCGGCGGGCACTGGAGCGAGCTGTGGGCAAACCGCAACATGTGGAACCTGCAGAACGATTCCATCATTGCAGCTAACCGCGCAATGATGACGCCTGACATGCTGGCTTGTAACGCTGTTGGCGGTTTCTCCCGTGACTTCTGGGCTGAGATTGACAACCAGGTGCTGCAGCTGCGGGATCAGGAAGTTGGCATGGAAATCGTGAACGACCTGATCGGCGTTCAGACCGTGCTGCCGGTTGGTAAAACCGCCAAGCTGTATAACGTGGTCGGCGACATCGCTGACGACGTATCAGTAAGCATTGATGGTCAGGCACCGTTCTCCTTCGATCACACTGACTACGCGAGCGACGGTGATCCGATTCCGGTATTCACTGCTGGCTACGGTGTTAACTGGCGTCATGCTGCTGGCCTTAACTCTGTAGGCATTGATCTGGTGCTGGATTCGCAGATGGCGAAGATGCGCAAGTTCAACCAGAAGCGCGTCAACTACTACCTGAACGGCGATTCAAAAATTCAGGTTCAGTCCTATCCTGCGCAGGGCATCAAGAACCACCGCAACACCAAGAAGATTAACCTCGGATCTGGTGCTGGTGGCGCGAACATCGACCTGGCCACCGCTGATATGACTGCGATCTTCGCATTCTTCGGTAAAGGGGCATTCGGTACAACCGCGCGCACCAACAAAGTCGCCGCATACGATGTGATGTGGGTTTCCCCGGAAATCTGGGCAAACCTGGCACAGCCGTACGTGGTGAATGGCGTTGTAAGCGGCACTGTATTGCAGGCGGTTCTACCGTTCGCGCCGGTGAAAGAAATCCGCATGAGCTTCGCGCTGACCGGTAACGAGTTTATCGCGTACGTTCGTCGCCGTGACGTGATCTCTCCACTGGTGGGTATGGCTGTAGGCGTTGTTCCGCTGCCGCGCCCACTGCCTAACGTTAACTACAACTTCCAGATCATGTCTGCTGAAGGTCTGCAAATTACCGCAGACGATCAGGGCCTGTCCGGCGTTGTCTACGGCGCTAACCTGGCGTAAGGGAACAGCATGGCTAAATACGAAGTTGTGCGCCCATGGTTCGGCGTAAAGGTTGGCGACGTGGTGGAGTTGAAAGAGCTTCATCCGGCGTTAAAGTCTAACGTTCGGCTGATGAAAGGCGAGGCTGGTGGCGAGCTGAAACCTGCGACACCTGATGCTGGTACTGGTGAGAAATCTCGCAAAGAGATTATTCAGAACCGCCTTACTGAACTGGGCATTGAGTTCAAAGGCACCCTGGGCGCTGATAAGCTCAGTGAGCTGTTGCCGGATGGCGAACTCGAAAAGCTTTTCCCTGCTGAATAACAACCGCCGATAAGGCGGGTTTTTATGCCCCGCTCCGGCGGGGTATTTCACGGAGTCGATAATGGTAACTCTCGAACAGGCGAAGGAGTATCTGGAGAGCCAGGGAATTACCATTCCCGATTTTGTTCTTCAGGCTCTCGTCGACCAGGCCAACAGCATCCAGGAGTGTCTTGATGCTCATTATCCGGCATCGACAGCGCTGCTGATTCAGCTCTATCTGCTGGCGCTTATGGGGCTCGGGCAGGGGGATAAATACATCTCCAGCCAGACAGCTCCGAGTGGTGCATCGCGCTCGTTCCGATACCAGTCGTTCACCGATCGCTGGAAGGCCTCGGTTAACCTGTTGCGGGGGCTGGATAAATACGGTTGTGCCACTGCTCTTATTCCTGCCGACCCTACCGCCACCCCGGCATTCGCTGGTATCTGGATCGGGAAGGGCGGCTGCATGTGCGGGGATAAGTGATGACGTACAAATCAGTTAAGCACGGCCTGCCGCGTTCGTTCACCCGCGTCTGGGTGATGACCGACACCGGGCGGGAGACGACCGGCTACGTTAAATCTGACGGTGAGTGGGTAATTAATTGCAGGCGCATCCGTGAAAGCGGCGCTGTCGTTGTGAAGTGGAGGGAATAGCTTATGTCATCTGCGGCTTCGTGGAGCTATACCGCGACGGCGACTATCTGGCGCAAGCTGGAAGGCAATGACGAATACGGCGATCCGCTGGGTTATGCCGAGCCTGAGCAAATCCTCTGTGATTACGAGGGCGGGCTCAGCAAGAAGTTAGCCAGCCTGGGCGCAGAAATCGTCGTGAAGAACACCGTATGGACGGAGTTCGCGCTGGCTGCCGCGGGTGATTACCTGCTGATTGGCGCATCGACCGAGGCTGACCCGGTTGTGGCCGGTGCCGACGAGGTGCGGCAGGTTATCCGATACGCCGACACATTCGAGCGCCTGGCGGATGATTACGCCATCCTGACGGGAGTGTAGCCATGGGCATCAAAGTGAAGGGCATCAGCCAGGCGAAGAAGCACCTGAACGATGTTATCAACGACGTTAAGGGCCGCAAGGTAATTCGCGCGTTGCAGTCGGCGATGATGCTTATCGGTACCCGGGCAGCCTATTACACTCCGATCGACACCTCTACGTTGGTTAACAGCCAGTTCCGCGAAATCGACGCTGGCGGCGTGCTCATCACCGGGCGAGTCGGTTACTCAGCCAACTATGCCGCGTACGTGCATGAGGCGTCAGGCAAACTGAAAGGCCAGCCGCGTGCGCACTTTGGCGTGACCAGTAACCGCTCTGAGTTCGGACCGCAGAAACCGAAAGAGTTCGGCGGCGGGACAGGAACTGGCAACTACTGGGATCCCCATGGTGAGCCTCAATTCCTGACCAAAGGTGCGAATGACGAGCGCGATAACGTTGACGCGGTGATGCGCAAGGAGCTTTCGCTATGACACCCATGATGCACGAGCGGGTGCGCAATATGTTCGGCAACGCCGGGCTAACTACCGGCTTCACGGTGCAACAGTTGATGTACGACGACCCAGGTGACCTGTCGAAGGCGATCATGGTATTCAGGCCAAATGGCGGGTCGAATATTCGAACTGACCTCGGTTCTGAGTATCACGTCCTGGTCGACGTCGTAGGCGCAAAAGATAAGCGCAAAGACGCGCTCAACGCCGTGCAGCGTATCGTCGATTACGTCCAGGCCAACCCCATGGCTGACGAGTGCGTCGGCTACATCCAGAACATGGGCGCAATCCCCGCGCCGGTGCTCACAGAAGAAGGGCGAATAGTCTTCCGACTCCAGTTCGCCTGCACTTACGGCGAATAGCCATCCCCAACCAAATAACCCGCTCCGGCGGGTTTTCTTTTTTATACGTCAAAGAGGAGTTTCACATGGCTAATTGCAGTAACTCAAATGAGCGGCTATTTGGAGCTGCCGTCGTGCTCGAAGTGGCTGATGGCTGCCCAGATGTAAAGCCGGAAGAATCGGAATGGATGGCGTTAGCGGCCGGGACATCTAAAGGGTTCGACTTCAACCCTAACTCAGTAACTTCTGACGCAGATGATGGGGCAGGCTACGTAGAGACAATCATCACTAACAGCGACTTCACGATCAGCTTCGAGGGGGAGGTTCGTAAGAAGGATAAGCTCGACCAGTATGGCATTGGTAAATTCATTACCTACTTCGCTACAGAATTAAAAGCGAAACGTCAGCCTGGAATGTGGGTAAGAATGGATTACGGCCCGGTAGAGTTTGTTGGTTATATGAATATCAGTGCGCTCAGTTCAGACGGAGGTAGTAACGACATCGTAACGTTCTCCACTGAGTTCAAAGTCGGCGACGCTAGCACCATCGAAGTGAACGAAATCACTGCGGTTGCTGTGACTGGCGTGACGGTAACTCCGACAACCAGCACCGGCACGGCGGGTGGTACCAGCACCTTCACGGTGAACATCGCACCAACCGGCGCTACCAACAAAGATTTCACTGTGGCGACTACCGATGCGACCAAAGCAACGGCCACCGCATCCGGCAACACCGTTACCGTGACGCGCGTCGCCACCGGCAGCGCGCAGATTATCATCAACACCGTAGATGGCAACTTTGTGGCCGTGCATACGGTTACCGTTACCTAACGGACATTCCAAAGGGCGGCGTGCTGCCCTTGATAATGACCGTTTACTGGAAGGCCTATGACCGCTTTAACCGATATTGGCGAACTCTCTATCAGCGACAGCCGCGAAGGCGGGAGAGATTACCTGCTGCGGCCTTCATTCGAGGCCATGACCAGGATCGGCACTCCGGAAGAGATTGTGCAGGCGTACGCCACCATCCACGGCAATGATGTCGCTCAGCTCATTGATGTGTGCGCTGCCACGCTGGGAGGATTTCCTGAATGGCTATCTCCATCATTCAACCGCGCTACTGAGAAGCTTTTATCAACGTGCATGTTGGTGCTTCAGGCGTGCTGCGAGGAAGACCTGACGCCTATGATCGGCGAATGGAAGGGATGGCGGCATTGCGTCGTATACCGACCGGGACAGATGCCGAAGAACGACATCATCGTGCTGGCGCAGCACCTCATGCAGCACGGCATCGTCGGAAAAGCCAAGGTTCGCCAGTTGCAGCGCCATGAAACAGGCGAGCGCACTACAGAGTTTAAAGCATTCGACTACATCAGCGCAGCTCGCAGCCACTTCGGAATGAACCGCACTGAAGCCTCTCAGTTAACGATGACCGAATTTCAGATGCTGCTGGCGGCTAAATATCCTGACCAGAAAGGCTTTACTCGCGAAGAGTACGACAGCATCGCCGATGAATATCTGGCTAAACAGGCAGTTCGACGCGAGAATGCGAAAAAGAAGTAACCGACCTTCTATACAACGATACCCTGAGAACAATAAATCATCCTTTTCCGTTGCGCCTGTGCTATTCCTGGGTAGGATGTTCATTTTTACCAATGGGGGTAGGGGTATGGCAATTCAAATTCCTGGCAGTGTTGAGGACTATTATAAAGAAGTCGAACTGCCGGATGGCAATATAAAGTACACGGCGAATAGAGAACGGATAAGGGCAGTGGTTGCCATCATAAACAAAGAAATTCAAGATGTAATATCAAATGGTGGAAACGCGCACACTGCATCTTTGGATATCGCTGATCAGTTCAATGAGTTTATTTCTTATGCACCATCATTAGCTCAGATTGAACTGTCGGAAAAGTATGCTGAAGAAATGCAAGCTGCAGTAAACGATCTTAATGATAAAACGGATAGAGTTAATCGCGAAATTGTGGAAAGGGATAGTTCAGTTCACGCCATTGGGCAATGGATTGGAGCAGGGATTTTGCTTATTTTCATGTTGGTGTTATTCGGAATTTTCAAATAAAAACAAACCTCGCTCCGGCGGGGTTTTTTATTGCCCGGAGATAAATAATGGCTGGCACTGTTAGCGCAGGAACAATCGTATACGAAGTGGATATGGATACGGCTCGCCTGCTGCAAGGGCGCCGCGATGTTGATGCCGCACTGAATGGGTTGAATGGCAGTATGGGCCGCCTTGAAGCTAGCGTGAGCCGTACCGAACGTTCAATCGGGTCGCTGGAGCGCACAATGTCCAGCCTGAGCGGAGTCGCTAAAGGGGTGATGGCAGCGCTATCCGTGCAACAGGTGGCGCAATATGCGGACGCCTGGGTGACGGTTAACAACAAACTTGCTAATGCCGTTCGCCCTAATGAGCAACTGGCTGATGTTACGCAGCGCATATTCGATATTTCGCAGAAGACAATGTCGAGCCTTGATGCAACGGCTGCGTTGTATGGTCGACTGGAGCGAGCCACTCGCAGCGCGGGAACTAGCACGGAAGACCTGTCGCGCATTGTAACCACGATCAACCAAGGCCTTGCTGTCTCCGGTGCTACCGCGCAAGAAGCTAGCTCCACGATGATTCAGCTTTCCCAGGCACTGGCGTCTGGTGTGCTGCGCGGTGAAGAATTTAACTCCATTTCAGAAAACGGCTCGCGTCTTGCTGTGGCGCTTGCCGATTCTTTGGGTGTAACCGTTGGGCAGCTTCGCGGCATGGCTGCGGAGGGTAAGCTCACTACGGACGTCGTGGTTAATGGCCTCCTGTCGCAAGGGGATCAGATAGCAAAAGAATTTGCCAAAACAGCCATGACACTTGGACAGGCATTTGAGGTTGCATCAAACAACGTCACTAAATTTGTTGGCGAATCATCAACCATTAAATCGGCATATGCTGGGTTCAACAGCACCATCGTCACGCTTAGTGACAACCTAAACACACTGGCTACGGTGTTTGTGGGGTTAGGGCTGATCATGGGATCGCGTTTTGCTGGCGCTCTGGCAATGGCTACGGCAGCAAAAGTAAAAGATACCGCAGCAACTATTGCCAGCGCCAATGCCTCTAAGGTGGCTGCGAAAGATGCTGAGGTTGAGGCGGCGGCTAAGTTACGGCTTGCTCAGGCCGATAAGAGTGCGGCTGTGTCTGCACTGAATGTGGCTCAAGCAAGGCTGAACACACTTAAGGCAACCAACGCTGAAAGCGTGGAAGAGGTTAAGCTAGCCACTGCTGGTGCTGCAACAATACGCACACAGATTGCGCAGATTGAATCCGAAAAGGCGCTGGAGGTAACGCGACTAAAAGCGCAAATCACCGACCAAGGGAGAATCGCCACAGCAACACGAATGGCGCAACTCCAGCAGGCCAGCGCGGCATTAACAACCAGACTGGCTGCAGTAGAAGCGGCGGCTTCAACAGCCAGAGCAACAGCTATTGCTAAAGCCGAAGCTGAATTGTCAGCAGCAAGAATTACAGCCGCGACCACTACCGGAGCTGCAACTGCAGCTAATGGTCGATACATAGCCTCACAGGAAGCGGTTGTTATTGCTAACAGAGCCGCAGCAGCAAGCCTGACACTGATGAAGGGTGCGCTAAGCCTGATTGGTGGGCCGGCTGGATTAGCCATGATAGCGGCAGCAGCAGTTTTCTATTGGTGGCAGCAGGCTAAGCAGGCAAGGGAAGAAGCTATCGCATTTGCTGATGGTCTTGATAGGCTCAACGCTGCAATGAGCTCAATGACAAATACGCAGCTGCGCGGGGCCATAGGGGATGCCAACACATCTATCCGAGCGCAAAAAGAGGCAGTTGCCGAGCTTGAGGCTGAGGTTAACAAGCTCACCACGCGATACAGCAAATTCACACCAGAAGCGCAAAAATATGCTGACTCTATGGGGCAGGGTACTGAATTTGCTCAGCGCCAGTCTGAAGTATCAGATGAGCTTGCGCGTAAAACGCGTGACCTGCAGGCGGCAAAAGAAAAACTATCCAGAACTGAAGACACGGCAGCGGAAGCTACCAGAACATTAACCAACAACATGCTTTCAGCGATGGGAGTTCACGATCAACTCATCGAAAAGTCATGGTCCCTCGAGCAAGTGCAGGGTGCAGTAGCTAAAGCCTTCGGTGAGACAGCTGATGAAATAAACCGAGCGAATCAGGCTGCGAAAAGCTTTGATCCAAAAGCGCTGCAGATTTCTCCGGCGACAAAGGAGGGCGATAAAGTTATCGCCACTCTTGAGGAGCAGAATGAATTACTAAAAATCCGGGGCGAGAGGGAACGCGCAATAGCCAAGGCCCGGATGCAGGCTGCAAAGGTAACGGATAATCAGAATCAAATCTCAGCGGCAGGAAGGCTGGCTGCTGAAAATTATGATTTAGAGAAGTCAGAAGAAGCCAGGAAAAAAGCTCAACAAGAGAGTGAGCAGCAGGGGAAAAAATCAGCGTCTTCTGCTGAATCTGTTGCTCAGAAGCTGGAGAATCTGAAGCAGCAAGCAGAACTGGCAGCCGGTTCTACGCAACAACTCAGTCGTGAGCAGACCATCCTTACTGCCCAGCAATCCCTGGGTGCAGCAGCAACTCAAAAAGATCTCGAGTTGGCCGGGCAGTATGCCGCTGCAAAATGGGATACCGCAAACGCTCTCAAGGCTCAGGCCGCCGCCGAGAAACTCCTGCCGGAAGCGCGCGAAAACGCCAGCTATAAGCAAGATGTTGAGGACCTTAAAACAGCCTTGGCAGCCAAGAAGATTAACCAGGATCAGTACAATAAAACTGCCGAACGTTTGGAGGAAAATCACCAGGTAAACCTGGCTAAGATTCGAGCTCAACAGGTTGTTACTCCGCAACAATCTGCTCTTGGTGAAATCGACCCGGTTCAGCAATTGGCAAATCAGCATGCTCAGGAACTGGCTCTCATTCAGCAGTTTGAGACGCAGAAAGGTCAGATCACTCAGCGCGGCCTCGAGCTGATGAACGCAGCCAATACCGAATATGAGCAGGCTCGTATTGCGGCGCAATGGGAGATTTACCGCAACCAGAGCACGACCAATCAGCTGATGGCTGACGCTATCGATTCTCTCCAGGGGGGGGCGACCAATGCCATTACCGGGCTGCTCAACGGCACCCAAAGCCTGCAAGAATCCTTTGCCAACATCGGCACGACAATCCTCAACAGTGTTGTCGGTAGTCTGGTGCAAATGGGGATTGAGTGGGTCAAGAGCCAGTTAATGGGGCAGGCCGCTGCCGCCGCATCACTGGCATCGACTATGGCCCAGGCAACAGCTGCCGCATCTGCATGGGCTCCGGCTGCTGTTAGCGCCTCCATTGCAACCTTGGGTAGTGCAGCAGCCGTGGGACAGACTGCATACGCTGGCTCCCTGTTATCCGCCAAAGGAATGGCAATTGCTGGCGCTCGTTATAACGGTGGCCCGGTTTCTGCCAACTCTATGTACCGCGTTGGCGAGAATGGCAAACCTGAAATCTACCAGGCCAACAATGGCAGCCAGTACATGATACCGGGTGACAACGGCAGGGTGATTAGCAACCGGGATATGCAGAGCGGCGGTAGTGGTGGCTCAGTAATTCAGCAGGAGGTTCATTTTCACATTGAGACTACCGGTGGAATTGACGATGCGACTATGGCGAAGATGTTGCAGATGATGAAGCAGGTGAGCCTGAACACCATCCGCGACCAGCAGCGTCCTAACGGGTTACTACGGAGGTAATCATGCCAGAAATATTCACATGGACACCTCAGAAGGGCTACAGCGTCGAACGAACGCCTAACGTAGCAGTCGTCAAGCTAGGCGATGGCTACGAGCAGCGCCAGACGAAGGGCATTAACCCTCTGATGGATAAATACTCGCTGACATTCACAGGCGTGGATGATGCGAAATGCTCAAGGCCTAATGCTGCGAAAGCTGCCGATGCTTTCCTAAAGGCACGTATGGCGGTGCAGTCTTTCTACTGGACGCCATCTGATACTGGAGTGCAAAAACTGTTTGTTTGCCGCTCATGGAGCATGACAAAGACCGGGCCGCTATACGAACTAACGGCCACATTTGAACAAGTGCCAAGATAAGCCACCCCAGGGTGGCTTTTTAAATGGGAGTTTGCCGTGCGCGACATACCAGTGAATTTAATTATCGATAGTGTCGATGCGGGAGTCGGGGCTTTCATCGACCTTTTTGAAGCAGACCTGCAGCCATTTGGCGGGGACCTTATCCGGTTCCATTCCGGCACCAATGGCTATTACGGAAATGTGATCTGGAAGGGTAATCAGTATCAGGCATACCCGATAGCAGTCGAAGGGTTCGAGTCAAAGAACGAAGGCACATATGCCCGGCCAACAATGGTGGTGGCGAACGTCACAGGTTTACTGACGGGCATAAACCATGACTTCGACGACATGCTTGGGGTAGTGATTACCCGCCGTCAGGTTCCGGTGAAATACCTGGACGCGGTGAACTTCCCCAATGGCAACCCTGACGCAGATCCGACGCAGGAAGCGATTTCCCGCTACGTTGTTGAGGAGATGACGGAAGAGACGTTTGAGCAGGTAAGCTATACGCTGGCAACACCTATCGACTGCGACAACGCTATCATCCCGGCGCGAACCATCCTTGCCGACGTGTGCCAGTGGCAGTATCGCGGCGTCGGGTGCGGATATGACGGGCCGCCGGTTGCAGATGAGCGCGACAATCCAACCA
>OKEE01000154.1_pt1 | contig 40390 bp, 30 predicted proteins | sample 1611071 | NCBI WGS metagenome assembly OKEE01 (sample SAMN04436708, study PRJEB24849) | human gut metagenome | biome: human gut; feature: NICU; material: stool | host: Homo sapiens | place: USA: Saint Louis, MO | collected 2010-09-07 | reverse complement strand
CACGTTCTCCGGATTTAAGTCTGGAACGTGTCAACGCTATTCAGGACGGGTCATATAAATGAAAAAAGCACCCTGACGGTGCTTTTTTCGGGTTCAAGTTTTGCGTTAAAACTTAACCGTAAATATTGGCGCGATCGCGCAGTTCTTTACCCGGTTTAAAGTGAGGAACGTATTTTCCTTCCAGTTCCACTTTATCGCCGGTCTTGGGGTTACGTCCGGTACGAGGCGCGCGGTAATGCAAAGAAAAACTGCCGAAACCGCGGATTTCAATACGCTCGCCCTGCGCAAGAGTCGAGGCCATATGCTCCAGCATCTCTTTTACCGCGTCTTCAACCGCCTTAGCGGGAATGTGAGATTGCTGGGTTGCAAGTCTTTCAATCAATTCTGACTTGGTCATGATTCCTCCGGTTCCTTAAAGGCAAATTGGCTGCAGCCGTGAGATTGATTAAGGGCGGCCGTAGCCGCCCTTAGTGCTTGATTACAGGCCGAAACCTGCAATCTGTCAAGTAATCTCGTTATACTTCGGACTAAAAGGCCCGAAGTTTCAGAGGATTACTCGCCTTTAGCTGCTTTGAATGCTTCAGCCATTGCGTTGTTAGAGAAGTTTGCATCTTCCTGTTTGTTAACAGTTGCGATGGCATCTTTCTCATCAGCTTCGTCTTTCGCACGAACAGACAGGCTGATTGCGCGGTTTTTACGATCAACGCCGGTGAATTTAGCTTCAACGTCGTCGCCAACGCTCAGAACCAGAGTCGCATCTTCAACGCGGTCACGGGATGCTTCAGAAGCACGCAGGTAACCTTCAACGCCGTCAGCCAGTTCTACGGTTGCGCCTTTCGCGTCAACTGCAGTGACTTTACCGGTTACGATAGCGCCTTTCTTGTTCAGAGCAACCCAGTTGTTGAACGGATCTTCTGCGAGCTGTTTAACGCCCAGGGAGATACGTTCACGTTCTGCGTCAACCTGCAGAACAACTGCAGCGATTTCGTCGCCTTTTTTGTATTCACGAACTGCTTCTTCGCCTGCAACGTTCCAGGAGATGTCAGACAGGTGAACCAGGCCGTCGATGCCGCCGTCCAGGCCGATGAAGATACCGAAGTCAGTGATAGACTTGATTTTACCTTCAACGCGGTCGCCCTTGTTGTGGGTTTCTGCGAACTGCTGCCACGGGTTAGATTTGCACTGCTTCAGACCCAGGGAGATACGACGACGTTCTTCGTCGATATCCAGAACCATCACTTCCACTACGTCGCCAACGTTAACCACTTTGGACGGGTGGATGTTTTTGTTGGTCCAGTCCATTTCGGAAACGTGAACCAGGCCTTCAACGCCTTCTTCGATTTCAACGAAGCAGCCGTAGTCGGTCAGGTTGGTCACGCGACCGGTCAGTTTGGTACCTTCCGGATAACGTTTAGCGATAGCAACCCACGGATCTTCGCCCAGCTGTTTCAGGCCCAGAGATACACGGGTACGCTCGCGGTCGAATTTCAGCACTTTCACGTTGATTTCGTCGCCAACGTTCACGATTTCGCTCGGATGCTTAACGCGTTTCCAGGCCATATCAGTGATGTGCAGCAGGCCGTCAACGCCGCCCAGATCAACGAATGCACCGTAGTCAGTGAGGTTCTTAACGATACCTTTAACTTCCATGCCTTCCTGCAGGTTTTCCAGCAGCTGATCGCGTTCTGCGCTGTTTTCGGATTCGATAACGGCACGACGAGAAACCACAACGTTGTTACGTTTCTGGTCCAGCTTGATTACTTTGAATTCAAGCTCTTTGCCTTCCAGGTGCAGAGTGTCACGCACCGGACGAACGTCTACCAGAGAACCTGGCAGGAACGCGCGAATACCGTTCAGCTCAACAGTGAAGCCACCCTTAACTTTGCCGTTGATAACACCGGTAACAGTTTCAGCATCTTCGTAAGCTTTTTCCAGCGTGATCCATGCTTCGTGACGTTTAGCTTTCTCACGAGAGAGCAGAGTTTCACCGAAGCCGTCTTCTACTGCATCCAGAGCAACGTCAACTTCGTCACCAACCTGGATTTCCAGTTCGCCCTGGGCGTTTTTGAACTGCTCAGCCGGAATGGCAGACTCAGATTTCAGACCGGCGTCAACCAGTACTACGTCTTTGTCGATAGCAACAACAACACCACGAACGATGGAACCCGGGCGGGTTTCGATTTCTTTTAAGGATTCTTCAAAGAGTTGAGCAAAAGATTCAGTCATGTTTAATCTTCAGGTTTCATATTTAACGTCCACCTGGCTCCGTGCCGGATGGGGTTGTTTAACATACCCGCTGTCAATCCTTTGCAACGGGGGTACTACAAATTCGGTCGCATTTAAGCGAGAGCCAATTTTTGGCGCGCATATTGTAACGCTTTTTCAATCACTTGCTCAATGCTTAATCGGGTAGAATCCAAAACTAATGCATCAGCAGCAGGAACTAACGGCGCTACAGCGCGATTACGATCGCGATCGTCGCGTTCCTTGATCTCGGCCAAAAGGCGTTCAAAGTTAACACTAAAGCCATTCTCCTGCAACTGTAGCATACGTCGATGCGCACGTTCCTCCGAGGAGGCGTCAAGGAAAATTTTTACCGGCGCATCCGGGAAGACCACGGTCCCCATATCGCGTCCATCGGCGATTAAACCAGGCGCTTCGCGGAATGCACGTTGGCGGCGAAGAAGCGCTTCACGCACGCGTGGGAATGCCGCCACCTGGGATGCCGCGTTCGCGACTTCCTGCGTACGAATTTCGCCGCTAACGTCCTCGCCTTCCAGGATAACTTCCAGGTTGCCGTCCGTTGAGACGAAACGCACGTCCAGATGGGACGCCAGCGGCACCAGCGCATCTTCAGAGGCGAGATCGACATGGTGATGCAATGCCGCCAGCGCCAGTACGCGGTATATCGCGCCGGAATCCAGCAGATGCCATTGCAATGCTTCCGCCATTGCTTTGCACAAGGTGCCTTTACCTGCACCGCTTGGGCCATCAATGGTTATTACCGGGGCAATTGCCGTCATCTTTATCTCCTTAAACAGGCGTACCGTTAACGTAAACGCCGCGCATTATACGCGCCAACGCTCGCGACCGTTAACGTTGCGTGCAAAAACCAGTTTTGTCTGTAATCAGATGCGGAATAATTGCGCAATTATAGCGGGCCGGCGAGAAACCAGCCCGAAAGATGACAATGATTTACTTTTTATCTTCGGCAATTCTGTCGCGCATATGCTGCGCGCGATCGGCTGAAGCCGGGTGGGAGTCCATCAATGATTTTGCATGACCTGCGTCCATTGTGGCGAATTTATCGAATGCCGTGACTAAGCCCTGGGTGTTAATCCCGCGTTTTTTCAGCAGATCGTAAGAGAAGTCATCCGCATCCGACTCCTGACTGCGAGAAAACGCCGAATTGATGACGCCTTCCGCCAGATCGCCCAATTGAGACTGGGAAAGCTGCGCTGCGACGCCGCTGGTGGCGGAAATCGCATCGCGAGCCGCCAGCGTGGCATAAGCGGTCTGCATTGCCTTGCGAGAGTGCCCTAAAGAGACATGGCCCAGTTCATGGCCCAGTACGCCTTCAATTTCATTATCGGTCATCAGATCCATCAGGCCGGAGTATACGCGAACGCAACCGTTCGCCATCGCCCATGCGTTGATATCGCTGGTCATATAGACTTTATAGCTAACCGGCGTACCGTCAATGTTGTTACCCAGCGCTTTGGCGATTTTGCTCAGACGTTTGGTGTATTTGCTTTTCGAACCTGCCAGTTGATTCTCGCTGTCCATTTGTTTACAGGCATTATTAGATAATGCCTTAACATCCGCATCGGACAGTGTGGCGGCTTTGTAGGCTGACATGCCTGAACTGGCGATTAAATTGCCATTCACGCCATTTTTACATCCTGCCAGTAGCGTGGCGGAAATCGCCACCGCCAGTAGTAATGATTTATTTTTCATACTAATCTTCCGTTGATAACTATTATAAAAAACACATAAATCAATGTGTTAAATCATCAACAAATTAGCATTAGTCATAATTATAAAAATAGTGCGAATACGGACTCGGCGCGCCAGCCCGTCGACTGGCGCAACAGAAGACTTAGGCAGGCGTACTCATTCGCGCCAGTTGTTCGAAATAATCAGGGAACGTTTTTGCGGTACATTTAGGGTCCAGGATCGTAACTGGCGTATCGGACAGTGCGACCAGTGAGAAGCACATCGCCATACGGTGGTCGTTGTACGTGCCAATATCCGCGTGTTGGAGCTTCGCCGGCGGCGTGATACGAATATAGTCGTGCCCTTCTTCGACTTCAGCGCCCACTTTACGTAGCTCGGTCGCCATCGCGAACAGGCGATCGGTTTCTTTCACTCGCCAGTTATAAATATTGCGCAACGTCGTGGTTCCTTTCGCAAACAGCGCCGTGGTGGCAATCGTCATCGCCGCATCCGGAATATGGTTCATATCCATATCTATGGCGTGCAATTCACCGCGCGTGCAGGCAATAAAATCATCGCCCCAGGTAATGGTCGCGCCCATTTTCTCCAGCACATCGGCAAAACGAATATCGCCCTGCATACTTTTGCGGCCAATTCCGGTCACTTTTACCGTGCCGCCTTTTATCGCCCCGGCGGCGAGAAAATAGGACGCTGACGAGGCATCGCCCTCGACCAGATAGCGACCTGGAGAGTGATACTGTTGACCTCCCTTCACGACAAATTGTTGGTAGTGGTGGTTCGCTATCTCCACGCCAAAGGTTTTCATTAAATTTAGCGTGATATCGATGTAAGGTTTTGATACCAGTTCGCCTTTAACGCGAATAATTGTGTCTTTAGGGGCCAGCGGCGCCGTCATCAGCAGAGCGGTCAGGAACTGGCTGGAAACGCTACCATCAACCTCAATGTCGCCGCCGATAAAACCGCCGCGCAGACGCAGGGGCGGATAATTTTCCTGCTCCAGGTAATCAATATTCGCCCCGCCCTGACGCAGCGAATCAACCAGATGGCCTATCGGACGCTCTTTCATACGCGGTTCGCCGGTTAACACTATCTCATTTTGCCCCAGACATAGCGCTGCCGCTAACGGACGCATCGCGGTTCCGGCATTACCGAGAAACAGTTCCAGAGCGCCTGGCGCACGTAATGCGCCGCCATTACCCGTGATATCACAGCGGGTGCGATCGGCAGAAAGGGTGTAATTGATCCCCAACGCGCTCAGGGCATTGAGCATATGGCGGACGTCATCGCTATCCAGCAGATTCGTCAGAACGGTTTTACCACAAGCTAAAGCCGCCAGGAGCAAAGCACGGTTTGAAACACTTTTGGAGCCAGGTAAATTAATGGCGCCATCGACCCGCGCGATGGGTTGTAACGTCAGGGATTCCATGAAACTCAACTCTCAAAAAACAGAAATAAAAACCCCACAGACTGGCCGTGGGGATGAAAAAAGAAACGTATTAGCCGTGGCGACGCTCAAAATCGATCATGAAATCGGTCAGCGCTTTTACCCCTTCAATCGGCATGGCGTTATAGATAGAGGCGCGCATACCGCCAACAACACGGTGCCCTTTTAAGGCGTGCAGACCGGCGGCGAAAGACTCTTCCAGAAAGACCTTGTCCAGCGTATTGTCCGCTAACTGGAACGGAACATTCATCCGCGAACGGTTGGCCTGTGCGACATCGTTACGGTAGAAATCGCTGTTATCAATCACACCGTACAGCAACTCCGCTTTTTGCTGATTGATTTTGTGCATCGCCGCCACGCCGCCCTGCGCTTTCAACCATTTGAACACCAGACCGGAAAGATACCAGGCGAAAGTCGGCGGCGTATTAAACATCGAGTCGTTATCATTCAGGACGGTGTAGTCGAGGATGGACGGGCAGCTCTCATGCGCCTTGCCTAACAGATCCTCCCGGACGATAACCAGCGTCAGTCCTGCCGGACCGATATTCTTCTGCGCGCCAGCATAAATTACGCCATAGCGAGAGACGTCCAGCGGCGCAGACAGGATGGTAGAAGAAAAGTCCGCCGTGACGACCACCTCCGGGCCAAAATCCGGCGTTTCATCGATGGCGATGCCGTCAATGGTCTCATTCGGGCAATAGTGCAAATAAGCGGCATTATCGGAAAGCTGCCACTCGCGCATCGGTTTTACGGCACGTTTGCCGTCCACGGTGATTTTGGCGTCGATAATCTGCGGCGCGCAGTATTTTTTGGCTTCTTTGATGGCGCTCGCCGCCCAGTAACCAGCATCGACATAATCCGCCGTGGTTTTATCGCCCAGCAGATTGAGCGGCACGCCAGCAAACTGCCCGCGACCGCCGCCGTGACAAAATAAGACTTTATAGTTGGAGGGGATATTAAGGAGATCGCGAAAATCCTGCTCCGCCTCTTCAGCGACCTGGATAAACTCTTTGCCTCGATGGCTAATTTCCATTACCGACGTACCAAGACCGTGCCAGTCACACAGTTCCTGTTGCGCCAGTTTAAGTACTTCCGCCGGTAGCATCGCCGGACCTGAACTAAAATTAAAGACCTGAGCCATTTCCCCTCACCACGCTGCATTGTTTCCTGCCTGACAGACATCAGGCAAACGTTATTCATGTGAATATCGGTTTTATCATTCAGTGACACGCGCCGCAATGGGTAAAACAATGCGAGGAGAAAATGCGGCATGCGTCACACAACAGAATCTTCCGGATTAACCGTATAAATCCGATATTTTCGCTGTTAAACAACGCGTTTAGCCCGGCTTGCCTTCGTCCATTCTGGATTTGCGCAGCGCGGACATAATTGCTTTTCCCCGATATTCATGCGTATCACTTCACTGCAACGTACGCAGGCATAGTCGCCAGCCTCCGGCGCCACGATAAAGCGTGGCGTACAGTGCTCAGGAAGAATGCTTAACCCCGGCTTAACGTCTTTATTTTCAAAGAAATAGACGCTGATTTGTCCGTTTGTCTCCAGGATGGCCAGTCTGACCTGCCCCAGTTGCTCAACGCCATTCAAGCGAAGCTCCATAAAAAACTCAAACTCCGTCATGTTCGAGCGCTGCAGTTTTTCCCACGCCAGTTCGCCGTCTTCAACAATGACCACCGACTTGCCTTCCAGCAGATCTTCCAACTTTTCACTATGCGCCATCAGCCACATAACCAGGCGATAGAGCAGCGCCAGGGTGATGAATACCACCAGAACAGGGAGCATCGGAACGTCATCATAAAACGCGACGTCGCCTGCCGCCGACCCCAATGTCAAAATGATCAGCACTTCAAAAAGCGACATTTGCCGTACGCCGCGTCGTCCTGTCACCTTTAAGAAAAGAAACACCAGAACAAAGGTGTAAAAGCTACGCAGCGCCACTTCCCCCAAAAACGCTACCGGCACGTTATCCAGCGCCATTCGTTGCAAATCAAATGCTTTCATTTTTTATGCTCTTCCTGTGAATGCCAGTGTAAAAGCATAGCCAATACTTTTATTTCCGCCGATGTCCCGGCGAGATAGCGCCCGTCACATAAAACCCGTATCATTGCGCGCTTTCCGTACGACAAAAGTGATTTTCATGACGCAAACATTTATTCCCGGCAAAGACGCCGCGCTGGAAGACTCCATCGCCCGCTTCCAACAAAAGTTACTCGACCTCGGCTTTCACATCGAAGAGGCCTCCTGGCTGAACCCGGTGCCAAACGTCTGGTCAGTGCATATTCGCGATAAAGAGTGCGCGTTATGCTTTACCAACGGAAAAGGCGCGACCAAAAAAGCGGCGCTGGCCTCGGCGCTGGGCGAATACTTCGAGCGTCTGTCAACCAACTACTTCTTTGCTGATTTCTGGCTTGGCGAAACGATCGCCAACGGGCCATTCGTGCATTATCCGAATGAAAAGTGGTTTCCGCTGACTGAAAATGACGACGTACCGGAAGGCTTGCTTGATGCCCGTCTGCGCGCGTTTTACGATCCGGAAAATGAACTCACCGGAAGCCAGTTAATTGATCTTCAGTCCGGCAATGAAGCTCGCGGCATCTGTGGTCTGCCATTTACCCGTCAGTCCGATAACCAGACCGTGTATATTCCGATGAATATCATCGGCAACCTGTACGTCTCTAACGGAATGTCCGCCGGCAATACGCGTAATGAAGCCCGCGTTCAGGGATTGTCGGAAGTCTTCGAGCGTTATGTGAAAAATCGCATCATTGCGGAAAGTATCAGTCTGCCGGAGATTCCCGCAGAGGTGATGGCGCGTTATCCGGCGGTAATGGAGTCAATCGCCACGCTGGAAGCCGAGGGTTTCCCGATTTTCGCCTATGACGGCTCGCTGGGCGGTAAGTATCCGGTTATCTGCGTCGTGCTGTTCAACCCGGCTAACGGTACCTGCTTTGCTTCTTTTGGCGCCCATCCTGACTTTGGCGTTGCGCTGGAGCGTACAGTGACCGAGCTACTTCAGGGACGCGGTCTGAAAGATCTTGATGTCTTCACGCCACCAACGTTCGATGATGAAGAAGTCGCGGAGCACACTAATCTGGAGACCCACTTCATCGACTCCAGCGGCCTGATTTCCTGGGATCTGTTCAAACAGGACGCCGATTACCCGTTCACGGACTGGAGTTTTTCCGGCACTACCGAAGAAGAATTCGCCACGCTGATGGCCATCTTCGCTGCTGAAGATAAAGAAGTTTACATTGCCGATTACGAGCATCTCGGCGTATACGCCTGTCGTATTATCGTACCGGGAATGTCTGATATTTATCCTGCCGAAGATCTGTGGCTGGCCAACAACAATATGGGTAGCCATCTTCGTGAGACTCTGCTTTCGCTGCCCGGTAGCGCCTGGAATAAAGAAGATTATCTCAATCTGATTGAACAATTGGATGAAGAAGGTTTTGACGATTTCACCCGCGTGCGTGAACTGTTGGGTCTGGCGACCGGAGCGGACAATGGTTGGTATACACTGCGCGTCGGCGAATTAAAAGCAATGTTAGCGTTAGCGGGCGGCGATTTGGAGCAGGCGCTAATCTGGACAGAATGGACGATGGAGTTCAATTCGTCGGTCTTTAGTCCGGCACGCGCAAACTATTACCGTTGCCTGCAAACTCTGCTGCTCCTGTCGCAAGAAGATGCGCGTCAGCCACTGCAATATCTCAATGCTTTTATAAAAATGTATGGCGCAGAGGCTGTAGAAGCCGCCAGCGCCGCGCTTAGCGGTGAAGCGGCTTTTTATGGACTACCGGCTGTCGACCACGATCTACAAGCGTTCCCGGCGCATCAGTCCTTGTTAAAAGCGTATGATAAATTACAGCGCGCGAAAGCGGCATACTGGTCAAAATAAGGCCATATGAGTGACTTAGGGTAGGTTTACCCTCTCGGCTGCGTTATATTACGGGGCGCCTTTGCGGCCCCGTTTTATTTATTTTCGCTAAACGGCGAAAAATGTAATAACAAGGTTAAATATTGGTTGTTGATATTAAATTAATTGACATAGTGATGTTACTTTATTTGTTGATTACTCCATATTAATTAACCGTGCAGCAGGAGGAGTCAGGAAAAAATTCAACTCTATTTATAATTTTTAAAATTTATTTTTATTAGGATAATCAAAAAGTTACACCGTAATTGCATAAAAGCCATGCGACTTACGGGCCTATAAGCCAGGCGAGATATGATCTATATCAAATTCTCATCTATAATGCTTTGTTAGTATCTCGTCGCCGACTTAATAAAGAGAGAGTTAGTGTGAAAGCTGACAACCCTTTTGACCTTTTACTCCCTGCAGCAATGGCCAAAGTGGCTGAAGAAGCAGGCGTCTATAAAGCAACGAAACATCCGCTTAAGACTTTCTATCTGGCGATTACCGCCGGCGTATTCATTTCAATTGCCTTTGTTTTTTATATTACTGCGACAACCGGTACTGGCGCGATGCCTTATGGCATGGCGAAACTTATCGGGGGTATCTGTTTCTCTTTGGGACTGATTCTCTGTGTTATTTGCGGCGCTGATCTCTTCACCTCTACTGTTCTGATCGTTGTAGCTAAAGCTAGCGGTCGCATCACCTGGGGGCAACTGGCTAAAAACTGGTTAAACGTCTATTTTGGTAACCTGATTGGCGCTCTGCTTTTCGTGTTACTGGTGTGGCTTTCCGGCGAGTATATGACTGCCAACGGTCAATGGGGACTTAACGTCCTGCAAACCGCCGACCACAAAATGCACCACACTTTTATTGAAGCTGTCTGCCTCGGTATTCTGGCGAACCTGATGGTTTGTCTGGCCGTGTGGATGAGCTACTCAGGTCGTAGCCTGATGGACAAAGCGTTCATCATGGTACTGCCCGTCGCCATGTTTGTCGCCAGCGGTTTTGAGCACAGTATCGCAAACATGTTTATGATTCCTATGGGTATTGTAATACGCGATTTTGCTACACCGGAGTTTTGGACCGCGGTTGGTTCGTCTCCGGAAAGTTTTTCTCACCTGACCGTGATGAGCTTCATCACTGATAACCTGATTCCGGTCACGATCGGTAATATTATCGGCGGCGGTTTGTTGGTCGGGTTGACATACTGGGTCATTTACCTGCGTGGTAACGAGCATCATTAATCTGTTGATGCCCATTACACGCAGTAAATAAAAAATCCACTTAAGAAGGTAGGTGTTACATGTCCGAGCTTAATGAAAAGTTAGCCACAGCCTGGGAAGGTTTTACCAAAGGTGACTGGCAGAATGAAGTAAACGTCCGTGACTTCATTCAGAAAAACTACACTCCGTATGAGGGTGACGAGTCCTTCCTGGCTGGCGCTACTGACGCGACCACCAAGCTGTGGGACAGCGTAATGGAAGGCGTTAAACAGGAAAACCGCACTCACGCGCCTGTTGACTTTGACACCTCCGTTGCTTCCACCATCACTTCTCACGACGCTGGCTACATCAACAAAGCGCTTGAGAAAATTGTTGGTCTGCAGACTGAAGCTCCGCTGAAGCGTGCGATTATCCCGTTCGGCGGCATCAAAATGGTTGAAGGTTCCTGCAAAGCGTACAATCGCGAGCTGGACCCAATGATCAAAAAAATCTTCACCGAATACCGTAAGACTCACAACCAGGGCGTGTTCGACGTTTATACTCCGGACATCCTGCGTTGCCGTAAATCCGGCGTTCTGACCGGTCTGCCGGATGCGTATGGCCGTGGCCGTATCATCGGTGACTACCGTCGCGTAGCGCTGTACGGTATCGACTACCTGATGAAAGACAAATTCGCACAGTTTACGTCTCTGCAATCCGATCTGGAAAACGGCGTAAATCTGGAAGCGACTATCCGTCTGCGTGAAGAAATCGCTGAACAGCACCGCGCTCTGGGTCAGATCAAAGAAATGGCGGCTAAATACGGCTGCGATATCTCTGGTCCGGCGACTAACGCTCAGGAAGCAATCCAGTGGACTTACTTCGGTTACCTGGCTGCGGTTAAATCTCAGAACGGCGCAGCAATGTCCTTCGGTCGTGTATCCACCTTCCTGGATGCGTACATCGAACGTGACCTGAAAGCAGGCAAAATCACCGAGCAAGACGCTCAGGAAATGATTGACCACCTGGTCATGAAACTGCGTATGGTTCGCTTCCTGCGTACTCCTGAATATGATGAACTGTTCTCCGGCGACCCGATTTGGGCAACCGAATCTATCGGCGGTATGGGCGTTGATGGCCGTACTCTGGTCACCAAAAACAGCTTCCGTTTCCTGAACACCCTGTACACCATGGGGCCGTCTCCGGAGCCGAACATCACCGTTCTGTGGTCTGAAAAACTGCCGCTGAACTTCAAGAAATTCGCCGCTAAAGTCTCCATCGACACTTCTTCTCTGCAGTACGAGAACGATGACCTGATGCGTCCGGACTTCAACAACGATGACTACGCTATCGCATGCTGCGTAAGCCCGATGATCGTTGGTAAACAAATGCAGTTCTTCGGCGCGCGTGCAAACCTGGCGAAAACCATGCTGTACGCTATCAACGGCGGCGTTGATGAAAAACTGAAAATGCAGGTTGGTCCGAAATCCGAACCGATCAAAGGCGATGTTCTGAACTTCGACGAAGTGATGGACCGCATGGATCACTTCATGGACTGGCTGGCTAAACAGTATGTCACCGCGCTGAACGTTATCCACTACATGCACGACAAGTACAGCTACGAAGCCTCTCTGATGGCGCTGCACGACCGTGACGTTATCCGCACCATGGCGTGTGGTATCGCAGGTCTGTCCGTTGCTGCTGACTCCCTGTCTGCAATCAAATATGCGAAAGTTAAACCAATTCGTGACGAAGACGGTCTGGCTATCGACTTCGAAATCGAAGGCGAATACCCGCAGTTTGGTAACAACGACGCTCGTGTAGATGACATGGCGGTTGACCTGGTAGAACGTTTCATGAAGAAAATTCAGAAACTGACCACCTACCGTGGCGCTATCCCGACACAGTCTGTTCTGACCATTACTTCTAACGTTGTGTATGGTAAGAAAACCGGTAACACCCCGGATGGTCGTCGCGCTGGCGCGCCGTTCGGACCAGGTGCTAACCCGATGCACGGTCGTGACCAGAAAGGCGCTGTCGCTTCTCTGACCTCCGTTGCTAAACTGCCGTTTGCTTACGCGAAAGATGGTATTTCTTATACCTTCTCTATCGTTCCGAACGCACTGGGTAAAGACGACGAAGTTCGTAAGACTAACCTGGCAGGTCTAATGGATGGTTACTTCCACCACGAAGCGTCCATCGAAGGCGGTCAGCACCTGAACGTCAACGTCATGAACCGTGAAATGCTGCTGGACGCGATGGAACATCCGGAAAAATATCCGCAGCTGACCATCCGTGTATCTGGTTACGCAGTACGTTTTAACTCCCTGACGAAAGAACAGCAGCAGGACGTTATTACTCGTACCTTCACGCAGACCATGTAATGGGTTTGACTGAAATTACGCCATAAAAAGCGTACAAAAAAGGCTCCATATCAGTGGGGCCTTTTTAATGACTTTTTATATAAGCATATTGCGACAACTCGACTTTTCACTTATAAATAAAGTGTTATTATGTGATCTATATATTCTTCTTAGAATAGCATCAATTTCTCTTTTATTATTTTGATAATCATCATAATCCTTATTTAATACATCAGAAAACAGCATGGTGTTAGTTTCTATTAAATCAGATGACAATGACGGTTTATATGCTTGTAGCAGATAGCTAAGTGTTGGATGAACCATATCAAACAGGACTTCCCCCTCTAATTCCCAGTAACCTATTTTAAAAAATTGGGTAGTAATATTAAAAGACCCCATTTGAAGACAGCGTAGTTTATTCTTCTCCTCTTCAGTAAGAGTACCATTCCATTCAACACATTCCATTTTTCGATCTTCTCCAGATCGCATAAGCTTATAAACTTCATCCTTAACGTCATCATCCTCATTAACTGCATCTTTAAGTTTATTAGCAAATCCTTCTAATAATTCTGGATAGCGGGCAATTTTTTCTCCATACTTAATACATACTTTAAAAAACAACTCTTCTTCATCTTCTTCCATCACTTTAAAAATACAGTTTTCTGAAACATTGAGGAGACGATGCAAATTACATTTATCAATAACCTTGCCATCAATCTCAAATAAAACTTGTATCTGATTCATATCAAAACGCATAACAAAGCGGTCTTGTTGAGATGGATTAGCATATTGTTTTAATTGCGTAAAGGCATGTATCTTCTCCATGCCGGTTATATCAACATTAAGTTCAGCTTGATTTTCACGTTCACATCCATGGATGAGTGTATATAATACCTCCAGCACCTCTTGTTTTTTGTGTGTTCTGAAGCAGTCCTTAAATCTATCCCATACCCCCATGTATAGCGCTTCTTCTTTATCAGGACTCATCAAACGGGCTAGCCGTGAATGATTAATTTCATAGTTATGACGATTACCAAAACTTAACGTAACTGGCATAATAACTCCCTTGATTATTTACCGCGAAAGCAAGATCCAATCCGTTGCTCTCATTTTTTGATTAAAACCACACTCTATTTAAGAGATTGAATCAGCCTGGGTTTAGAAATGACATCAGATTTACACCTGATTGCGCGTTGAATGCGACGCCAGGCGCTGGACAGCGCATAACGTTCTTTGGACACATCTGAATTATGTTGAGAATTATTTTCGTTCTGACCACAACAAAACGGCACCAACCATTCGAAAAAAGAGGCGGATCATAAACAGCAAAACCAGGACGCTATGGATGATACACTTACAGTATGTATTGCGGTTGAGGCGTTAAACAGAGGTACCGGGCTGATGAATGAGCCAGAATTTCTGGCGGTGCGAGTTATGCAGCATAGATTTGCCGTATATTTTATACTGAATAGAGGTAAAATAGCTCCATTGCAGCACATTCTGGAACAGCCACACATTCTGTAGTCCAAAATTTACGCTCGCAGTACCGCTTTTTTACAGGATGCAACCCCCTTACCAGGGTGCTCAACATGCCCGGAATGTGTCCATAAACCCCATGTTATTTAGAGCTAGCCGAAGCGATATGAGTAACTTAACCGATTGTATTACAAATGAAAGTGTTGCAGTAACTGCTGATAAAAAGCCGGTTATTGGTCGCATTCACTCCTTTGAGTCCTGTGGCACCGTTGATGGCCCAGGCATCCGCTTTATTACCTTTTTTCAGGGCTGCCTGATGCGCTGCCTGTATTGCCATAACCGCGACACATGGGATACGCATGGCGGTAAAGAAATCACCGTTGAAGACTTAATGAAAGAGGTGGTGACCTATCGGCATTTTATGAATGCTTCTGGCGGCGGCGTGACGGCATCCGGCGGCGAGGCCATTTTGCAGGCAGAATTTGTACGCGACTGGTTTCGCGCCTGTAAAAAAGAAGGTATCCACACCTGTCTCGACACCAACGGCTTTGTGCGCCGTTATGACCCGGTGATTGATGAACTGTTGGACGTTACCGATCTGGTGATGCTCGATCTCAAGCAGATGAATGATGAGATCCACCAGAATCTGGTCGGTGTCTCTAATCACCGGACGCTGGAATTCGCGCAGTATTTATCAAAGAAAAATGTGAAGGTCTGGATCCGTTACGTTGTCGTTCCCGGCTGGTCTGACGACGATGATTCCGCGCATCGCCTGGGCGAGTTTACCCGCGATATGGGTAATGTCGAAAAAATCGAACTGTTGCCCTATCATGAGCTGGGCAAACATAAATGGGTGGCAATGGGCGAAGAATATAAACTGGATGGCGTGAAGCCGCCTAAAAAAGAGACCATGGAGCGTGTAAAGGGTATTCTTGAGCAGTATGGTCATAAAGTGATGTATTAATCGCCTGCTATCTTACCCGCTTTTAAACGGCTACCCATGACGGTAGCCGTTTTGCTGTCTGGATAACGCTCTTACCGCTAAAATACCCGACCCCGCCATCAGACAGGCATGGTTAACAATATTGCGCTTACCAGGTATTAAATACAGAGTCGCTTATCTGCTGCTGGGTTGAAGGTCTGACAACTATTGCTGCCCCCGGCGCCTGTTAATACCGTGGTCTCCGCCTGGAACCCAGGCACCTGTAACCTTAAAAGGCGCTCGCCTGACAGGAGCGCCGTGGAAAAGAGCGTCGTTATGTGTTTCTACGCGCCAGCAGTGGGAAAATTAATCCCAACCCGACCAGGACAAAAGGCGTCACGATGTTCAACGTCAGCTGGAATGTCCACTCCGGCGTGAACGCCTCCATTTTGGGGAAAATACCGGTAAGGCAGGCAAACGCGGTGAAGGCAAAACACCATATTCCCACAGTTAACGCCAACGCCCGGTTGCGAATAAACACATATTCGGGTTTGTACTTTTGCGCCAGTCGAATGACGGCAATAAAGGCGACAAATACCCACAGATAGCGCAGCGGCATAACGACTGAATTGAGATTAAGCAGCCATTTGTACAGGTTGTTCATATCGCCGATGCCAAGCGTTGGCAACATAATCAAGATAGCGACCAACACTAATGTCAGCAAATAACCGTTAACAGGCGTACCTGAAGCGTTAGTACGACATAAGCGCTGCGGGATATATTTAGTGTCTGCATCACCCAGTAAAACTTTCAGTGGCGCATCAATAGAAAACACCAGCGCGGCGATTTGCCCCAGAGTATTGGCAATGGCATAAATCACCATTAATGAATTACCCATATGGTAATACTCACCCAATTTCTGGAATGCATAATATTGCCCATTGGTCATTAAATCGTCAGGTATATGCCGGGAATCAAACATCATTCCCATCGCCAACGAACCGAGGATAGCGCAGACCGCAACCATGACGGCTAAAAAGAGCATCCCCTTCGGAAATTCTTTTCCTGGATTCCGCGTCTGGTTGACATAAGGCGAGATCTTCTCTGCCCCACCAACCGCAAAGACCAACATAGAGATGGTGGTGATATAGGTAAAATCGATATGAGGAATAAATGACTGCCAGGTGATGTTAGTGGTCGCAATTTCAACGTTTGTAATTGCTGGCGCGGTCACTGCCATCACAACATATAAAATTGACATGATAAACATGGCAATTCCGGCCACAGACCCAACAACCTTTAGCGATTTCATCCCCCGGGAAGCAACCCACATAAAGAAAACAAACAATGCCAGCGTCAGCCCCTGCAAGGCAACGACGGTATATTCTTTTATCAACGAGCCGTCGCCTTTTAAAGCCCATCCCAATGCAATGAGTATCGCCTGCGGCTTTTGCGCCAGGTAGGGAATATGCACGACCCAATAAGTCCATGCCGCAAGGTAAGCCAACCCCGGCCCCATCGTATGCTTAATCCAGGTACTGACGCCCCCTTTTCCCTCTTTGAAGGTTGAGCCCAGTTGCCCCACGATTAAGGCATAAGGAATAAAATAGAGCGCAAAAATAAACACCCAGGAGAAGACAACCACTAACCCCTGGTTAGCATAGTTATTGACAACATTGCCGAATCCCCAAACGGTAATAAACGACATCAGGGCGATGTTGTACCATCGCAACTGTTTTTCCTGCACATTCGGCATAACGCGATCCTTCGTGAACACAATGCTATTACTATAAATGAAGCGGGGGATTATGCGCGGTAAAGACGAAGAGAGAAAATAGAGGAGCGCAAAATTATAACCTTCGGCACATTTTATTTTTCAGTAAAGCAAGAAAATTATGCAGGTCAATTATTTTACGTAAAACATAAACAAAGAGTATGCAAGACTCACGTCCTGCATACGATTCAGAGAACAGTTAGATGTGGGCGACAGGATTAGGCGTCTGGCCGGCGTTACGTAACAGCATCAGCAGATAAATAAACGATACGCTGGCGATCATAATAAACAGCAGATTATCTGAATAATTCTGCATTAACATCGCAGCAAAAGACGGCCCCAACAGGCTCCCTACCGTATAACTTAACAACAGCGCCTGGTTCATTGCCACAAGCTGGTGGTGTTCGACTTTTTCACAGGCCCAGGCCATTGCAACGGGATAAAGCGTAAAACCCGCCGCCCCCAGAATAAACAGAGCTGGCGCCATCGCCGCCTGGGTTAACATGGCAATACTACCGAGTATGACAACGAATACCTGTACGCGTAACACCAGCAAGCGACCAAATTTGTCCGCCAGACGTCCCATTGGCCATTGCCCCAAAATGCCGGCGCTCACCAGCACCGCCATCCAGAAACCGATGCTGGCGTTAGCCATCCCCTGATGCTTCAGATATAACGGCATCAGGCCATATAATGAACCAAGAACAATGCCGGAAATAATACAACCATTCACGCCAAGACGCGCCTGGCGTAGCTTCAGCATGGCGCTAATAGAAGAGGAATGATGTGTCTGCGTTTGCTGATTTACAATTCGGGTAAAGAGTAGCGGCAGAATTCCCGCCAGAATCATTCCGGTCACCCAGGGAAGGACGTGCAGCAATTCACCAGATACTTTACTGACCAATAATTGTCCAAGGAAGGTCCCCATGTAATAGACCATCATATAGGCAGCCAGCAGGCGCCCGCGATTATGCGAGGTTCCGCTGCACATCAACGCGCTTTCGACAACCACCCAAATCATGGCGCAGCCGATACCGGCAATAAAACGCCAGCTCATCCAGCTCCAGAACCCCACCATCACCCCCAATCCGACACAACCCGCGGCGAAGATCAGCGAGGCAAGATAATAGCTACGGTTAAACCCAATGCGTTTAATTAAATACCCAGTAAATAACGTCCCGACCAGATTGCCGGTAAAATAAGACGAGCTGACCATCCCCACCTGCCAGGTCGGAAGGTTTGCCTGAGCAAGCCACAGCGGCACAAGCGTATTCAGTACCGCAATGGCCAGCGTCAACAAAAGTAGCCCGCACAGCAAAAGCATGACGGGACGGGTATAGGTGGACATGAATAAAAACCGTGAGGAAGTTCAAATTTCATGCGCATCATGCCATCGCCAAAAACATTGTCAATCGGCTCCGCATGGGCGATCCGCAAGTTTTGAGACTATCGATTTGATTTACTTATTCTGCACGTGAATATATTGAAAGGCTAAAAATTCATCCCCTTGTTTTTATTGATCTGACCTGCAAAATCGGCGTTTTGTTCAGTCGAAAAATTTCATGGTTCCTTTAGCTTCGTTTTCTTCTCTATAGATTTATATGCGCCTTCTCCGCCCCGGTTATATTCCTTAGATTGATGGCGGCTAAAGACGAATTCGGCCTGCACGTTCTGCAGGCCGAATTCGCGTCAACGCGTTAGCTGGCTACCGCCATGCCCACGGTCATATGCAGCCCATAGAATACGCCGCGGCCAATCAATTCCCCCGCCAGCATCAGAATGAAGGCGACAGAGAGCAACGGTACCGCAGGTTGATACCCTTTTAACTGTGGCACAATCCAGCAGCACAACGCCGCCGCAAGCAGCACCATACGCCAGGCCATCAGCGAACCATAATCCGGCACCAGAGCAGACGCCTGCTGAATGGAACTATGAATCGTCGCCAGTTCCGCGCCCTGCATGGCCACCATCATGGCAATAACCACCAGCGCCAGCACCGAAACCGCAGGCAACAAACGCATCGCCCAACCGTTCACGCCCGCGATGCGCAGCAGCAGATAACCCAGTAGCGGGCCACCCATAAAGAGCGTCAGGAAGAAGCCCAGCGGCGTCCAGACGCTATACCAGGTCGGTACTGTATCGATGCTGTTATAGACGCGTACCATCATCCAGACGAAGACGACGCCCAGTACCATCGTGATAATCAGCCAGAGTGTGCGCAGTGCCGGCGGCAGCTTTTTCAGTACCGCCAGCAGCCAGCCAATCCCGCCGACCGCAAAAAACACCGAGCCGCTGGCAATTTCATTGCTCAGTGCGGAAGCACCTACGCGGTTAAGCGAGTTAAACGCGCGCATCGGCGAGCCCAGATGCAGCATCGAGGCGATAAAGCCAATCCCCATCAGCACCCACAGACCAAACATACAGGCGATCACCCGCTGCTGCGTTTCCGCGCGCAGGTCGCCCTTCATCAGCGCCAAAGCCAGAACAATAAAACCACCGACCACGCACTGACCAAAGACCGTGAAGATCATCAACGGCCATTCATGCCATCCACTTCCCATCTTATACCTCCTTCGGATTGGCCAGATAACCGGTAGTGTCCCCGGTCGGGCGGCTGTTGGCGTTGGGTTTAATCACAATATTCGGCTTCGTGAAATGCGCGCGCGGCAACGGCGCGACGGCAGCCAGCTCACCGTGTTTTTTGCGCAGTTCGTCGATAGGACCAAAGTCCAGCGCCCGCAGCGGGCAGGATTCGACGCAAATCGGTTTCTTGCCTTCCGCCACCCGGTCATAACAGCCGTCGCACTTGGTCATATGACCTTTGGCGGCGTTGTACTGCGGCGCGCCGTACGGGCAGGCCATGTGGCAGTAGCGGCAGCCGATACAGACCTCTTCGTTCACCACCACAAAACCGTCATCGCGCTTGTGCATCGCGCCGCTCGGGCAGACTTTGGTACAGGCCGGGTCTTCGCAGTGGTTGCATGAAATGGAGAGATAGTAGGCAAAGACGTTCTGGTGCCAGACGCCGTTATCTTCCTGCCAGTCGCCACCCGCATACTCATAAATGCGGCGGAAGCTGACATCCGGGGTCAAATCTTTGTAGTCCTTGCAGGCCAGTTCGCAGGTTTTGCAACCGGTGCAACGGCTGGAATCAATAAAAAATCCATACTGGGTTGTCATCGGTTACTCCTTACGCCTTTTCAACCTGAACGAGGTTCGTATGTGACGGGTTCCCCTTCGCCAGCGGAGAAGGACGTTGGGTCGTCAGTACGTTAATACATCCGCCCTGATCCACGCGTTTTGCATCCGGGTCATACCATGCGCCTTCTCCCAGGGCGACCACACCCGGCATCATGCGCGGCGTCACTTTAGCCTCGATATGAACTTCGCCGCGATCGTTGAAGATGCGGACTTTATCGCCATTGTTGATACCGCGTTTCTGCGCATCCATTGGGTTAATCCACATTTCCTGGCGACAGGCGGCTTTCAGTACGTCTACGTTGCCATAAGTGGAATGCACACGCGCTTTATAGTGGAAACCCGTCAACTGCAGCGGGAATTTATCCGTTAGCGGATCGTTATAGTTTTCAAAACCTGGCGTGTAGATCGGTAATGGATCGATCACGTCGCCTTCCGGCAGCTCCCAGGTAGCGGCGATATCCGCCAACGCCTGTGAATAGATTTCAATCTTGCCCGATGGCGTTGTAAGTGGATTCGCTTGCGGATCTTCGCGGAAGTCTTTATAGGCGACATGGTGGCCTTCGGGGTCGCGCTGTTTGAAGATGCCTTGCTTACGGAACTCCTCAAAGGTGGGCAGATTAGGAATGGATTTACGCGACTGTTCGTACAGATGACGCATCCACTCTTCTTGCGTCCGTCCTTCGGTAAACTGTTGTTCCACGCCAAGACGTTTCGCCAGTTCGCTGGTCATCTCATAAATCGTCTTACACTCGAAGCGCGGTTTAATTGCCTGGTCAGTGAAGATAACGTAAGACATGTTCCCGCAGGAGGCATCCAGCGCAAAGTCCATCTGCTCAGAAGCAGTGCAATCCGGTAACAGAATATCGGCGTATTTTGCCGACGAGGTCATATGACAGTCGATAACGACGATCATTTCGCATTTCTTGTCATCCTGCAGGATTTCGTGGGTGCGGTTAATCTCAGAGTGCTGGTTAATCAAACAGTTGCCAGCATAGTTCCAGATCATTTTAATCGGCACGTCCAGCTTATCTTTCCCCCGCACGCCATCACGCAGCGCCGTCATTTCCGGGCCGCGTTCAATGGCATCGGTCCACATAAACATGGAGATGCTGGTTTCAACCGGGTTTTCTAACGTGGGCATACGTTCAAATGGCAGGGCATAAGACCCTTCGCGCGCGCCGCTGTTACCTCCGTTAATCCCAACATTACCCGTCAGGATCGCCAGCATCGAGATGGCGCGCGTGGCGATTTCTCCATTAGCATGACGTTGTGGTCCCCATCCCTGGCAAATATAGGCGGGTTTAGCGCTGCCGATTTCTCGCGCCAGCTTAATAATGCGATCCGCCGGGATACCGGTAATTTGCGCCGCCCACTCCGGCGTCTTCGCGATACCGTCTTTACCCTGGCCCAGAATATAGGCTTTGTAGTGACCGTTTTTCGGCGCGCTGGCAGGCAAGGTTTTTTCGTCATAACCGACGCAATATTTATCCAGGAACGGCTGATCGACCATGTTCTCGGTGATTAAGACATATGCCAGACCATTGACCAGCGCCGCATCGGTACCTGGACGAATCGGAATCCACTCATCTTCGCGACCAGCGCCAGTGTCGGTGTAACGAGGGTCGATAATGATCATCCGCGCGTTTGATTTCTGCCGCGCCTGTTCAAGATAATAGGTTACACCGCCCCCGCTCATGCGGGTTTCGCCAGGGTTATTACCAAACAACACCACCAGCTTACTGTTTTCAATGTCGGATGGACTATTGCCATCCGCCCAGCCGCCATAGGTGTAATTCAGACCCGCTGCGATTTGCGCGGAAGAGTAATCACCGTAGTGGTTCAGATAACCGCCACAGCAGTTCATCAGACGAGCAACCAGCGTTTTTCCTGGCGGCCATGAACGTGTCAAAGTGCCGCCCAGCGTACCCGTGCCATAGTTCAGATAAATGGACTCGTTGCCATACTCTTTGATAAGACGCTGCATATTGGTGGCAATGATATCGTAGGCTTCGTCCCAGCTAATACGCTCAAATTTACCTTCGCCGCGCGCGCCGACGCGCTTCATCGGATACTTGAGCCGATCCGGGTTATAGACGCGACGACGCATAGAACGACCGCGCAGGCAGGCGCGAACCTGATGCAAGCCATCGTAATCATCGTTTCCGGTATTATCCGTTTCTACATATTTGATTTCGCCATCCACAACATGCATACGTAGCGGACAACGGCTGCCACAGTTTACCGTACAGGCGCTCCAGACGACTTTCTCGTCGGTTTTCGTCGGGCTTATCGCCTCTGCGGCGTTAGCGATGCGGGTAAATGGCAGGGTAAATGCGCTACTGGCCATCGCCAGGCCGCCTATCGCGGTGGTTTTGACTAAACCACGACGGCTCACCTCGGCTGCCAGCACGGCATCAGGGATCTTAGTTTTCATAAGGGCTCACTCTGCTGCTCACAATAAAAAAGCAATAAAACGATGTATAGAATTTTATATAGCGACAACTTCGCTATAAAGTCTGATATATATCGAAAAAATAGAAAAATAGTGTTAAAAACTGACCTTCATTCGAAATCAGTATTACCCCTAATAGGGTAGGGATTATTGTCCGGTATCAAACTGGCATAAAAAAAGCGCCCGAAGGCGCTTTTTAGAAGAGGAGAAAGCGAGGATTAGCCGATATATTCCAGTCCGTTCATGTACGGACGTAATACTTCCGGCACTTCAATGCGGCCATCAGCCTGCTGATAGTTTTCCATCACAGCCACCAGGGTACGACCTACCGCCAGACCAGAACCATTCAGGGTATGGACCAGACGGGTCTTTTTGTCGGACTTGCTGCGACAACGTGCCTGCATACGACGCGCCTGGAAGTCCCAGACGTTAGAGCAGGAAGAGATCTCGCGGTAGGTATTCTGCGCCGGAACCCAGACTTCGAGGTCATAGGTTTTGCAGGCGCCGAAGCCCATATCGCCAGTGCACAGAATGATTTTACGGTACGGCAGTCCCAGTAGCTGGAGCACTTTTTCCGCGTGGCCGGTCATCTCTTCCAACGCAGCCATAGAATCTTCCGGGCGAACGATCTGCACCATCTCAACTTTGTCAAACTGATGCATACGAATCAGGCCACGGGTATCACGACCATAAGAACCTGCTTCAGAACGGAAACAAGGCGTATGCGCCGTCATTTTAATCGGCAGTTGATCTTCGTCGATGATTTCATCGCGTACCAGATTGGTCAGCGGAACCTCCGCCGTCGGGATCAAAGCATAGTTGCTGCTGTCTGCTTCTTCTTCCAGCGGACGGGTATGGAACAAGTCGCCTGCGAATTTCGGCAGTTGACCGGTGCCATACAGCGTGTCGTGGTTAACCAGATACGGCACGTAGTTTTCGCTATAGCCGTGCTGTTCCGTATGCAGATCCAACATGAACTGCGACAATGCGCGATGCATACGCGCAATCTGTCCTTTCATCACCACAAAACGGGAGCCGGTCAGCTTAACCGCGGCGGCAAAGTCGAGGCCGGAGTGCATTTCCCCTAAGGTGACGTGATCGCGGATTTCAAAATCAAACTCACGCGGGGTACCCCAGCGGCTGACTTCAACGTTGTCGTTTTCATCTTTACCTACCGGCACTTCATCCGCAGGCAGGTTTGGGATGGTCAGTGCGATATCGCGGATCTCCGCCAGCAAGGTATCCAGCTCGGCTTTCGCCGCATCCAGCTCTTCGCCCAGTTTATTCACTTCCAGGCGTAAAGGCTCGATATCTTCCCCGCGCGCTTTCGCCTGGCCGATGGATTTCGATCGAGAATTACGCTCCGCCTGCAGGTTTTCCGTGTTGACCTGCAAAACTTTACGACGCTCTTCAAGAGCGCGCAGCTTATCTACATCCAGCTTAAAGCCCCGGCGTGCCAGTTTTTCAGCGACTGCGTCTGGCTCATTACGCAGCAGATTGGGATCGAGCATGCTTATCCTGTGCTTATCGAATAATAAAAGGAAACGCGATCAATTGATGATCGCCTCTGATTGTATTGATGAACGTAAACCGCGTTTACGTAATAGCGACGTTTTCGCCTTACCAGACCGACGACAGCAACAACGCATCCATTGCGCTATACCCGCGGACCTCATAAGCAACGTGCTATCAGGCATAACGAGATTCATCATCAACGCCATGATACCTGGAGCATCATATTTAGAGATAACCTTACCGCAACGTTTACACTAGCGGTAGCGTTTTGTGGGGCTATTTTGATCCTGTTCAGCCAGCCAGGCGAGCTTTTCGCCAATCTTGCCTTCCAGACCACGATTTGTCGGATGATAATAGCGCGTTTGCGCGATTTCCGGCGGGAAGTACACTTCACCCGCAGCATAGGCATTGGGCTCATCGTGGGCATAGCGGTACTCCTGGCCATAGCCCATCTCTTTCATCAGTTTGGTTGGCGCATTACGCAGATGGACAGGAACGTCATAATCAGGACGTTCGCGCGCGTCGGCCAGCGCAGCCTTAAAGGCGGTATAGACGGCGTTGCTCTTCGGCGCGCAGGCGAGATAAACGATAGCCTGCGCGATCGCCCTTTCGCCTTCAGCCGGGCCAACGCGGGTGAAACAATCCCACGCGGCAATGGCGACCTGCATCGCGCGCGGATCGGCATTACCCACATCTTCCGAGGCAATCGCCAGGCAGCGACGCGCCACGTACAGCGGATCGCCTCCCGCGGTAATGATACGGGCATACCAATAGAGGGCGGCATCCGGCGCGCTACCGCGCACTGATTTATGTAAGGCGGAAATAAGATCGTAGAAGCGATCGCCTTTGTTATCAAAACGCGCGCTGCGCTCGCCGGCGATCTCGGTCAACAAGGCGGGCAATAAAACGCGTTTGCCGCTGTCATCCGCCTCCGCCATATCAGCCATCATTTCCAGCGTATTTAAGGCGCGCCGCGCGTCGCCATTGACCAACTCAGCAATCGCTCGCCGTGTCTCATCCGGTAACACGATATCCTGATCGCCGTAACCACGCGTTTTGTCCTGCATCGCCTGGTCCAGTACTTGCTCAATATCGTCAGTGGTCAACGATTTCAGCAGATAGACCCGCGCTCGCGACAATAGCGCCGAGTTCAGCTCAAAAGAGGGATTTTCCGTGGTCGCGCCGATAAAGGTGATAGTGCCATCTTCGATATGCGGTAAAAAGGCGTCCTGCTGGCTTTTGTTAAAGCGATGCACTTCATCGACAAACAGGATGGTACGGCGACCGGCATTACGATTCTGGCGGGCGCGCTCGATAGCTTCGCGAATCTCTTTTACCCCAGAAGTGACGGCGGAAATACGCTCGACATCGGCGCTGGCGTAGCGGGCGATCACTTCAGCGAGCGTGGTTTTCCCCGTCCCTGGCGGCCCCCATAAAATCATGGAGTGCAGATGCCCGGCCTCAATAGCGCGAGGCAACGGCTTACCTGCGGCCAGCAAATGCTGCTGGCCGATATACTGCGCTAAATTTTCCGGCCGCATTCGCGCGGCCAGCGGTTGAAACGTATTATCAGAAAAATCGAGCGACAGATTGCTCACTCATCGCCTCTACTTACGTTGGTCGTCTATCGTTACCCCTTGCGGCGGAGTAAACGTAAATTTTGACGGATCAACCGCGCCGTTTTGCTGGGATTTTAGCTGATAGGCGCTACGCTGATCGTCTTGTTCTACGGCGCTAAACTGGTGGATAGTCCCGTCGCGTCCCACATTGATGGTGAACTGTTTCAGATTGCCGTTGCTGGCTTTCGGCGTCAGCACAAAATTATCGCCATCCTGCTTAATATTATACTGCTGCCAGTCGCTGGCCTGGTTGCGGGCAATCAGCATAAACGGTGTATTTCCGGTGGCATCTTTCAACCACGTGGCGGTAGCCTGTTCTACAAACGGGTTATAGAACCATAACGTTTTGCCGTCAGAAACCAGAATACTCTCGTCAGGTTGCGTCATATGCCAGTTGAATAGATTTGGCCGCTTAACCCATAAATCACCCTGTCCCTCCTGCACCGCGGCACCGCTGCCATCGGTGACTTTTTGAGTAAAGGTGGCATGAAAGCTGCTCACTTTATCCAGACGGCTTTTCAGAGAGCTGGCGGCGTCAGCCCATACGCTGCTGGCTACAACGCTTGAAAGTAATGCACAGGCGATTGCCATTTTTTTCATCATTATTCCTCAGGTTTCGACACTCCCGACCAGGAGCTCCTTTTGCTTTCTATTCCAAGCCAAAAATCAGCATGAGGAAAGAAGAAAATACTGAATTTTGTTGCCGGATGGCAGCCTGCACAGCGCCATCCGGCTTACAGGTTTACTCAAAAGGCGGCGGAGCCAGCACTTCACGATTACCGTTATGCCCCTGAGCGCTGACAATACCCTGCGCTTCCATCTGTTCGATAATACGCGCCGCACGGTTATAGCCGATGCGGAACTGACGCTGAACGCCGGAAATGGACGCTTTACGCTTCTGGGTGACGAAATTAACGGCCTGATCGAATAGCGCATCTAATTCTTCGCCGCCGTCAAAACCGCCACCGCCACCTTCGCTTTCGCTGTCGGAGGTAATGCCATCCACATATTGCGGACGACCGCGCGCTTTCCAGTCCTGCACCACCGCATGGACTTCCTGGTCACGCACAAACGCCCCATGGACACGTACCGGCATGGTGGAGTTTGGTCCGGAATAGAGCATGTCCCCCATTCCCAATAGCGACTCAGCGCCACCCTGATCAAGAATGGTGCGGGAGTCGATCTTGCTGGATACGGTAAAAGCGATACGGGTTGGAATGTTGGCTTTAATTAAACCAGTAATCACATCGACCGACGGACGCTGCGTCGCCAGTACCAGGTGAATCCCCGCAGCGCGCGCTTTCTGCGCCAGACGCGCGATCAGCTCTTCAACTTTTTTACCGACGGTCATCATCAGGTCGGCAAATTCATCAACCAGTACCACGATATACGGCAGTTTTTCCAGAACCGGATGCTGAACATCCATACTGTCGCCCGGCTTCCAGTACGGGTCCGGAATCGGACGCCCCATGCGGGCCGCTTCGGCGATTTTCTCGTTATACCCAGCCAGATTACGCACGCCGAGCGCGGACATCAGCTTATAGCGACGCTCCATCTCATTGACGCTCCAGCGTAACGCGTTAGCCGCGTCTTTCATGTCGGTAACAACTTCCGTCAGCAGATGCGGTATACCTTCATAGACCGAAAGTTCTAACATTTTCGGGTCGATCATGATAAAGCGAACGTCTTCCGGCTGCGCTTTATACAGCATACTGAGGATCATGGCGTTAACCCCGACCGACTTACCGGAACCGGTCGTACCGGCCACCAGCAGGTGAGGCATTTTCGCCAGATCCGCCACTACCGGATCGCCCGCGATATCCTTACCTAACACCACGGTAAGCGGCGACAGATTCTCGCGGAATTTGGCGTTATCCAACACTTCGCGCAGATAAACGGTTTGCCGTTTCTTGTTCGGCAATTCCAACCCTACGTAAGGTTTGCCTGGAATGACTTCCACAACGCGTACGGCTACCGTTGACAATGAGCGCGCCAGATCCCGGGAAAGGTTGGAGATACGCGCCGCTTTAACGCCCGGGGCCAGATTGAGTTCAAAGCGAGTAATGACCGGGCCTGGCGAATAGTTCACCACATCAGCTTTAATGCGGAAATCCGCCAGACGCGCTTCAACCAGACGCGCCATTTGTTCCAGCGCAAAGGTATCTACCGGTTCAACTTCGCTCGGCGGCGGCGTCAGAAGATCTAATGAAGGCAGCGGCGTCGTCGGACGCTGCAATGGACGACTGTCGCCGTTACGCATCAACAGCGGGTGGATCAGGCTGTCTTGCGGCGCTGTCGGCTGTTGCGGCTGCTGATACTGCGGCTGCGGCGCTACCGGCTGTTGCGGCTGCTGATACTGCGGCTGCGGCGCTACCGGCTGCTGCGGCTGCTGGTACTGTGGCTGAGGCTGCGGCGCTACCGGTTGCTGCGGCTGCTGATACTGCGGCTGCGGCGCTACAGGTTGCTGAACAGGCGTTGACTCGGGCATGACACCCGGCGTGAACAGCGGTTCGTGCGGACCTTCATCAACCAATACTTTCATTGGCGAGAAATCCAGATCGTCCAGTGAGAACGGCTGCGCGCCAGCGGGTTGCTCGCCGGAATAGCGCTGCTGTTGCGAAGCGGCAAACTGGCGGGCTAATTCAGCTTCCGCAGCGGTATCGTCATCTTCTGCCTGTTGAGTATCATGCTGATACGTTTCACCATAACGATGCTGCTGCGACTGCGCAAACTGACGGGCTAACTCGTCCTGATGCATTGCATCTATTTCTTCATCGGTTAGCTGCGCGCCCGTCTCGTACTGATTGCGCTCCGCCTCGCGGGCTTTTTCTTCTGCAATCCTCTGTGACGGCAGCTTAATACCGTACGACGCCAGTTCCCGTCGGGTCGGCACGCGAACGCGGTTCGGACGCGGCAGTTGCGGACCAATCCCCTCTTTCACCTGCGGACGCGGCGCGCCGCCGGTAGCCAGACTAAATGCAGGCGCAGCGGCCGCGGCGCCAGCTGCCAGGGCGCCACTCTTAATACCTGCGTCAAGCGACGCGGCGGCGGCTACCGCTTCCACTGGCGGTATGGACGGCGCGACAGATACCGTAGGTTTGACCGGCACGTTCTCTTTTACCGGCTCCGGAATCGGTTGATACCATGCCGCCAGTTGTTCGCGCTCACGGGCGCGTTTCTCTTCCACCTCTTCAAAATAGTAAAGCGGAGGACGGGCGGGTCTGGTCTCTTCTGTGTCAGGTTCAGGCTCGGTGGCAACCGGCTGTTCGATAACCGGCGGCGGCATGTGGGAAGGTTCAGCCGCTATCGGCTCCGGCTGATAAACCGGCGTCGGCTGATGGGTCGGCTCCGGCTGCCATTGCGGCTGTGTTTCCTGCGGCGCAAGAGAGTCATATTCTGCTGCGGTCGCTGGCGTCGCGGCGTATTGCGGCGCGGAAGCGACAGGCACAGGTTGCTGCCACGGCGCACTTTGCGCCTCCTGCGGTTGAGCATATTGCGGATGCGGCTGATACCCCTCCGGCGCAGGCGCGATAACCGGTTCGCCGGTTTGCGGCCCCGGTACGGGCTGCCACTCCACGGTCGGTTGAGCGACAACCGGCTCAGCCCCAGGCATGGGCGGCGTTTGCATTATGGGATCGGCGGACGCTGCCCACGTCTGGGTGACGGCAGTTGCAGCCGCAGCGGCGGCGACCGGTTCGGTGACAGAATGGCCGTTTAACAGCGGATCATATTCATCATATTCCGGCTGCGTCGCACGGTTGCCCGAAAACAGAACGTCGTCGGGATCGGCAGCGACGCCGCGCGCGCTATACTGAATGTCCTCGTCATCATCCATCCGTTTGCCGGAAAAGAGCGCGGCATCGGTCTGACGGCCCCGTGGATTGCTGAATTTTTCAGCCAGTCGCTTACGACGCGCCAACGCGCCGCGCAAAATACGCGCCCGGCGAGATTCACGCTGCACGCCGTCGGTTTCTTCATCGTATTCGTCATCATACTCTTCGTCGTCAACCCACGTATCATCACGCCGGGTACGGTTGCTGGCGAAGGTCAGTATATTAAGCAGCCAGCCGCCTAATTTTTCGGCGATACTGACCCAGGACCAGCCGGTAAAGAGCGTCAGCCCGGCAGCCCAAATACAGAGAAGCATTATCGTTCCGCCGCTACTATGCAACAACGGCTGCAGCGTGGTGCTTAACAGGCTGCCAATTACGCCGCCGGAGGCGAAATACCAGATATCGTCGGCATTAATGGCCGCCAGACCGCAGGAAGTGAGAATCAGCGCCAGCACGCCGATAAGGCGTAGCGACACAGCAAAATAGTCGATGTAATCATCCGTAGACTGATGACGCCACGCAAACCAGCACCCGCCGACAATAATGACAGGGATGGTGTAGGCCATTACGCCAAAAATAAAGAACAGTGTATCGGCCAGCCACGCGCCCGGCGCGCCGCCTAAATTATGGATGGGTTCATGCCAGGCGGTTTGCGACCAACTGGGGTCCGAAGGGTTAAAGCTCAACAAGGCCGCCATCAACCAGACGGCAAAAAGGGCAATAAGTATCAACAACGCTTCCAGAAGTCGGCGCCCGCTGCTTAACTTCGTCAATGTGACGTCTTTGTCTTCAGTATATTCCTGGCTCAAAAAAGGCTCTCCAGGTTCCAGGCTTTTCCCGCCCGATGCTAAAACGGACAACAGCACCGGGTTGCCCCGGCACTGTTGCTGTATGGATTAACAGGAGTGTAATCAAACTACGGCGATTTTGCACCTGTTCCGTGTTAGCGTGTCTTAATAACCAGACGATTACTCTGTTTTACCTCTTCCATCACTACGTAAGTTCGGGTGTCGTTCACACCTGGCAAGCGCAGCAACGTCTCTCCCAATAGTTTTCGATACGCTGACATATCCGGTACACGGGTTTTCAACAGGTAGTCGAAATCGCCGGAAACCAAATGACACTCCTGAATCTCTTCAAGCTTTTGCACGGCGGCATTAAACTGTTCAAACACATCCGGCGCGCCGCGATTTAAGGTAATCTCAACGAATACCAGAAGTGACGCATCCAGATAATGTGGGTTCAGCAGCGCCGTATAGCCCTGGATAAACCCCTGTCGCTCCAGCCGACGCACACGCTCAAGGCAAGGTGTCGGCGAAAGTCCTACTCGTTTAGAAAGCTCGACGTTGGAAATACGCCCATCCTTTTGCAGTTCATTAAGAATGTTACGATCGATACGGTCGAGATCTTTGCCAGGGCGCTTCTTGCTATCTACCATTATTATTGTCTCTCTGTATTCCTTCCCTACTCCTGCCTGACTCTACTCACATCACTGTTCAGAGTCGCTGCCCATCACAATAGACCGAAACCCAGAGGGATTAACGGCGCGCAATGCCTGGTCTATGGTGAGAAGACCGTTGCCTCGCGGCAGCTATCGACATCACGAATGGCGTCTGTCCACGCCATGCGTAGATTTCACTAGCCCGGTAAACATGGTATTTACATGCATGATTATGCAGCACATACATAACACAGTTTTTTTCTTCCTCGAATGTTTTCGCAAAACAGCAGGTGATTGTCAAAGCAAAACATCGATTTTTAGTACAACATGCCAGTTATTCATTAGAGAGGGCGGTAAACTGTCATTTCGTCACCTTATAAGTTACCGATTTTAAGTAAAATTTGTGATGATAATGTCGCTGTCGCGGTCGTTCATCGGTTCATGCTATTACACATATTGTTAACAAAATCGTTATGCTCTTTTTTTACGTCTGTAAATTCCCTACAATTCTGCTCATTGTCTGCCAACAACTATGGGGATCTCATGGGCACGACCAAACACAGTAAGCTGCTTATTCTGGGCTCAGGACCGGCGGGATATACCGCGGCGGTGTATGCCGCGCGCGCAAATTTACAGCCAGTACTTATTACCGGTATGGAAAAAGGCGGTCAACTGACTACCACGACGGAAGTGGAAAACTGGCCCGGCGATCCAAACGATTTGACCGGCCCGCTGCTGATGGAACGCATGCATGAACATGCGGCAAAATTTGAAACCGAGATAATTTTTGATCACATCAACAACGTGGATCTGCAAAATCGTCCGTTCCGTCTGACAGGTGACAGCGCAGAGTACACTTGTGATGCGTTGATCATTGCGACCGGCGCTTCCGCGCGCTATCTGGGGCTGCCATCGGAAGAAGCCTTTAAAGGGCGCGGCGTTTCCGCCTGCGCAACCTGCGACGGTTTCTTCTACCGCAATCAGAAAGTGGCGGTGATCGGCGGCGGCAACACCGCGGTTGAAGAAGCGCTTTATCTGTCCAACATCGCTTCGGAAGTGCACCTTATCCATCGCCGTGACGGTTTCCGCGCTGAAAAAATCCTCATTAAGCGCCTGATGGATAAAGTTGAAAATGGCAATATCATTCTGCACACCAACCGGACGCTGGAAGAAGTGACCGGCGATCAGATGGGCGTCACCGGTCTGCGCCTTCGCGACACGCAGCAGAGCGATAATATCGAGACGCTGGACATCGCCGGACTTTTCGTAGCCATCGGTCATAGCCCAAACACGGCGCTCTTCGAAGGCCAGCTTGAGCTGGAAAATGGTTATATCAAAGTTCAGTCCGGCACCCATGGCAACGCCACACAAACCAGCATCCCTGGCGTATTCGCGGCGGGTGACGTCATGGATCATATTTACCGTCAGGCGATCACCTCTGCAGGCACGGGTTGTATGGCGGCGCTGGATGCTGAACGCTATCTCGATGGTCTGGCCGACGCGAGTAAATAGTTTTTACAAATCAGTAACAAAAGTAAAAAAGGCGACTATAAGTCGCCTTTATTTTTGCGTCGTTGTAATATTGCCCTGCCTGAAATTCCAATAACTCACCTGCTAAGCGTGCAATGAATAAAACCCGTCAAAAAGAGCTGACCCGCTGGTTAAAACAGCAAAGCGTAATCTCCCAACGGTGGTTGAATATTTCCCGCCTGTTGGGGTTCATGAGTGGCGTATTAATTGTCGCTCAGGCCTGGATCATGGCGCGTATCCTGCAACATATGATCATGGAGAACATTCCACGGGAAGCGCTGTTGCTCCCTTTTATCCTGCTGATACTGATCTTTGTCCTCCGCGCCTGGGTGGTGTGGTTGCGCGAGCGCGTCGGTTTTCATGCCGGACAACATATTCGCTTTGAGATCCGCCGTCAGGTGTTGGATCGTCTGCAGCAAGCCGGCCCAGCCTGGATTCAGGGCAAGCCCGCCGGTAGCTGGGCGACGCTGGTGTTAGAACAGATTGACGATATGCATGACTATTATGCGCGCTATCTGCCGCAAATGGCGCTTGCCGTTTGCGTACCGCTCTTAATCGTGGCGGCGATTTTCCCGTCAAACTGGGCGGCGGCGCTGATTCTGCTGGGCACCGCCCCGCTCATTCCCCTATTTATGGCGATGGTGGGGATGGGCGCGGCTGACGCCAACCGCCGCAATTTCCTGGCGCTTGCCCGGCTAAGCGGCCATTTTCTTGACCGTCTGCGCGGGATGGAAACGCTGCGAATTTTCGGTCGTGGAGAAGCGGAAACCGAGAGCATTCGCGCAGCATCGCAGGATTTTCGTCAGCGCACGATGGAAGTACTGCGCCTCGCCTTTTTATCTTCCGGCGTGCTGGAATTTTTCACCTCGCTTTCTATTGCGCTGGTCGCCGTTTATTTTGGCTTCTCTTACCTGGGCGAGCTGAACTTTGGTCATTACTGTACCGGTGTGACGCTCGCCGCCGGGTTCCTCGCCTTGATCCTCGCGCCGGAGTTTTTCCAGCCATTACGCGACCTCGGCACGTTTTATCATGCTAAAGCGCAGGCGGTTGGCGCGGCGGATAGTCTGAAGACATTTCTGGAAACACCCCTCGCCCACCTGGCGCGCGGCGAAGTTGAGCTGGCGGAAAACGAACCTGTAACCATTGACGCAGTCAATCTTATTATCACCTCGCCAGAAGGCAAAACGCTTGCCGGGCCGCTGAATTTCTCATTAGCGGCAGGAGAACGCGCCGTCCTGGTAGGACGCAGCGGTTCCGGTAAAAGCTCTCTGTTGAATGTATTATCCGGTTTTCTCTCCTATCAGGGATCTTTGCGTATTAACGGTGTCGAGCTTCGCGATCTCTCGCCGGAATCCTGGCGCCAGCATCTCTCCTGGGTTGGGCAAAACCCGCAATTACCTGCGGCGACGCTACGCGAAAATGTATTACTGGCGCGCCCGGACGCCAGCGAGCAGGAACTTTATGCCGCGCTTGACGCCGCATGGGTAAGCGAGTTTTTACCGCTGCTGCCGCAGGGAGTAGACACCCCGCTCGGCAATCATGCCAGCAGACTTTCCGTCGGCCAGGCACAGCGTGTAGCGGTCGCCCGCGCGCTACTTAATCCCTGTCAACTGCTACTGCTGGATGAACCGGCGGCAAGCCTGGACGCTCACAGCGAGCAACGCGTCATGCAGGCGTTAAAAGCGGCGTCAAAACGCCAGACCACATTAATGGTGACGCATCAGTTGGAAGATCTCGCCGACTGGGACGCTATCTGGGTTATGCAAGATGGCGCGATTGTCGAACAAGGCAGTTATGCCGAACTTAGCGCCGCCAACGGCGCTTTTGCGACGTTATTGGCTCACCGTCAGGAGGATATTTAAATGCGCGCGCTACTCCCTTATCTGACGCTTTATAAACGCCATAAATGGATGCTAACGCTGGGAATTGCGCTGGCAATCCTGACCCTGCTTGCCAGTATCGGGCTGCTGACGCTTTCCGGCTGGTTCCTGTCCGCGTCCGCTATCGCAGGCTTCGCGGGAATTTACAGTTTTAACTATATGCTCCCGGCAGCCGGCGTGCGCGGCGCGGCCATTACCCGTACCGCTGGTCGTTATTTTGAACGTCTGGTAAGTCATGACGCCACGTTCCGCGTGCTGCAACATCTGCGTATTTATACCTTTAGCAAACTTTTACCGCTCTCCCCCGCGGGTCTGGCGCGATATCAGCAAGGTGAACTGCTGAACCGCATCGTTGCCGACGTTGACACGCTGGATCATCTCTATTTGCGCGTCATCTCCCCGCTGGTCGGCGCTTTTGTAGTGATTATGATTGTCACCCTGGGGCTTAGCGTTCTCGACGTAACGCTGGCGATCACGCTGGGCGGCATTATGCTGTTGACGCTGTTTATTATGCCGCCGGTGTTTTATCGCGCCGGCAAAAATACCGGCCAAAATCTGACGCATCTACGCGGTCAGTATCGCCAGCAGCTCACGTCATGGTTACAGGGCCAGGCGGAACTCACCATTTTTGGCGCCAGCAAACGCTATCGGGCGCAAATGGAAGCCACCGAATTACAATGGCATGAGGCCCAACGCCGACAGTCTGAACTGACCGCCTTATCGCAGGCGTTAATGCTGCTGATTGGCGCGCTGGCGGTGATGTTAATGTTGTGGATGGCCTCCGGCGGCGTTGGCGGCAATACGCAGCCCGGCGCGCTCATCGCGCTGTTTGTCTTCTGCGCGCTGGCGGCTTTCGAGGCGCTTGCGCCCGTTACCGGCGCATTCCAGCATCTGGGGCAGGTTATCGCCTCTGCGCTTCGTATCACTGAATTAACGGAGCAAAAACCGGAGGTGACCTTTCCACAGGCAGAAACTCCCGCGCCGGAAAAGGTCACACTCACCCTGCGGGACGTTTCGTTTCGTTATCCCGACCAGCCGATTAATGCGCTCAATGCCCTCTCATTACAGGCTAATCCTGGCGAGCATGTCGCTATTCTGGGGCGTACCGGCTGCGGAAAATCAACGCTGTTGCAGCTACTCACCCGCGCCTGGGACCCGCAACAAGGCGAAATTCTGCTCAACGATCTTCCGCTATCCTCGCTGAGCGAATCCGCCTTACGCCGGACTATCAGCGTGGTGCCGCAGCGTGTCCACCTGTTCAGCGCCACGCTGCGTGATAATTTATTACTGGCGGCGCCCAATGCCAGCGACGAAGCCCTTTCCGACATGCTGCGTCGCGTCGGCCTCGAAAATCTGCTCGAAGATAGTGGGCTTAATAGCTGGCTCGGCGAAGGCGGTCGTCTGCTATCCGGCGGCGAACTTCGTCGCCTGGCCATCGCCCGCGCGCTGTTGCACGATGCCCCGTTGATGCTGTTGGATGAGCCTACTGAGGGGCTGGATGCGACCACCGAGAGCGAAATGCTGGAATTACTTGCCGATGTGATGCGCGAGAAAACCATCCTGATGGTGACTCACCGTTTGCGCGGCCTGGCCCGTTTTGATCAAATCATCGTAATGGACGACGGGCGCATCATTGAGCGAGGCACTCATGCAGAATTGTTAGCCGGACAAGGGCGCTATTATCAGTTTAAACAACGTCTGTAAGCTATTATTGAACGATCCGACTTGCGTACTGGAGTTTCGCCGTCATGCGTCTGGTTCAGCTTTCCCGACATTCTATCGCCTTCCCTTCGCCGGAAGGCGCTTTACGCGAGCCTAACGGTTTACTGGCGCTGGGCGGCGATCTCAGCCCTGCCCGGTTGTTAATGGCCTATCAGCACGGGATTTTCCCGTGGTTTTCGCCGGGCGACCCGATTCTGTGGTGGTCGCCCGATCCGCGCGCCGTGCTGTGGCCTGAAAAGTTTCACCTCAGTCGCAGCATGAAGCGCTTTCACAACGCATCCCCTTACCGCGTGACGCTCAATTACGCTTTCGACCGGGTCATTGATGGATGCGCCAATCACCGTGACGAAGGCACCTGGATAACGCGTGGTATTGAGGAAGCCTATCGCCGATTACATGAATTGGGCCACGCGCACTCCATTGAAGTGTGGCGCGATCGGGAACTGGTCGGCGGGATGTATGGCGTCTCGCAGGGGGCGCTATTTTGCGGCGAATCGATGTTTAGCCGCCAGGAGAATGCCTCTAAAACCGCACTGCTGGTTTTTTGCGCTGAATTTATCCGTCACGGCGGTAAACTTATTGATTGTCAGGTACTTAATAATCATACCGCCTCGCTCGGCGCCATTGAAATTCCACGTCGTGACTACCTCGATCACCTCGCGGCCTTACGCCAACAGCCGCTGGCCTCCCGTTTTTGGGTGCCGCGGACATTATTTTTGCCCCGGAAGTGAATGTTTTCGGCACATTTTTTATTGGGGTGTTATAATTGCTGCCGCAGAATTGGTTTAGCTCATTATCCCGCAGCCCGTTGTCAGGTAACGCCCATCGTTTATTTCACCGTTCCCTTATATGTTGCGCTTATGTCGATACATCAGGCGGTAGTATCAGGGAAAAAGTGTATAACGCGGCGTTGTCGTGTGTCGCGGAATCATGTGCTAAACCTGGTTTGCTGTGTTTTAAACGCACAAATCTTTACTTATCAAAAGAAGTTCGGCATTATCTTGCCGGTTCAAATTATGGTAGTGATACCCCAGAGGATTAGATGGCCAAAGAAGACAATATTGAAATGCAAGGTACCGTTCTCGAAACGTTACCTAATACCATGTTCCGCGTAGAGTTAGAAAACGGTCACGTGGTTACTGCACACATCTCCGGTAAAATGCGTAAGAACTACATCCGCATCCTGACGGGCGACAAAGTGACCGTTGAGCTGACCCCGTACGACCTGAGCAAAGGCCGCATTGTCTTCCGTAGTCGCTAATTGTCTCCTCACGCCCTGAAGGGCGGCTGGATAAAAGGTCGGTTTAACCGGCCTTTTTTGCGTCCATTAAGTCGATGAATGACGAGCAGGTTACTCTTCCACCATCCGCGCATACTCTTCCGTCAAAAAATCGACCAACGCGCGTACGGAAGGTAATAATCCTCGCCGGGATGGGAACACAGCATGAATAACCTCCCGCCGGGGCTCCCACTCTTCCAGCACCGCGACCAGTTCACCGGCGGCCAGTTGTTCTTTCACCATTAAGACAGGTAACTGCACAAGCCCCACGCCCGCCATCGCCGCCTCGCGTAGCGCCAACATGTCTGTAGTAATCATACGCGGGGTAAAATGGACTTCCGCACGCGCGCCCTGCGGGCCGTAAAGTTCCCAGCGGTGGATATGCTTGCCGGATGCAAGACTTAGCCCTGGCCAATGACTCAACTCCGCCGGCGCGGAAGGGATTCCCATCCGTGCGATAAGATCCGGGCTGGCAAACAGGCGATGCCCTCTGTCAGCCAGGACGCGCATCACCAGGTCGCTATCTTCAAACGGGCGCGGCCTGACGCGAATCGCCACATCCACCCCCTCCCCTACGACGTCCACCCGACGATTGGTCGCTTCAAGCTGTAGCGAAACATCAGGATAACGCGCCATAAATTTCGCCAGCATTGGGCCGATGTGTACATGCAGCAGCGTCACCGGGCAGGTTAGCTTCACGATACCGCGAGGTTCTACCTGCAATGCGGCAATGGCATCCTGCGCTGCCTGAGCTTCCACCAGCATCGCTTTACAGTGCTCATAGAATGTTTGTCCCACTTCGGTAACGTTAAACTGCCGGGTGGTTCGCTGAATCAATCGCACGCCCAGCCGTTCCTCCAGTTGCGCAATACGCCGGCTCAGTTTTGATTTTGGTTCATCAAGCGCACGCCCCGCCGCGGCAAACCCACCCTCTTCGACCACATGCACAAACCACGCAAAATCATTGAGATCCGTTTTTATCATTACATTGTCCTATTAATGGAACGGTATGAGCTATTTTAGCCACTACCGAACATTTTGTCATGAATATAAGCTTATTCACATCAAGACAACGCCACTGAGGAGAACACCATGAAACAGATTACAGGCGTCTATACCGCACCTCGCCCGCACTGGGTTGGCGATGGATTTCCGGTTCGTTCACTCTTTTCTTATCAGTCACATGCGCAGCAGTTGAGTCCCTTCCTGCTGCTGGATTATGCCGGGCCGCACACCTTTACGCCGGGTAATGAAAAACGCGGCGTTGGAGAGCATCCACACCGCGGTTTCGAGACCGTGACGATTGTTTATAGTGGCGAAGTCGAGCATCGGGATTCTACCGGTCGCGGCGGCGTTATCGGCCCGGGCGACGTTCAGTGGATGACCGCAGGCGCAGGCATTTTGCATGAAGAGTTCCACTCCGACGCGTTTACCCGTCGGGGCGGCGAACTGGAAATGGTGCAGTTGTGGGTTAACCTTCCCATGAAGGACAAAATGACCACCCCGGGTTATCAAAGCATTACCCACGATGTTATCCCGACCGTTACGCTGCCGGATGACGCCGGAGTCGTGCGGGTCATCGCAGGGCGTTATGAAGAGACAAAAGGCCCGGCGCACACTTTCTCGCCGCTCAATGTCTGGGATATGCGCCTGCAACGCAATCGCCAGCTTACATTAGCACAGCCGGAAGGATGGAGCGCCGCGCTGGTGGTACTGAAAGGCAATATCACGGTGAACGGCACGACGCCGGTCAACGAAGCGCAATTGGTGGTGTTGAGCCAGCAAGGGAAAACGCTGCACCTTGAGGCCAGCAGCGACGCCAGCGTATTGCTGTTATCAGGCGAGCCGCTGAATGAACCGATTGTGGGTTACGGCCCATTTGTTATGAACACGAAACAAGAGATCGCAGAAGCAGTCCGCGATTTCAACTCCGGCCGTTTTGGCCAAATCTGAAAACATGAAGGAGAACACGATGTCAAGTCCTGCTAATTTTAATGGTTTGCGCCCGGTAATTGATGTTAACGATTCCGTGATGCTTTTAATCGATCATCAAAGCGGTCTTTTCCAGACCGTAGGCGATATGCCAATGCCGGAATTACGCGCTCGCGCCGCGGCGTTGGCGAAGATGGCGACGTTAGCGAAAATGCCGGTCATTACCACGGCATCCGTACCGCAAGGTCCGAACGGCCCGCTGATCCCGGAGATCCACGCTAATGCGCCACATGCGCAGTATATTGCGCGCAAAGGTGAAATTAACGCCTGGGATAACGAAGATTTCGTTAAGGCGGTAAAAGCGACGGGTCGTAAGACGCTGATCATTGCCGGGACGATTACCAGCGTGTGCATGGCATTCCCGGCCATTAGCGCGGTAGCGGAAGGCTATAAGGTATTTGCCGTGATCGACGCATCCGGCACCTACAGTAAGATGGCGCAGGAGATCACCCTGGCGCGTATCGTACAGGCTGGCGTCGTACCGATGGATACTGCCGCAGTCGCCTCTGAGCTGCAAGGCACCTGGAACCGTGAAGACGCAGCCGCGTGGGCCGACGTTTATACTCAGGTATTCCCGGCCTATCAACTGCTGATAGAAAGCTACAGCAAAGCGCAGGATGTGGTGAAAAACAACGAAATGTTGGATTCACAGCGCTAATTTGCCTCCCCGCGCCAGTTTGGGCGGGGATTATGTCTATTGCATGAGCAAACGACAGTGAATATGTAAATTCTGCTTGACCGTTTTAGCGCAACTCCCTATAGTAGCGCCCCGTTGCCCCCCAAGCGGTCAGGCAGCAATACAATATGGTGAGGTGTCCGAGTGGCTGAAGGAGCACGCCTGGAAAGTGTGTATA
>OKEE01000152.1_pt1 | contig 40814 bp, 29 predicted proteins | sample 1611071 | NCBI WGS metagenome assembly OKEE01 (sample SAMN04436708, study PRJEB24849) | human gut metagenome | biome: human gut; feature: NICU; material: stool | host: Homo sapiens | place: USA: Saint Louis, MO | collected 2010-09-07 | reverse complement strand
AAAGCCTTACAGGCGCATCAGAAAAACCTCCGGCTATGCCGGAGGATATTTATTACTTAGCCGAGCGCCTGGGCCAGTAGCGTAATGGGGTGTTCGCAGCGTTTGCTTGTAGACATCTCAATTTGCCACTTACAGGTTTCACAATCGGTGACGACAATGTCGGCGCCGCTCTCTTCAATCTGGCGGAACAGTGGCGCGCCGATGGACTGTGATGTCGGATAGTTTTCCTTTTTAAATCCATACGTACCGGCAATGCCGCAGCACTGTGAATCAAGTACCGTCAATTCAAGCCCCGGAATTTGCCGCAACAGTTCAAGCGTGTAAAGCGTCCAGCCCATTTTTTCCATATGACACGGCGTATGGTAGACCACTTTCAGCGGTAAAGGATTAAGCGGCAGCGTTTTCCCGGCATCCAGTTTGCGCCATAGCCAGCGGGTGGCCAGCTCGATATGTTCGCGCAGCCCGGCGTTGTCCACGTCCAGCACTTCAGGATATTCATCGCGCAACGCAAACGTACAGGTGGATGACGTGGCGATGACCGGAATACCTTTGACGGCAATCGCCTCGCGTAGCGACTCCACATTGCTGATAGCCTGTTTGCGAGCTTTATCCGTAAAACCGTTAGCGATCAGCGGTACGCCGCAACACTTCTCTTTACTCAGTAACTGTACGCCAGTACCCATTGCGTTCAGCACCTTAATCAGATCTTTTCCGAGCTGCGGATGGTTGTAATTCACAAAACAGCCATGGAAAAAGGCGACCTGATCTTTGTATTTAGCCTGCTGCGCCGCCACGCTACGATACCAGCGGCGGAAGGTGCCGAAAGAGTATTTTGGTAAGGTGCGGCGATGATCGATTTTGAGCGCGTAATCAAGCAACTGGCGCACTGGCTTTAATGCGGTGGCGGTATTGACCACCGGCGCGAACGGCGTTGAAACGCTGCCCATCAGATCGGTATGGCTGAGAATAAAATTACGCAATGACGGGCGCGTCGTATCGTATTTCGCGCGGGCGCGCTGGATGATATCGCCAATCTTCACGTCCGACGGACAGGCGACCTCACACCGTTTGCAGTTAATGCAATATTTCAGCGCCTCATCATACAGTGCGCCGTCTTTCAGACGCAGGCGCTCGCCATCCGGTCCGGCCTGTTTAGGGCCAGGGTAGCCAGGATTAACGCGGCTGACCGGGCACGCGGTGGTGCACACCGTACATTTAATACAACTTTCAAAACGTGTGTCGCTCATTGCTGTTCTCCTGCACGCTCAGCGATATGGTGCGCGGCCTGGAGGGCGCTGACTGCGCAGACACCGCCGCCGCATCCCTCAGCTATAGGATCGAATCCCGCCAGCACAGAACCTATTGCATACAGATTTTCTACCGTGTTGCCCGCAAGGGAGGGGCGGAAGGCGTCATCCGTCACGACGCCAAACTGCTGCCAGGGCTGTGGGTCGAAGAAATGTTGTTGATACCATTCGGCGCGGGTGGCCGTTTGCTGTACGTCGAGCCCTAAAATAGGTTCGCGGATCCCTTCGCGCTCGGCAACCAGACCGCTACTAAAGAAGCTACCGCTGGCAAGTACGGCAAAACGCGGGCGCAGTGGGATATCGGCATGGTTGCGGGTCCATATTTCGCTCACGGTACCGCGACGGCAGGTGACTTTCTTCACTTCATCGCCCGGCATCCAGATGCCGCCCTGACGGACAAACTGGCGCTGGAGCTGATTGTGCAGACGAATACCGAGCACCGATGGCGGCAGCGTCGGCAGCAGCGTGAGCGCGCAGGGCAGACGTTCGTTAAGCCAGCGCCACAGCGTATCGTTCGCCAGCCCGAAACAGGCGGGCATGATGATCATGTCGCAGTTTGTCGCTATTGGCGACAGCGCGTCGTACAGCAGTGGCCATTTTTCTTCGTTATCAAGCAGACGCGCAATATTGACCGCGCGAAATTCCGTCGGGTTATCACGCAGTACGTCCAGTTCCGGAAGGTCGATTTCTGCGGTTTCCACGTTGAGGTCGCGTTGGCGCAGCGACGCTGCCGCAAGGTGCGCCTGGAAATCCAGTAATCCGCTAACGCCGACGACGCAAATTCGCTGTGCGGATAACGGCCAGACCGGTACTTCCGGCGAGCTAAGCCAGGTTGAACGCAATGTGCCAAGCGGCGTGACACGCTGGTGCGCCTGCTGTACGTCGCCGTATAACTGCGCGCCGCTGGCGTTAAGTAGCGTTTGCGCCTGTTGCGCCAGCATAAGGACTTTTTGCGCGCCCAAACGCGAATAAGGATGTTCAGGCGCCTGGCGGCGCAGCGCATCAAGTCCGGCGGTAATGTCGGTCACCGGTTGGCCGTCGGGCAGGGCGCTGAGCAGATCCAGCGAGCCGGAGGAAAAATGCAGCGCGCTTTGTCCGCGGGTGACGATGGCGCAGCGTAATCCATGCTGCTGGAGTTGCAGTCCGCACAGCAAACCGGCGAGACCGCCGCCCATAATAACCGTATCAAATTTCATCCTGGTGCTCCTTCTCCAGACCGCATAATCCCTGATAAACCCAGCGCGTGAATTCGCTTTCGCGCAGCGCGTCTCCCCAGGCGACAGGTTGTACGCCTTTCCAGCGCTCATTCAGAAATTCAGAGAGTTGCGTAATAGATTGCGCCGCGGTCGTCACATTAAAACGCTGCAATAGCCCGGCCGCGCGGCAGGCGCACAGTTCGCCCTGGCAAGTGCCCATCCCTACGCGGGTGCGACGGCGCAGATCCAGCAGGCTATTCACGGTTAAGTTTTCGACGGCATACTGCACTTCCCCCGCCGTGACGGCCTCGCATTCACAGACCAGGCTACGGTGTTGGCGGCCTTCACTCAGCCACCCCGGCGTGCGATCGCCATGCCGATAAACCGCCGATCCGCGTAGCGGCGCGGGAAGCGAGATAATGCGTTTCAGCGTATGTTCCGTAGACTCTTTTGAGCCAGGCAACGGCGTATCCGCCGTGATGCAGGGGCGAGTATTACCCAACTTGCGGCACACGGCGTCGGTCGCCCATTCCGCCATCAGGCGGTAAGTCATTAGCTTCCCGCCGGTAATGGTAATGAAGCCATCAAGCCCGTCGCGTTCGGCGTGGTCGAACAACACAATACCGCGGCTGACGTTACGACCGCTGGGATCGTCATCGCTGGCCACCAGCGGGCGGACGCCGGAATACGCGCGCAGAATACGCGTCTTCGCCATGACAGGGGCCAGTTTTTCCCCTTCACGCAGCAGGATATCGACTTCATCTGCGGTGACGCGGTTGCTGTCTATCTCATTGTAATCAATATGGGTAGAGGTAGTGCCGATCAGTGAAATCGTATCGCCAGGTACCAGAATGTCGGCATCCGATGGTTTCCGGCAGCGGTTAATGACATGCTGGTTGATCCGATGGTCCATGATCAACAGCGAGCCTTTCGCCGGGAACATGCGAATACTCAGGTCGGCGTATTCGGCGATCCGTTGCCCCCAGATACCAGCCGCATTGACCACCACCGGCGCGTGAAGCGTCTGGGTTTCGCCAGTGAGATGGTTGCGCACATGGACGCCGTAGACCGTTGCGCCTTCACGAATGAGCCCGGTCACTTCATGCGCCGTTAACACGATTGCGCCATGTTCTCTGGCATCCAGCATATTGGCGGCGGTAAGGCGGAAAGGGTCCACGGTGCCATCCGGCACTTTTACCGCACCGATGAGCGCAGGGTTAACGGAAGGTTCGATGATGCGAGCCTGCTGCGGATCGATGGCTTCAGCGCGAATGCCTGCCGCTTCACAGGCGTGAATAAAGGTGGCCTGAAACGCAAGATCATCTTCCGGCAACGTAATAAACAGACCATCCGTCGGTTCGACGCAATGGCGGGCGATCCGTTTTAAAATCTGGTTTTCACTAATGCACTCGCGCGCGGATTCCGCGTCGGTAACCGCATAACGAGCGCCGCTGTGCAGCAGCCCGTGGTTACGCCCGGTCGCGCCGGTCGCTATATCATGCCGTTCCACCAGAATGACACGTAAACCGCGCAGCGCGCAGTCGCGGGCGATCCCTGCGCCTGTTGCTCCACCGCCAATGATAATCACGTCACTTGCTTGCGAGTCGCGAGTTTTCATTGTTTTTCCTCACAGTTCGTTTTTTATCATTTAGCCATACAAATCATATGGAATGTTTGATTTCGCGCATAATCGCTCACTATTCGAAAATGAAACGTGATTTCGTGCGCCTTTCTGAACATTAGTCATAAAACTGTAACAATATGTGCTGTAATTCACATTAACGTGACGTATCTTTACTTAACATCGCGGCCACACTGGGAGCAGCGGGGTTGTTTGAACAAACTGCGGTGTTTACCTCTAAATAAAATACGGGCCACGGAGGCTACAATATGTTGAGTATTTTTAAACCAGCGCCGCATAAAGCGCGCTTGCCAGCGGCGGAGATTGATCCGACCTATCGCCGATTACGCTGGCAGATTTTCTTGGGGATATTCTTTGGCTATGCCGCGTATTATCTGGTGCGCAAGAACTTTGCCCTCGCGATGCCCTACCTGGTAGAACAGGGTTTTTCACGCGGCGATCTGGGCTTTGCGCTGTCCGGGATTTCCATCGCTTATGGTTTTTCGAAATTTATAATGGGTTCGGTGTCCGATCGCTCGAATCCGCGCGTTTTTCTGCCGGCAGGGTTGATTCTGGCCGCAGCAGTCATGTTGTTTATGGGCTTTGTGCCGTGGGCGACATCCAGCATCGCCGTGATGTTTGTGCTGTTGTTCCTTTGCGGCTGGTTCCAGGGGATGGGGTGGCCGCCGTGCGGACGTACGATGGTTCACTGGTGGTCGCAGAAAGAACGCGGCGGCATTGTGTCGGTCTGGAACTGTGCGCATAACGTCGGCGGCGGGATCCCGCCACTGCTGTTCCTGCTGGGGATGGCGTGGTTTAACGACTGGAAAGCGGCGCTCTATATGCCAGCCTTTGGCGCGATTGTGGTGGCGCTGTTCGCTTTCGCAATGATGCGCGATACGCCGCAATCCTGCGGTCTGCCGCCTATCGAAGAGTATAAAAACGACTATCCGGACGACTACAACGAAAAAGCGGAAGAAGAGCTGACTGCGAAGCAGATCTTCATGCAGTACGTACTGCCAAACAAACTGTTGTGGTACATCGCTATCGCCAACGTGTTCGTCTACCTGCTGCGCTACGGTATCCTCGACTGGTCGCCGACCTACCTGAAAGAAGTGAAGCATTTCGCACTGGATAAATCCTCCTGGGCCTACTTCCTGTATGAATACGCGGGTATTCCGGGCACGCTGCTGTGTGGCTGGATGTCGGATAAAGTCTTCCGCGGCAACCGCGGTGCGACCGGCGTGTTCTTTATGACCCTGGTGACTATCGCGACCATCGTTTACTGGATGAACCCGGCAGGGAACCCGAACGTTGATATGGCTTGTATGATTATCATCGGCTTCCTGATCTACGGCCCGGTAATGTTGATCGGTCTGCACGCGCTGGAACTGGCGCCGAAAAAAGCGGCGGGTACGGCGGCGGGCTTTACCGGTCTGTTTGGTTACCTGGGCGGTTCTGTCGCTGCAAGCGCCATTGTGGGTTATACCGTTGACTTCTTCGGTTGGGATGGCGGCTTTATGGTGATGATTGGCGGCAGCATTCTGGCGGTAATCCTGCTGGTGGTCGTGATGATTGGTGAAAAACGCCATCATGATGAGCTGCAGTTAAAACGCAACGGAGGCTAATAACATGAAAACCACACTGAAAAACCTTAGCGTGGCGTTAATGTTGGCAGGAATGACCATCGGAAGCGGCGCCGTGGCGGCTGAAAAAGTCGTTATCGCCCACCGTGGTGCCAGCGGTTATCTGCCGGAGCATACGCTACCGGCGAAAGCGATGGCGTATGCGCAAGGGGCAGATTATCTGGAACAGGATTTAGTGATGACAAAGGACGACCATCTGGTCGTCCTCCATGACCACTACCTTGACCGGGTGACTGACGTCGCTGACCGTTTTCCGGACCGGGCGCGTAAAGATGGGCGCTATTACGCTATCGATTTTACGCTGGATGAAATTAAATCCCTGAAGTTTACCGAAGGGTTTGATATTGAAAACGGCAAAAAAGTACAAACTTATCCGGGCCGTTTCCCGATGGGAAAATCTGATTTCCGCATTCATACCTTTGAAGAGGAAATTGAATTCGTTCAGGGATTAAATCACTCTACCGGTAAAAATATCGGTATTTATCCGGAAATTAAAGCGCCGTGGTTCCATCATCAGGAAGGGAAAGATATTGCCGCGAAAACGCTGGAAGTGCTGAAGAAGTATGGTTACACCGGCAAGCAGGACAATGTCTATTTGCAGTGTTTTGATGTCGCTGAGCTGAAACGTATTAAGAATGAACTGGAACCCAAAATGGGGATGGATCTCAATCTGGTTCAACTTATTGCGTATACCGACTGGAATGAAACACAGCAGAAACAGCCGGACGGTCGTTGGGTAAATTACAACTACGACTGGATGTTTAAGCCGGGCGCTATGAAGCAGGTGGCGGAATATGCGGACGGTATTGGTCCGGATTACCATATGCTGGTTGCGGAAGGCTCAACGAAAGGGAATATCAAGCTGACTGGAATGGTGCAAGACGCGCATCAGAATAAGATGGTAGTGCATCCTTACACTGTGCGTGCCGATCAATTGCCGGACTATGCCACAGACGTCAATCAGTTGTACGACATCCTGTATAACAAGGCGGGCGTCGACGGGCTGTTCACTGACTTCCCGGATAAGGCGGTTATGTTCCTGCAAAAAAATGACTAAAGGTTTGCCATAGTCGAAGTGACGCGCCGGATGAGGGCATAAACGCCTCATCCGGCCTGGCGCAACGTTTGCCAGCGTAAGTCTGGTAAACGCAATGCCATCAGGCGGGGTTGTTTTATAGCAACCCCTCATCGGTCAGTGTTTCCATACATTTTTGTAATAAAAATAACGGACTTCCTTCTACCGGCGGTTCTTTTGCTAACAGGGAAATTTGTCGATAAAAGGTGGGTTCCAGCGCCACGGAGCATAATTTTCCTGTCGTGGCTTTTAAGGTTAATTCTGGCAATAAGGCGATACCTAATCCCTGGCGAATAAAATTCAGCGCAGTATCGGGATGGTTAAATTCATATTTAAATATCGGCTCAATACCCTTTTCTTTAAACAACGCCATAATGCTTAATTCATAACGACCTTTACTGACAATAAGTGGTTCGTCCATCAGTTCTTCGACCGTTACCGTACTATTGGCCGCCAGGGGATGATTTTCAGGCACCACTACGGTGAATTTATCCCGGTAAATGGGGACGCAATACATACCGTTGACCGGAAAAGGAACGAAACCGGCATCAATACTTCCGTCCTGCAGCGAATCAATAATAGCCGTACTGTTCTCTTCATAAGGGATAATTTTTACATTTGGATGATGGCTTTCAAAATAGCGAATGACGCCGGGTAAAATGCAGGCGCAGGCGCTGGGAAAACAGCCAATCCGTAGCGTACGGGCCGGGTTCTTTTTTTCTTGTTCGGCAATCTCTTTTACCGCGTTGACGTCGCGCTGGATCGCGCGTAAGTGCCTGACGATGCGGCTACCGGCGGCGGTAAGCTCAATCTCTTTACGACGCTCACGAATCAATATGTCAACGCCGAGCTCCTCCTCAAGCGCGGAGATGGCCTGGCTGACGGCGGATTGCGTCATGTATAGCCGTTTGCTGGCTTCGGTAAATCCGCCGTACTCCAGTACGGCAAGCAGGGCGTGGATTTGGGTTAGTGTCATTAGTAAAACCTAATCAATATAATTAAAACGATTAATTTTTCTAATAGAGTGCACTTGTTTATACTGTGATTCTATCGAATACATCACATTTTGACGCACCTGATAGGTGTTCAGTTGAGCTGAGCGTTGCCTGCGTGCGCCATCTGAGCGGGTCGTTAAGAATGAAAGAAAAATTATGGACGAAGGATTTTTGGGCAATCACCATAGTCAGTTTTATTATCTTTTTTGTTTTTTATGTACTGCTAACTTTATTACCCATTTATATCGCTGACCGCCTGCATGCTTCTGCAGATAAGGCCGGGCTGTTAGTGACATGTTTCCTGGCCGCGGCAATTGTTATTCGGCCATTTGCCGGACAATGGGTGGGAAAATATTCGAATAAAAAGATTCTGGTGCTCTCTTCTCTGGCTTTTTTGGTGATTACCGCGCTGTATCCGGTTTGCCATTCTATCGAGTCGCTGCTCTTTATCCGCGTACTTCATGGGATTACGTTTGGTGTTATTACCACGGTAAAAGGAACTATTTCAGCGCGGTTAATTCCGGCCTCCCGACGTGGAGAGGGCATCAGCTTTTTCTCTTTAGCGATGGGCCTGGCGATGGTCGTAGGACCGTGGATCGGTTTGAATATGGCCCGCTGGGACGCGTTCACTGCCGCATTCTGGCTTTGTTCCGCTGTAGCGGCGTTAGGGATTGTGCTTTCCCTGATTGTGACGGTTCCTCCGGTAATTCGTCATGCCGATGGTTCGAAACCGAATCTGGGTTTTTCCGCGATGTTTGACCGCGCCGCCTTGCCTTTTGCGCTGGTCACCTTTTTTATGACTTTCTCCTATGCCGGCGTGTCGGCTTTCCTGGCGCTGTATGCGCGTGAGCTGGATTTAATGGCGGCGGCCAGTAATTTCCTGCTGTGCTACGCGATTTTACTGATGATATGCCGTACCTTCACCGGGAATATTTGTGATAAAAAAGGGCCGAAATATGTTGTTTATCCATGTCTGTTGGCTTTTACCATCGGTCTGGTGGCGCTGGGCTACACCAATGGCAGCATCATGATGATTATTTCCGGCGGTCTCATCGGTATCGGCTACGGTTCGGTCACGCCGGTTTTCCAGACGCAAATTATCAGCTCGGTTGAACCGCATAAAATCGGTGTGGCGAATTCACTGTTCTTTAACGCAATGGACGCCGGAATGGCGATTGGCGCCTTTATCATGGGAATGATGGTTGAGTCGGTTGGCTATCGTATGATTTATGTCGCTGGCGCGGTGCTGGTGGTACTCGCTGGCGCTCTGTATGCCGTGCAGATGAAAAAACGTGGCGTGATGCCTTTGGTTTCCACCAGCGAGTTGCACTGAGTTACATCTCGATTTCGATATCGCCTTTTGCCCTGCAGCAGCAGGGCAAAATCTCTCCCGGCTGGATAAACGCTAAAGGTTCTGTAATCCAGTCAACCTGACCGGCAACCAGCCGGGTACGACAGGAGCCGCAATATCCTTCGCGGCACTGATACTCCACCTCAACGTTATGCGATTCCAGCGCGGCCAACAGAGAAGGATGTTCATCCTGGCACAGCAGCTGTGTGCCAGTGATACGCAGCGTGACGCGTCCCATCAGAGCTGGAAATTACTCAGATCGTCGGTATCGACTTCCGAATCGATTTGTCCGACCAGATAAGAGCTAACTTCCACTTCCTGTGGCGCGACCTGAACGTTATCGGACACCAGCCAGGTATTGATCCACGGGATTGGGTTGGAGCGGGTCTGGAACGGCAGATCCAGCCCCACCGCCTGCATACGAATATTCGTAATATATTCAACGTATTGACACAGGATATCTTTATTCAGGCCGATCATCGAACCGTCGCGGAACAGATAGTCCGCCCACTCTTTTTCCTGCTGCGCCGCCTGCACGAACAGGTCATAGCATTCCTGTTTACACTCTTCGGCGATTTCCGCCATCTCCGGGTCGTCCACGCCGCTACGCAACAGGTTCAGCATATGTTGCGTGCCGGTCAGATGCAGAGCTTCGTCACGGGCGATCAGACGGATAATTTTGGCGTTGCCTTCCATCAGTTCACGCTCGGCAAATGCGAAAGAGCAGGCGAAGCTGACGTAGAAGCGGATGGCTTCCAGCGCGTTCACGCTCATCAGGCACAGATACAGTTTTTTCTTCAGCTCACGCAGATTCACGACAACCGTTTTGCCATTAACGGTATGGGTGCCTTCACCGAGCAGGTGCCAGTAACTGGTCATCTCAATAAGTTCGTCGTAGTAGGCGGAGATACCTTCGGCGCGCTTCTGAATTTGCTCATTGGTCACGATATCGTCAAACACGACCGCCGGATCGTTGACGATGTTACGAATAATGTGGGTATAGGATCGTGAGTGAATCGTCTCAGAAAACGCCCAGGTCTCTACCCACGTCTCCAGCTCCGGGATGGAAATGAGCGGCAGCAGGGCGACGTTCGGGCTACGTCCCTGAATGGAATCCAGCAGCGTCTGGTATTTGAGGTTGCTGATGAAGATATGTTTTTCGTGCTCCGGCAACGCCTGATAATCGATACGATCGCGGGAGACGTCGACCTCTTCCGGACGCCAGAAGAAAGAGAGCTGTTTTTCGATCAGTTTTTCGAAGATGTCATATTTCTGCTGGTCATAGCGTGCAACGTTGACCGGCTGGCCAAAGAACATGGGTTCCTTGAGCTGATCGTTTTTCGTCTGTGAAAAAGTGGTGTATGCCATTGAAGTGAATCCTTTATGGGATGAGCGCCGGATGGCGGCGCAAGCGCCTTATCCGGCCTACAAACCGTACAATCGTAGGCCGGGTAAGCATAGCGCTACCCGGCACTATTCATCAGATCTTACAAGCGCCGCTTTCGCAGCCATCGTCCTGAATAGAAGGCGCCAAATCGTCCTGCGCATCTTCCGCGCCGTCGCGGGTATTTTGATAGTACAGAGTTTTCACGCCAAACTTATACGCGGTGAGCAAATCTTTCAGCAGTTGCTGCATCGGCACTTTTCCTGACGGGAAACGTGACGGATCGTAGTTGGTATTGGCGGAAATCGACTGATCGATAAACTTCTGCATGATACCCACCAGTTGCAGATAACCGTCGTTGTTCGGCATCTCCCACAACAGTTCGTAAGCGTCTTTCAGATGCTCATAATCCGGCACGACCTGACGCAAAATACCGTCTTTCGAGGCCTTGATGCTGACGTAGCCGCGCGGTGGTTCGATACCGTTGGTGGCGTTGGAGATCTGGGATGACGTTTCCGACGGCATTAGCGCCGATAGCGTGGAGTTACGCAGACCGTGGGTTTTGATCGACTCACGCAGCTGTTCCCAGTCGTAGTGCAGCGGTTCGTTGACGATCGCATCCAGATCTTTTTTGTAGGTGTCGATCGGCAAAATGCCTTTTGCATAGGTGGTTTCGTTGAACCATGGGCAGGCGCCTTGCTCTTTCGCCAGTTCGTTGGACGCTTTAAGCAGATAGTACTGAATGGCTTCGAAGGTTTTATGCGTCAGATTATTGGCGCTGCCGTCGGAATAACGCTTACCGTTTTTCGCCAGCCAGTAGGCGAAGTTAATCACGCCAATGCCCAGCGTACGACGGCCCATTGCGCCGCGTTTGGCAGCCGGAATCGGGTAATCCTGATAATCGAGCAGAGCATCCAAAGCGCGTACTGCCAGAATAGCCAGTTCTTCCAGCTCGTCCAGAGTTTTAATGGCGCCCAGGTTGAATGCAGACAACGTACATAACGCAATTTCGCCGTTTTCATCGTTGACATCGTTCAGCGGTTTGGTCGGCAGGGCAATCTCCAGACACAGGTTAGACTGGCGTACCGGGGCGACAACCGGATCGAACGGACTGTGAGTATTGCAGTGGTCAACGTTCTGGATATAGATACGACCGGTAGAGGCGCGTTCCTGCATCATCAGCGAGAACAGTTCGACCGCTTTCACACGCTGTTTGCGGATGCTGTCGTCGTGTTCATATTTCACGTACAGGCGTTCGAATTCGTCCTGGTCGGCGAAGAACGCATCGTATAGCCCGGGTACATCCGACGGACTGAACAGCGTAATGTCGCCGCCCTTCAGCAGGCGGGTATACATCAGTTTGTTGATCTGTACGCCGTAGTCCATGTGACGTACGCGGTTGCCTTCCACGCCGCGGTTGTTTTTCAGCACCAGCAGGCTTTCCACTTCCAGATGCCACATCGGGTAGAAGAGGGTTGCCGCGCCGCCGCGCACGCCGCCCTGCGAACAGGATTTCACCGCCGTCTGGAAGTGCTTGTAGAACGGGATGCAGCCGGTGTGGAAGGCTTCGCCGCCACGAATCGGGCTGCCCAGCGCACGAATGCGGCCAGCGTTGATACCGATACCGGCGCGCTGAGAAACGTATTTCACAATCGCGCTGGAGGTGGCGTTGATGGAATCCAGACTGTCGCCACACTCGATCAGTACGCAGGAGCTGAACTGACGGGTTGGGGTACGCACACCGGACATGATGGGCGTCGGCAGCGAAATTTTGAACGTAGAGACCGCATCGTAAAAACGTTTTACATAGTCAAGACGCGTTTCACGCGGGTAGTTCGAGAACAGGCAGGCCGCTACCAGAATGTAGAGGAACTGTGCGCTTTCATAGATTTCGCCGGTCACGCGGTTTTGCACCAGATATTTCCCTTCCAGCTGCTTAACGGCAGCGTAGGAGAAGGTCATATCGCGATCGTGAACGATAAACGAATCCATCTGCTTGAACTCTTCTTCCGTGTAGTCTTCCAGCAGATGATTGTCGTATTTGCCAAGCTCAACCATTTTTACCACATGGTGGTAAAGTGCGGGCGGCTCAAACTGGCCGAAGGCTTTCTTACGCAGGTGGAAAATCGCCAGACGCGCAGCCAGGTATTGATAATCCGGCGCATCGCGAGAGATCAGGTCTGCGGCGGCCTTAATGATAGTTTCATGGATATCGGAGGTCTTAATCCCATCATAAAACTGAATATGCGAGCGTAGCTCGACCTGAGAAACCGATACGTTATTCAGTCCTTCTGCCGCCCAATCAAGCACGCGATGAATTTTGTCGAGATTGATGCGCTCAGTACGGCCGTCACGCTTTGTCACCAGCAGACTCTGATTCATGTGGTTTTCTACCTGTTTACCTGTCCGTGAAAGAAAAATATCCCCCCGCTTATCCACAACGCCACGTTGTGACTAACTCTGTGGATAAATACTATATATAGGGGGTAATCGATAAGTGAAACGCTATATGGTGAGTATTCTAGTAGGGATTCTTTTGAGTACAAGAGTTGATTTTGGCGTTAAATTGCGGTTGCAAAAGCGTAAGAATCGCTAAATGCGCGTCTGATAAGGCCTGGAGAGGATGTCAACAATTCATAAAAAAAAATCAAAATTTGATCGAATGCTGATTTCTTCATCGAAGAAAAAGGTTGCGCCCGATGATCTAACGCAACCCTTATAGGAAAATTCTTTGATGTCAGGCTTTTTTAGCGCGGGTATGCAACATGTAGTTAACGTCTACTCCGGGACCGAGTTTGAAAGTATTAGTTATCGGGTTGTAGTGCAGCCCGGTGATATGTTGCTCTTTCAGGACGGTTTCATCTACCCAGCTTAACAGTTCAGCAGGCTTAATGAATTTCTTCACGTCGTGCGTGCCTTTTGGCACCATGCGCAGAATATACTCAGCGCCGACGACCGCCATCAGCCAGGATTTTCCATTGCGGTTCAACGTTGAGAAGAACACCTCGCCGCCGGGTTTAACCAGTTGGGCGCAGGCGTGGACGACCGATTGCGGATCGGGAACGTGCTCCAGCATTTCCATACAGGTGACGACGTCGTATTGCTGGGCGTGTTTTGCCGCATGTTCCTCAACCGTCTCCTGCACGTACTCTACCTCGATGCCGCTTTCCAGCGCATGCAGTTTGGCGACCTGCAAAGGCTCAAAGCCCATATCCAGCCCGGTAACGGTAGCGCCTTCGCGCGCCATGCTCTCCGCCAGAATGCCGCCGCCGCAGCCGACGTCGAGTACCTTTTTACCAAACAGGCCGCCTGAGCGCTCAGTAATGTAGCCAAGGCGTAGAGGGTTGATGCGATGCAATGGCTTGAATTCGCCCTCCAGATCCCACCAGCGCGACGCGACGGCTTCGAATTTGGCGATTTCATTATGGTCAACGTTGTGAGCTACCGACGGTTTTTCAGTGTTCATGAGTACATGAGATTCCGCTATTGATCTATCGGGGCAGTATAGCAGGTGCAAAGTCGCTGCGTTATATCTACTGCCGTCTTTATTACGCTTTCAGCGCAAGAAGTTTTCTTGCGCGTTCTGTAAAACCGCTACCGATGTGGTGCGTGATAAAATTACAGACGCCCTCGACGTTGTTGTTTTTTAACATATCCAAAATAGTGGCATGTCCACGGTTAGAGCTGGTGATATATTCAGCGGTAAAATCCAGTCTGTAGCGAATTGCCAATAAACGTGCTGAGATCAACAGGTGTGCTTGTGAAATGTATTTATTATCGGCATATTTCACAAAAACATAATGAAAATCATGATCCAGTTTGAGGTAAGCTTGCGTATCTCGCTCTGCATTAATTTTTGCTGACTTCGATAAAATATTGCTTAATTCGACTATGACATTGTTAGCATTTTTCTCCATCGCTTCACGAATTGCGCCCTGTTCAAGGATAACCCTCATTTTGATGAGATCATTGATATCCTCGTCGGTGACAGAAAAAACAAATGTCCCACTGCGGGGAATGATGTTGACCAGGTTCTCATTATAGCTCAGCCAAATAAAAGCTTCACGAATTGGTGTTTTACTTACCATCAGAATATTTGATAGTTCATTTTCACTGATCGCTTGCCCAAGATCGAAATCGCCATGGATAATCATCTCCCTTATTTTCTCTTTAATCACCTGGGTGATGGATTTGGGTATTTCAATTGATATGTGACTAAAGTCACGCTTTAATCTATTTTTCATTTTCTTCTCCTCCATGGTTAAACCCGGCTCCATTGTAATTAATTTATTCAAAATTAACGGATCTAATATATCAGATATAAGAAAATTTACATACTTTATTGTTGTTATTGTATATTTCATTAAGTTTGCTTGCTGATATATCAGATATGACACATTAGCTTTTGAATTGTATTGTTTTTTACGTAACATCGATTCCGGTCAATACCCTTATTCATTGAATCATAAAAGGTGATGCAAAATGAGTAGTCCACAAGAAAATTTATACGATGCAATTCGTATTGTAAAAAGGAAAATCATTCCTTTGGCCTTTATTCTTTACTTTTTTAACTATATGGATCGTGTCAATATTGGGTTTGCTGCATTACGCATGAATGAATCCCTCGGTATTACGCCTGAGGATTTCGCTAATATTTCTTCTATATTCTTCATATCATATTTAATCTTTCAAATTCCGAGTAGCATTGGCTTGCAAAAGCTTGGCGCAAGAAAATGGATTAGTTCCATTATTATCGGCTGGGGAGCGGTAACAGGGCTGATTTTTTTGCTAAAGATACTCAACATATTTTGCTGGCTCGCATTTTTTTGGGGGTATTTGAAGCTGGCTTTTTCCCGGGCATGGTTTATTATCTTGCATGCTGGTTCCCGGCTCGTGAACGCGGAAAAGTCAATAGTTTCTTCATGTTATCTATTGCTGTTGCATCGGTATTGGCTGCACCGATGTCTGGTTGGATCATCGAGCATTTGAATACCCCGGATTATGAAGGCTGGCGCTGGCTTTTTGCTATTGAAGGTATCCCTACCGTATTCCTTGGCATCCTGACATTTTATTTACTGCCTGACAGTCCAGAAAAGGCTAAATGGCTTACGCCACAGCAGATATCGGCCTTAGTTAATAAATTACGCACTGACAATGAAACCGCAGCTGCATTAAATAAAAATACCAACTCATCCTTTCTTTCAGTAATCAAAAATCCAGTTTTGCTTCAGCTTTCTTTCGCCTACATGTTGATTCAGGCGGCTGCTCTGGCGGCAAACTACTGGTTGCCGGGGTTGGTGAAGGGATTTTCAGCTGATTTTACGGATACTGACGTCGGTTTAATCATGAGTATTCCGTTTATTTTCGCTATGTTCAGCATGCCCTGGTGGGGCTGGCATTCCGATAAAAAGAATGAACGAAAATGGCATGCTGCATTACCCATGTTTCTGGCAGGCTGTGGTTTTCTGATGATTGCTCTTGTCCCCTCAATGTCGTTGAGAATGCTGGGGCTAACGTTCTATGGTGTTGGGATCCTCAGCTATTACGGACCTTACTGGGCGCTGCCTTCTGCATTATTGTCGCCGTCAGGGTTGGCTATCAGCATTGCGTTTATTAACTCATGTTCAAGTCTTGGCGGATTCCTGATTAATAAATCACTGGGATTCGTTTCTACTCATTATGGTGCGACAGGAATATTTATTGTAGAGGCAATACTTTGCTTCGCTGCGGTAGCCGTTTTGGCGTTAATGAAAATTGATGTGAAAAAAGAAAAAAGCCAACAAACAAATGTTGTATCACGAACCTGATAAATGGAGAAATTATGAAAATTACGTCTATTGAAGTTTTTGACTGTGAATTAAAAAAAAGAGATCAAACGATGTCCTCCTATAATCCAGTACTTATCCGGGTGAATACCGACTCAGGATTAAGTGGTATTGGCGAAGTAGGACTGGCCTATGGCGCAGGCGCTAAAGCTGGCGTAGGGATCATCAGAGATCTGGCGCCATTGATTGTGGGTGAAGATCCACTAAATATCGAAAAAATTTGGGAGTTCTTTTTCAGAAAGACTTTTTGGGGGATGGGGGGCGGGAACGTTTTTTATGCCGGAATGAGCGCTATTGATATTGCTCTTTGGGATATCAAAGGTAAATATTTAGGTGTACCTGTTTATCAGCTCCTTGGCGGGAAAACTAATGAAAAATTAAGAACCTATGCTAGTCAGTTACAATTTGGTTGGGGGGATAAACGCCAGATATTAGTGACACCTGAGGAATATGCTGAGGCGGCGCGTGCGGCTCTTGACGATGGATATGATGCGATTAAAGTGGATCCACTCGAAATCGATCGTAATGGCGATGACTGTGTTTTTCAGAATAGAAATCGTAACTATTCAGGATTGTTACTGGCCGATCAATTAAAAATGGGGGAAGCGCGAATTGCCGCTATGCGTGAAGCAATGGGGGATGATGCTGATATTATCGTAGAAATCCATTCTCTTCTCGGTACAAACTCAGCTATTCAATTTGCGAAGGCGATAGAAAAGTATCGTATCTTTCTTTATGAAGAACCGATCCATCCATTAAATTCTGATAATATGCAGAAAGTTTCCCGTTCAACAACGATTCCAATCGCCACTGGCGAGCGTTCCTACACAAGATGGGGATACAGGGAATTACTGGAGAAGCAGTCTATTGCCGTAGCGCAACCTGATTTGTGTCTCTGCGGCGGAATTACCGAAGGAAAGAAAATCTGTGACTATGCTAATATTTATGACACCACTGTACAGGTGCATGTTTGCGGCGGTCCTGTTTCCACGGTAGCCGCGCTGCATATGGAAACGGCAATTCCCAACTTTATTATTCATGAACATCATACCAATGCGATGAAAGCATCTATTCGGGAACTTTGTACCCACGATTATCAGCCGGAAAATGGCTATTATATCGCGCCGGAACAGCCCGGATTGGGTCAGGAATTAAACGATGAGGTAGTGAAAGAATACCTGGCCTATGTGATTAAATAGCATCTGGTGATACTGATTATGGTTTATGCCTCCCGGCATATCCCCTAAATAATTCGAGTTGCAGGATAAAATGGTTAACCGTCTTGAACAGCGCTTGCGCTAACCCCGACGGGGCGAGGCCCAGGGATGGGCCGAGTAACTTGCCGCCAACGCACATGAAACTTGAAGTATGACGGGTATACACGGGAGGTATTGATTTTCCAGCCTCTTCCTGGCCAGGCCCAGATCTCCTCTGTGTCGCCTCTGAAGCTGATCGCCGATAAACGCCGAGACTACGCTTATAAATGAAGAGAGCATGCGGCACCCGAATAAAGCATTGTCTGGCTGCATTCCGTTTACCAGTACGTGGGCGAATGTGTTATAATTTGCGACCTTTGAATCCGGGATACAGTAGAGGGATAGCGGTTAGATGAGCGACCTTGCGAGAGAAATTACACCGGTCAACATTGAGGAAGAGCTGAAGAGCTCCTATCTGGATTATGCGATGTCGGTCATTGTTGGCCGTGCGCTGCCGGATGTCCGAGATGGCCTGAAGCCGGTACACCGTCGCGTACTTTACGCCATGAACGTATTGGGCAATGACTGGAACAAAGCCTATAAAAAATCTGCCCGTGTCGTTGGTGACGTAATCGGTAAATACCATCCCCACGGCGATTCCGCAGTGTATGACACCATCGTTCGTATGGCGCAGCCATTCTCGCTGCGTTACATGCTGGTGGATGGTCAGGGTAACTTCGGTTCTATTGACGGCGACTCCGCGGCGGCAATGCGTTATACGGAGATCCGTCTGGCGAAAATCGCCCACGAACTGATGGCCGATCTCGAAAAAGAGACGGTGGATTTCGTGGATAACTATGACGGTACGGAAAAAATTCCGGACGTCATGCCGACCAAAATTCCGAATCTGCTGGTGAACGGTTCTTCCGGTATCGCAGTAGGTATGGCGACGAATATCCCGCCGCACAACCTGACGGAAGTGATTAACGGCTGCCTGGCGTATATCGACAACGAAGACATCAGCATTGAAGGGCTGATGGAACATATTCCGGGGCCGGACTTCCCGACCGCCGCGATCATCAACGGTCGTCGTGGTATCGAAGAAGCCTACCGTACCGGTCGTGGCAAAGTGTACATTCGCGCCCGCGCGGAAGTTGAAGCTGACGTGAAAACGGGCCGTGAAACCATCATCGTCCATGAAATTCCCTATCAGGTGAACAAAGCGCGCCTGATCGAGAAAATCGCCGAGCTGGTGAAAGATAAACGCGTGGAAGGCATCAGCGCGCTGCGTGACGAATCCGATAAAGACGGGATGCGCATCGTGATTGAAGTGAAACGCGATGCGGTGGGTGAGGTGGTGCTTAATAATCTCTACTCCCAGACCCAGCTACAGGTTTCCTTCGGTATTAACATGGTGGCGCTGCATCATGGCCAGCCGAAGATCATGAACCTGAAAGATATTATTTCAGCGTTCGTGCGCCACCGCCGTGAAGTGGTGACGCGTCGGACTATTTTTGAACTGCGTAAAGCCCGTGACCGCGCGCATATCCTTGAAGCTCTGGCGATTGCGCTGGCCAACATCGATCCGATTATCGAACTGATTCGCCGTGCGCCAACGCCGGCGGAAGCGAAAGCGGCGCTGATTTCGCGTCCGTGGGATCTGGGCAACGTTGCTGCGATGCTGGAGCGCGCCGGTGACGACGCCGCGCGTCCGGAATGGCTGGAGCCAGAATTTGGCGTGCGTGACGGTCAGTACTACCTGACTGAACAGCAGGCGCAGGCGATTCTGGATCTGCGTTTGCAGAAACTGACCGGCCTGGAGCATGAAAAACTGCTCGACGAATACAAAGAGTTGCTGGAGCAGATTGCTGAACTGCTGCACATTCTGGGCAGCGCCGATCGCCTGATGGAAGTGATTCGCGAAGAGATGGAGTTAATTCGCGATCAGTTCGGCGATGAGCGTCGTACCGAAATCACCGCCAACAGCGCCGATATTAATATCGAAGATCTGATTAGCCAGGAAGATGTTGTCGTGACGCTGTCTCACCAGGGTTACGTCAAATATCAACCGCTGACAGATTACGAAGCGCAACGTCGTGGTGGGAAAGGTAAATCTGCCGCGCGTATTAAAGAAGAAGACTTTATCGACCGTCTGCTGGTGGCCAACACCCATGACACCATCCTCTGCTTCTCCAGCCGGGGCCGTCTGTACTGGATGAAGGTCTATCAGTTGCCGGAAGCCAGCCGTGGCGCGCGCGGTCGTCCGATCGTTAACCTGCTGCCGCTGGAAGCCAACGAACGTATCACCGCGATTCTGCCGGTTCGTGAATACGAAGAGGGCGTCAACGTCTTTATGGCGACCGCCAGCGGTACCGTGAAGAAAACGGCGCTGACCGAATTCAGCCGTCCGCGTTCCGCCGGTATTATCGCGGTGAACCTCAACGACGGCGACGAGCTGATTGGCGTTGACCTGACTTCTGGTTCTGACGAAGTCATGCTGTTCTCGGCCGCGGGTAAAGTGGTGCGTTTCAAAGAAGACGCCGTCCGTGCGATGGGGCGTACCGCGACCGGTGTGCGCGGTATTAAGCTGGCGGGAGACGATAAAGTAGTTTCTCTGATCATCCCACGCGGCGAAGGCGCTATTCTGACCGTAACGCAAAACGGCTACGGGAAGCGTACCGCAGCGGACGAGTACCCGACCAAGTCTCGTGCGACGCAGGGCGTTATCTCTATCAAAGTGACCGAGCGCAACGGTTCCGTTGTCGGTGCGGTACAGGTAGACGATTGCGACCAGATCATGATGATCACGGATGCCGGTACTCTGGTGCGTACCCGAGTGTCTGAGATCAGCGTAGTGGGACGTAATACCCAGGGCGTTATCCTTATCCGCACGGCGGAAGACGAAAACGTGGTGGGTCTGCAACGCGTTGCTGAACCGGTAGATGACGAAGAACTCGACGCTATCGACGGCAGCGTGGCGGAAGGGGATGAGGATATCGCCCCGGAAGCGGAAAGCGATGACGACGTTGCGGATGACGCTGACGAGTAATGTTATTGCTGTGCGAGGGCCGGATATCCGGCCCTTTTTCTTTGCCGTTGCGGGCTACGTCATTTACCGCTACCTTAGTCACACTCTATTTACATCCTGAGGCGGAGCTTCGCCCCTTTGAAATACCTTGCTTCCTTTCGAACTACGCTGAAAGTCTCGCGCTACTTATTCAGAGCGTTAGCGTTACTCATTTGGCTCTTAATCGCCTTTGTTTCGGTGTTTTACATCGTCAATGCCCTGCACCAGCGGGAATCTGAAATTCGTCAGGAGTTCAACCTTAGCTCCGATCAGGCGCAGCGTTTTATCCAGCGCACGTCGGACGTGATGAAAGAGCTCAAATATATCGCCGAGAACCGTTTAACGGCGGAAAACGGCGTCATGTCGTCGCGTGCGCGTGATGACAAAATGGTGGTGCCGGACTTTGAACCGCTATTCGCCGACTCAGACTGTGCGGCGATGGGCTCCGCCTGGCGCGGTTCGCTGGAGTCGCTGGCCTGGTTTATGCGTTACTGGCGCGACAACTTTTCAGCGGCGTATGATCTTAACCGCGTTTTCCTGATTGGCAGCGATAACCTCTGTATGGCGAATTTCGGCCTGCGTGAAATGCCCGTGGAGCGCGATGATGCGTTAAAAGCGTTACATGAGCGGATTATGAAATACCGCAACGCGCCGCAGGAAGAAAGTGGGAATAACCTTTTCTGGATAAGCCAGGGCGCGCGTCAGGGCGTGGGCTACTTTTATGCGCTGACGCCGGTGTATCTGGCCAACCGTCTGCAAGCGTTGCTGGGCGTCGAGCAGTCCATCCGCATGGAAAATTTTTTCACGCCGGGCAGTTTGCCGATGGGCGTCACCATTATTGATGAGAACGGCCATTCGCTGATTTCGTTGACCGGTCCTGACGGCATTATTAAAGCGGAGCCGCGCTGGATGCAGGAGCGTTCCTGGTTTGGTTATACGCCAGGTTTTCGCGAACTGGTACTCAAAAAAAGCCTGCCGCCATCCTCGCTCAGTATTGTCTATTCTGTGCCTGTAGATTTAGTCCTGGAGCGTATTCGTATTCTTATCCTGAACGCTATCCTGCTGAACGTGCTGGTGGGTGCAGGGCTGTTTACGCTTGCGCGGATGTATGAGCGGCGAATTTTCATTCCGGCGGAGAGCGATGCCCAGCGTCTGGAAGAGCATGAACAGTTCAACCGTAAAATCGTCGCCTCCGCGCCGGTGGGGATCTGTATTCTGCGCACTATTGATGGTGTCAATATTCTGAGTAACGAACTGGCGCACACCTACCTGAACATGCTCACGCATGAAGACAGACAGCGCCTGACGCAAATCATTTGCGGCCAGCAGGTTAACTTCGTCGATGTATTGACCAGCAATAATACCAATTTGCAAATTAGCTTCGTCCATTCCCGCTATCGCAATGAAAACGTTGCGATTTGCGTGTTGGTAGATGTGAGTACGCGCGTCAAAATGGAAGAGTCGCTGCAAGAGATGGCGCAGGCGGCGGAGCAGGCAAGCCAGTCTAAATCCATGTTCCTTGCGACGGTCAGCCATGAATTGCGCACACCGCTGTACGGTATCATTGGCAATCTCGATCTGCTGCAAACCAAAGAGCTGCCAAAAGGCGTGGAACGTCTGGTCACGGCGATGAATAACTCCTCCAGTCTGTTGCTGAAAATTATCAGCGACATTCTCGACTTCTCGAAAATTGAGTCGGAACAGCTAAAGATTGAGCCGCGCGAATTTTCACCGCGAGAGGTGATGAACCATATCACCGCCAATTATCTGCCGTTGGTGGTGCGTAAGCAGCTCGGTCTGTATTGTTTTATTGAGCCTGACGTGCCGGTATCGCTGAACGGCGACCCGATGCGTTTACAGCAGGTTATTTCAAACCTGTTGAGCAACGCCATTAAGTTTACCGATATTGGCTGCATCGTGCTGCATGTGCGCTGTGATGGGGATTATCTCAGCATTCGCGTGCGGGATACCGGCGTCGGTATTCCGGCAAAAGAGGTGGTTCGCCTGTTCGATCCCTTCTTCCAGGTGGGAACCGGCGTACAGCGTAACTTTCAGGGGACCGGTCTGGGGCTGGCGATTTGCGAAAAATTGATCAGCATGATGGACGGCGATATTTCCGTCGATTCGGAGCCTGGCATGGGAAGCCAGTTTACGCTGCGCATCCCGCTTTATGGCGCGCAATACCCTGTGAAAAAGAGCGTGGAAGGACTCGCCGGAACCTGCTGTTGGCTGGCGGTGCGCAATACTTCTTTGTGCCAGTTTATTGAGACCAGTCTGGCGCGTAGCGGCGTTCATACGCAGCGTTATGAAGGGCAAGAACCCGCCGCGGACGATATTTTGATTGTCGATGACGCGCTGGAGCATACCTGGCAGGGGAGGGCGGCGGTCGTCTTTTGCCGCCGCCATATCGGGATTCCGTTGGAAAGAGCGCCGGGCGAGTGGGTGCATAGTGTGGCGTCGGTGCATGAGTTGCCCGCGCTGTTGGCGCGTATCTATAGTATTGAGCTGGATAGTGAAGCGCTTTCCAGCGCATTGCCGACGACGGATAAAACCGCAGATTCAAATGAAGACATGATGATTCTGGTCGTTGACGATCATCCGATCAATCGCCGCTTGCTGGCCGATCAACTGGGATCGCTGGGGTATCAGTGTAAGACAGCCAATGATGGCGTGGACGCTCTGAATGTGCTGAGTAAAAATGCTATCGATATTGTTCTGAGCGATGTGAACATGCCGAACATGGACGGCTATCGCCTGACGCAGCGTATCCGTCAGCTTGGGCTGACGCTGCCGGTCGTCGGCGTGACGGCGAACGCGCTGGCGGAAGAGAAACAACGTTGCCTGGAGTCCGGTATGGACAGTTGTTTGTCGAAGCCTGTGACGCTGGATGTGTTGAAACAGACGCTGGCGGTGTATGCCGAGCGGGTACGTAAAACGCGGGCATAAAAAATGCCGGATGGCGGCGTCGCCTGTCCGGCCTGCAAAAGATGAGTCGACTGGTAGGCCTGATAAGCGTAGCGCCATCAGGCTGGGTAACGTAAAAGTGATTTATTCTTTGTCTGTCGGACTCAGGGTGACGGAAGAGAGATAGTTGAGCAGCGCGATATCATTCTCTACGCCCAGTTTCATCATCGCCGATTTCTTCTGGCTGCTGATGGTCTTAATGCTGCGGTTGAGCTTCTTGGCGATTTCGGTGACCAGGAAACCCTCGGCGAACAGGCGTAATACTTCGCTCTCTTTTGGCGACAGGCGCTTATCGCCGTAACCGCCTGCGCTGATTTTCTCCAGCAGACGAGAAACGCTTTCCGGGGTGAATTTTTTGCCTTTTTGCAGCGCGGCCAGCGCCTTAGGCAGATCGGTTGGCGCACCCTGCTTGAGTACGATCCCTTCAATATCAAGATCCAACACGGCGCTCAGGATCGCCGGATTGTTGTTCATGGTCAGAACGATAATAGACAGGCTCGGAAAATGACGCTTGATGTACTTGATCAAGGTGATCCCATCGCCGTATTTATCTCCCGGCATGGAGAGGTCAGTGATCAACACATGCGCATCTAATTTCGGCAGGTTGTTGATCAATGCTGTGGAATCTTCAAATTCGCCGACAACATTCACCCACTCGATTTGTTCAAGTGATTTGCGAATACCGAACAGTACAATCGGGTGGTCATCGGCAATAATTACGTTCATATTGTTCATGTATTGGGCTACCTTGCTACAGCAAGCTTTTGACGTAGGCGTCAATGTCGCTGATATATTTTTCTATACCTGGAGCATCTTTCTCACGAATCAGATGTTCCAGCGTTTCACATAACTGCTTGCCGGGTACCAGATTAAGCATGGCAAACACCCCTTTCAGGCGGTGAGCCGTTTGGGCCAGCGCAGCGAAATCGCTGGTTGCCGCCTCAGTATACAACCTCTTAACATCATCCGGTACTGTGTCTACAAATAGCGCATAATAGCCGCTGGCATGAAGCTCGGCATTTTCATCTCCGCCGAGCGGGGAGGCGGGAATCTCTTCCTGCGCCAGCTGCTCTTCGATAAGTTGTAGTACAGCTTCCTGCATAGCATTGCTCATATTAAAGTTGACGCGCAACTGACCCGGGCCAATTTTCCGCACGCCTGACTCATCATCGCTTAAAAGCAAGCCCGAGGCAGTAAGATTAGACGGATTATCCGTTAAAAAGAGATCATATTCTTGACTTATCTGCCTTTCATCCGGCGTGATGCAGGTGGCGCCCCAGTTTTCTAACTGACGCAGCACAATCGCGCGAACCTCGTTGGACGTCACATCGACCATCACGCTCACGTCGTCCAGCAGGCGCTCTTCGACCTGAGTATGCTGATCGTGAGGAAGCATTTTGACATGAACGGTATAGCGCGTGCCCAGCGTTTCTCGCGCTTTAATGTTGAGATGACCGCCCAGTTTGCGCGCCAGTTGATTGCACAGCCAGAAGGTGAGCGGATTCGCTTTGCCGTAACGATCGCCCTGCGTTTCATTCATATACGGGAAATGCAGATTATCAATCTCGTTTAACGTTACGCCTTCGCCCGTATCCAGAATACGGAAAGTCAGACGCTCCGCGATGGATTCATCCTGCTCGACTTCAAGCGTAATTTTACCCATAGCAGTCGTTGTGACGGCATACTGAATCAACAGCAGCAAAACCCGGCGCAGGGCGTCGCGATCGCCCCAGCGTTCATCGTTGCCGCTAAGATGGTTATTAATCAGCAGTTGCAGCCCTTTACGCTTAATGGCGGGCAGCACTTCCGGCACGACTTCGTCAATAAGATCCTGAAGGGAGAACAGCGTGGCTTCGCTTTTCCATGCGTCATTTTCCAGCATATTCGCCAGTTGGATTTCATCGATCATACGTACTAATACATCCGCCTGATCCGCCAGTTTCAGGCTTTCCGGCGTGGTGACTGCTGCGGCGTTAACCGCCAGTTGGCGTATGGGCTCTTTAAGCGTGTTGCTGATATTTTGCATAAAGGCGGCGCGGCCCTGCTGATTCTTCTCATACAAACGCTGCGCCTGTTTGAGCTTCTTATTCACCAGCACTTCCCGGTCCTGATCGCGAATAATAAAGATCTGCGTGCGGGGAGCGATCTGGCTGCGAAACAGACGGATCTCATACAGTTCGTTATTAATTGTCGCCTGAATCACGCCCTGATGCTGTTCCGCCATGCTGGTAATATTTTGCAGGTTAAGATGCGGCAACAGATGATCGGCGATTTTATTGCTGATCACGGTGCGGTTGCCTTCCTGATCGTAGACCAGCAGACCCAGCGGCAGCAGAGAAACGATCTCTTCATTAATGGCGCGTAAGACGCGAAGCTCATTATTCGCCGCGTTGCCGGATGTCGATTCCGTCGACCGTCCCGGCTGATGACGGAACGTGGCGTAGCCAAATAACGCCAACGCCAGCAGCCCGATGTTCAGCAGTAAAGGCAGCAAAATATTTTGCAACGTATCAAGCAAAAGCGTACCGAACGGTACCTGCCAGATCAGGCGCATTCCGGTAGAGTTAAGCGCTGAGGAGATCTCAATTTTTGAACCGTTAAAGCTAATCGTGACGCTATCAGGCGCTTCCTTTTCACTGCTTCGCCCCGTCGCTTGGGTTGCGTCAGGCTCTATCCGAAAACTGTCCAGCGGCATTCCCGGCGGGATTAAATCATTAATGGGCAGATCAAACGCCACCACGGTTGCCAGATGTCCTGGCTGATTGAAGGTCGTGCGCAGCGTAAAATAGTGACCGTTTTGCCAGGCCAGTTTTCGCAATGAGGAGAAACTTTCGCGCTCATCCAGCGCATTCGCCTGCTGCAACATCTCTGCCCGGCGGGAATCGACGATATTGCCAATAGTGGACTCTTTAAAGCCGGAAGAGAGATCTTTCAACGGTAGAGTAGAGATAAGAATCAGGCTGTTATCCTGTCCGTTGAGGTAATACATTGACCACGGCACGTTTTCCGCGCCCCACAGCGTATCCAGATAAGTTGACATACGCTGCGTCATTTCCAGCGTGGCGCTGTCATGGGAACCGAAAATCAGCGCTTCAGTTTTACGTCGCGGCTTTTCAAGATAATACACATCCTGCTTCAGACGCGTTTCCTGAAGTCCTTCACCTGTCGATGGCGTAGTGGTCGCGGCGATGTTGTCATAAATTTGCCAGGTAACATACCGCCAGGTATCCACGCGTTTATGAATAGCGTGGGTGATATCGACAATTTGATAGCTTTTGTCTTTCAACCAGGCGTTGACGGCGCTCTGTACCATAACGCCCATCGTTACCAGCAGCACAATGATCAGCAATAAGAAGAAACGGGTAATGCTTCCCGGTAGAAGGGAGAATCGGGTAGAGACCGTTGTGTCAGACTGACTCATTTATGTTTACGACCTGTAAAAGCAACGCTGAAGGTGAAGGGCAGTATAAAGGGTAATGAATGAATTTCCAGACTCTTACGTCATGCCGGGCAACTTAACACGCGCTCCGTCGGCGGGACGGGAAAAGCGTACAACCTTCGCAGAACGGTACAAATATAAAGACTACTTATAAATGTTTAGCACTAAATATCAAGAAATTATTTGCTAATGTCTTACGAACGGTCGAGCAGGGGAGGGTAGTGAATAACCGTGATAGTTTTAGGCAGGTAGCATAAATCAGCCGGGTGTGTCTGAAAAAGGGTAAAAAAAACCGAATGCGAAGCATCCGGTTGAAATAGGGGTAAACAGACATTCAGAAGTGAATGACGGTAATAAATAAAGTTAATGATGATAGCGGTCACTATTTTAGTTGCGAATGAAGATTCTGTTTTATCATTCAGTGCTATGAATTTCATCAATTTAACCCGTTGATTTTAAAAGTTTCGTGAATATATTTTGTCTATTTGTGCTTATTTTTACTTGATTTTTGCTTTAAAAAAGTTCCGTAAAATTCATATTTTGAAACATCTATGTAGATAACTGTAACATCTTAAAAGTTTTAGTATCATATTCGTGTTGGATTATTCTGTATTTTTGCGGAGAATGGACTTGCCGACTGGTTAATGAGGGTTAACCAGTAAGCAGTGGCATAAAAAAGCAATAAAGGCATATAACAGAGGGTTAATAACATGAAAGTTAAAGTACTGTCCCTCCTGGTACCAGCTCTGCTGGTGGCGGGCGCAGCGAATGCGGCTGAAATTTATAATAAAGACGGCAACAAATTAGACCTGTTTGGTAAAGTTGATGGCCTGCACTACTTCTCTGACGACAAAGGCAGCGACGGTGACCAGACCTACATGCGTATCGGCTTCAAAGGCGAAACGCAGGTTAACGATCAGCTGACCGGTTATGGCCAGTGGGAATATCAGATTCAGGGCAACCAGACTGAAGGCAGCAACGACTCCTGGACGCGTGTGGCGTTTGCGGGTCTGAAATTCGCTGACGCAGGTTCCTTCGATTATGGTCGTAACTACGGCGTAACCTATGACGTGACCTCCTGGACCGACGTTCTGCCGGAGTTCGGCGGCGACACCTACGGCGCTGACAACTTTATGCAGCAGCGTGGTAACGGCTATGCTACCTACCGTAACACCGACTTCTTCGGCCTGGTGGATGGTCTGGACTTCGCGTTGCAGTATCAGGGCAAAAACGGCAGCGTGAGCGGTGAAAACAAGAGTGGTCGTAGCCTGCTGAACCAGAACGGCGACGGTTACGGCGGATCGCTGACTTATGCAATCGGCGAAGGCTTCTCTGTCGGTGGCGCTATCACCACGTCTAAACGTACTGCCGATCAGAACAACACCGCTAACGCTAGCCTGTATGGTAACGGCGATCGCGCCACGGTCTACACCGGCGGCCTGAAATACGATGCGAACAACATCTATCTGGCAGCGCAGTATTCTCAGACCTATAACGCAACCCGTTTTGGTACCTCTAACGGTAGCAACCCGTCCACCTCTTACGGTTTTGCCAACAAAGCGCAGAACTTTGAAGTGGTTGCTCAGTACCAGTTCGACTTTGGCCTGCGTCCGTCTGTGGCTTACCTGCAGTCTAAAGGTAAGGACATCAGCAACGGTTACGGCGCCAGCTATGGCGACCAGGACATCGTAAAATACGTTGATGTCGGCGCGACTTACTACTTCAACAAAAACATGTCCACCTATGTTGATTACAAAATCAACCTGCTGGATAAAAACGACTTTACCCGCGATGCGGGCATCAACACCGACGACATCGTAGCGCTGGGTCTGGTTTACCAGTTCTAATCAGCAAAAGATGTTGCTAAAGGGCCTGCGGGCCCTTTTTTCATGCCTTATTCCGGCGTACAAATACGACGTTTTGATATACGCTTGCGTCCATTCGAATGAGGATAAACAGCGATGAAAATGACTTTTTGTCGGGCCGTGTGTCTGGCGGCGGCTTTTTTACTTATGGGCTGCGATGAGGCTCCCGAAACGACAACAGCGTCACCTGCCGCTCAGGTGCTGGAAGGTAAAACGATGGGGACCCTCTGGCGGGTGAGCGTGGTTGGTATCGATGCGAAACGCGCCGCAGAGTTACAGACTAAAATCCAGACTCAGCTTGATGCTGATGATTGGTTGCTTTCTACCTATAAAAATGACTCCGCGCTGATGCGTTTTAACCATTCACGCAGTCTTGCGCCCTGGCCGGTCAGCGAAGCCATGGCGGATATCGTGACCTCGGCGCTACGTATTGGCGCGAAGACGGATGGCGCGATGGATATCACCGTGGGCCCGCTGGTCAATCTGTGGGGGTTTGGGCCGGATCGGCAGCCGCTGCATATCCCAACACCAGCACAAATCGATGCGGCAAAAGCGAAAACAGGCCTGCAACATTTGCAGGTTATCGACAGGGCTGGACATCAGTTTTTGCAAAAAGATCTGCCGGATCTTTATGTTGATCTCTCCACGGTCGGGGAGGGCTATGCGGCGGATCACCTGGCGCGTCTGATGGAGCAGGAGGGCATTGCGCGTTATCTGGTCTCGGTGGGCGGCGCATTAAGCAGTCGCGGGATGAATGCGCAAGGGCTGCCGTGGCGCGTCGCGATTCAGAAGCCGACCGACCGGGAAAACGCGGTGCAGGCGATTGTGGATATCAACGGGCATGGCATCAGCACCTCCGGCAGCTACCGTAACTATTATGAGCTGGATGGCAAGCGCGTATCGCACGTTATCGATCCGCAAACGGGGCGCCCCATTGAACACAACCTGGTATCGGTTACGGTCATCGCGCCAACGGCGCTGGAAGCGGACGGCTGGGACACCGGCCTGATGGTGCTTGGTACGCAAAAGGCGCAAGAGGTCGTGCGGCGGGAAGGGCTGGCGGTCTTTATGATCATGAAAGAAGGTGAAGGCTTTAAAACCTGGATGTCGCCACAGTTCAAAACGTTCCTGGTGAGCGATAAGAATTAAAACGCAAGATTACGGGTTTTTGTGGGCGGATTTACGGACACACTGCATGTAAGCAAGCACTATGCTTAATGAAGGAGTCTATGATGAAAAAAGCGTTACTTACCGATGATGAATGCTGGCTGCGGGTGCAGGCGCGCGATGCCAGCGCGGATGGGCGTTTCGTTTTTGCGGTGCGAACCACCGGCGTTTTTTGCCGCCCTTCTTGTCACTCGAAGCGGGCGTTACGTAAAAATGTTCGCTTTTTTGCCAACGCGCAGCAGGCGCTGGACGCCGGTTTTCGCCCCTGCAAGCGCTGTCAGCCGGATAATGCGCGCGCGCAGCAACGGCGGTTGGATAAGATTGCCTGCGCCTGCCGTTTACTTGAGCAGGAGACGCCGGTAACGCTGGCGTCTCTGGCGCAGGCGGTGGCGATGAGCCCGTTTCATCTGCACCGTTTGTTTAAAGCGAGCACCGGTATGACGCCGAAAGGGTGGCAGCAGGCGTGGCGCGCCCGGCGGCTGCGTGAGGCGTTGGCGAAAGGAGAGCAGATCACGGCGGCTATTTACCGCGCCGGCTTCCCGGATAGCAGTAGCTACTATCGTCATGCCGACCAGACGCTGGGCATGACGGCAAAACAGTTTCGCAAAGGCGGCGATAATGTCTCCGTTCGCTATGCGCTGACGGACTGGGTTTACGGACGGTGCCTGGTGGCGGAGAGCGAGCGGGGGATTTGCGCGATTCTCCCCGGTGATAGCGACGACGCGCTACTGGCTGAATTACACACCCTTTTCCCGGCGGCCCGCCACGAACCTGCTGACGCGCTTTTTCAGCAACGGGTGCGGCAGGTTGTCGCGGCTATCAACACACGCGATGTGCTGCTCTCGTTGCCGCTGGATATTCAGGGAACCGCGTTTCAACAGCAGGTCTGGCAGGCGTTATGCGCAATTCCCTGCGGCGAAACCGTAAGCTATCAACAGCTTGCCGCGACTATCGGCAAACCCACGGCGGTACGCGCGGTCGCCAGCGCGTGCGGCGCGAATAAACTGGCGATGGTGATCCCGTGTCATCGGGTCGTGCGTCGCGATGGCGCGCTCTCCGGTTATCGTTGGGGCGTGCGTCGAAAAGCGCAGCTATTAAAGCGAGAAGCGCAAAAAGAGGAGTAGCAATGCTGGATCTATTTGCTGATGAAGCGCCCTGGCAAGAGCCCCTGGCGCCTGGCGCGGTGGTGTTGCGCCGCTTTGCGTTTCGCGCGGCGCAGTCGCTATTAGACGATATCGGGTTTGTCGCCAGTCAGTCTCCGTTTCGTCAGATGGTGACGCCGGGCGGCTACACCATGTCGGTGGCGATGACCAACTGCGGCGCGTTAGGGTGGACCACCGATCGTCACGGTTATTGTTATGCCGTGCGCGATCCGTTGACCGATAAACCCTGGCCTGCGCTGCCGTTATCGTTTGCCAGCGTATGTCGTCAGGCGGCAATCGCGGCAGGGTATGCGAGCTTCCAACCGGACGCCTGCCTGATCAATCGCTACGCGCCCGGCGCAAAACTGTCGCTGCATCAGGATAAAGACGAGCCGGATCTGCGCGCGCCTATTGTCTCAGTTTCGTTGGGGGTGCCGGCGGTTTTTCAGTTTGGCGGCCTGCGTCGCAGCGATCCGCTCCAGCGGATCTTACTGGAGCATGGCGATATCGTGGTCTGGGGCGGCGAGTCCCGTCTGTTTTATCATGGTATCCAGCCGCTTAAAGCGGGCTTTCATCCCATGACCGGTGAATTTCGTTACAATCTCACCTTCCGTCAGGCGGCTGAAAAAGAATAAAAATAAGAATTATTATTGCTGTGCAGGTGGAGTTAGTTAAACTGCGGGCTGTTATTATCGGTCCGGGTTGTATGCATGGAACTTCTTATTCTTGTCTGGCGGCAGTACCGCTGGCCATTTATTAGTGTGATGGCGCTGAGTCTCGCCAGCGCGGCGCTGGGGATTGGCCTGATCGCGTTTATCAATCAGCGCCTGATTGAAACGGTGGACCCCACCGTCATGGTGCTGCCGGAATTTCTCGGTCTGCTCCTGTTGCTAATGGTTGTCACATTAGGTTCCCAACTGGCGCTCACCACTCTGGGACACCATTTCGTTTACCGCCTGCGCAGCGAATTTATCAAGCGCATTCTGGATACGCACGTTGAACGCATTGAGCAACTGGGCAGCGCCTCTTTACTGGCCGGTCTGACCAGCGATATTCGCAATATTACTATCGCCTTTGTGCGTCTGCCTGAGCTGGTGCAGGGCATTATCCTCACCGTCGGCTCGGCGGCGTATCTGGCGATGCTATCGACAAAAATGCTGCTGGTTACGGCTATCTGGATGGCGGTCACTATCTGGGGCGGATTTGTGCTGGTGGCGCGGGTTTACCAGCATATGGCGACCCTGCGCGAGACCGAAGATAAGCTGTACAACGACTATCAGACGGTGCTGGAAGGACGCAAAGAGCTGACGCTAAACCGCGAGCGTGCGGAGCAGATTTTTCAGCAATGCTATATCCCGGACGCCAAAGAGTATCGTCATCACATTATCCGTGCCGATACTTTTCACCTGAGCGCCGTCAACTGGTCGAATATCATGATGCTGGGGGCGATAGGCCTGGTCTTCTGGATGGCGAATAGTCTCGGCTGGGCGGATACCAACGTCGCGGCGACTTATTCACTGACGTTGCTGTTCCTGCGCACGCCGCTGCTGTCTGCGGTGGGGGCGTTGCCAACGCTACTGACCGCCCAGGTGGCGTTTAATAAACTGAATAAATTCGCGCTCGCCCCGTATAAGCCTGATTTTCCGCAGCCGAAAGCCTTTCCCGACTGGAAGACGCTGGAGCTGCGCAACGTGGTTTTCCACTATCAGGATAACGCGTTTTCCGTGGGGCCCATCAACCTGACGATTCACCGCGGCGAACTGCTGTTTTTAATTGGCGGCAACGGTAGCGGGAAATCGACGCTGGCCATGTTATTGACCGGATTATACCAGCCGCAATCGGGAACGATTTTACTTGATGGTCAACCTATTGCCGCCGGGCAGCCGGAAGATTATCGCAAACTGTTTTCTGCGGTGTTCACCGATGTGTGGTTATTCGACCGCCTGCTGGGGCCGCAGGGGAAACCCGCCAATCCCGCTCTGGTCGAAAAGTGGCTTGAGCACCTGAAAATGACGCACAAGCTGGAGCTAAACGACGGGCGCATTTTGAATCTTAAACTGTCGAAAGGGCAAAAAAAGCGCATTGCGCTGCTGCTGGCGCTGGCGGAAGAGCGCGATATTATTTTGCTGGATGAGTGGGCCGCCGATCAGGACCCGCATTTCCGCCGGGAGTTTTATCAGGTGCTGTTGCCGTTAATGCAGGAAATGGGCAAAACCATTTTCGCCATCAGCCATGATGATCACTATTTTATTCACGCCGATCGTCTGCTTGAAATGCGTAACGGACAGCTAACCGAACTCACCGGCGACGAACGTGACGCCGCCTCGCGTGATGCGGTTGCGCGTACTGCGTAATGGCCGGATGAACCGCCTGATGGCAGCCCTACGTCCGCACGCGGGTAGGCCTGATAAGATGCCACGCGTCGCCACCAGGCATCGGGTTATTTCTTGCGGCGGGCGAGCGGATTTCCAGACGTGTTTTGAAAAGAACCCCGGAGCGCTGCGTGAGCCGGCGTGTTCAGATGCCCGGTAAGTGTGACCGGGCAGCGTAACGTTATCGCGTGACGGCGTTCTGTACGTTAGCGTCCGCTTTCCAGATGCGGTATTTCACGTCCACATTCGCCGGGGTATACACCACGATCGGCAGCTTGCTGTTGTAGCGCAGCATCCCGTCTTCACCCAGCCAGGCGGTGACGAATTTTTGCTCTTTCTTACCGTCAGGGCAGGCCATCATGGTTGATACCGGAGAGGTGACGTTATCAAAGATATAATAGTCATAGCCCCAGCCTTCCAGCGTTTTTGTTTCCAGCGTGCCGCCGAGGCGATGCTGGTTACAATCCACCTTCAGCGTTTGGCCAATCAACAGTTCCACTTTGAGGGTAGATTCATCCTGCTGAGGGGTAAGGGTTATCACTTGCCGCTTCATTCCTTTTTCCGCCTGCGGATAGGGGGCGATTTTTTCCAGCGGCTGGGCGGTATCGCCATTGTTAGCCCAGGCAGAGGCGCTGGCGAGGGCGGCGAAGACGACGGCAGGGACAAACATCTTCATTTGATTGTTCACAGTATTTCCTTTCTGCTGTTTTCGGTATGCACGGGCAACAGATTAACACATTCATATTATCTATTAATCTGTATTTACTCATCTTTTCAAGATTATTAATAAAATAGCGTCTTTTTATATAGTGGAATATTCCGATATTGATAATGTAAATGAAATTATCAACTATTAGTGATTTTCGTTATATAAGCATCTATATAACTCATTGAAATGTGAGAAAAAGCACGTTTACGGGTCTTTACCTGGCACTCTTTTGATCCGGCAACAGCATTTACCTCTATCGGGGTATGCATCTCTTACACATCCTGAAATATCTTATTTACAAAAACAACTACTCATAAATTGTACGGTTTTTATTGGTATTCACTCCCTATGGAAGCGTGTCGTTATGGAAGGGCGATATCATGGTTGATTTATCCCGTCGAAGCATGTTGACCGGCAGTTGGCGCAACGCCAGCAATGGGATTCTTCCGCCGTGGGCCAGAGAAACGACCTATTTTCTCGCACATTGTCTGCGTTGCGACGCCTGCATCCAAGCGTGTGAGGCCGACATCCTGCAGCGAGGGGCGGGGGGATATCCGAGCGTAGATTTCAAACGGGGCGAGTGCAGCTTTTGTTATGCCTGTGCGCAGGCCTGTACTGAATCGCTTTTTCTTCCGCGCCACACCAGGGCCTGGGATCTGATTTTTACGCTCACGGAAAACTGCCTCGCCAGGCAATCGGTTGAATGCCATCGCTGCCAGGACAGTTGTGAACCTATGGCCATTACCTTTCGTCCCACGCTATCCGGCATTTACCAGCCGCAGCTTGACTCGCAGGCCTGTCACGGATGCGGGGCGTGTGTGGCTATCTGTCCCGTGTCAGCCATCAAAGCGGAGAACCACCATGTGCACTAACTGGCAGGTCTGTAGCCTGGTCGTGCAGGCCAAAAGTCAGAACATCGCCGCCATTGGCACACAGTTGAACACGTTGCCGGGTTGCGAAGTCGCGTTAAGCGACGTTGAAAGCGGGCAACTGATCGTGGTGGCGGAAGCAGATCAGAGTGAAACGCTGATGCAAACAATTGAGTCAGTACGCAATGTTGAGGGCGTACTGGCGGTGTCGCTGGTTTATCACCAGCAGGATGAGCAAGGTGAGGAAACACCATGAAACTCAGTCGTCGTAGCTTTATGAAAGCTAACGCCGTTGCGGCCGCTGCGGCGGCTGCCGGTCTGAGCGTGCCGGGCGTCGCCCGCGCCGTTGTCGGGCAGCAGGAAGCCATCAAATGGGATAAAGCGCCGTGCCGTTTTTGTGGAACGGGTTGCGGTGTGTTGGTGGGAACGCAGCAGGGCCGTGTGGTCGCCTGCCAGGGCGACCCCGACGCGCCGGTCAACCGTGGTCTGAACTGCATTAAAGGCTACTTCCTGCCCAAAATCATGTACGGTAAAGATCGTCTGACGCAGCCGATGCTGCGCATGAAAGACGGCAGCTATCACAAAGACGGCGAGTTTACGCCGGTGAGCTGGGAACAGGCCTTCGATGTGATGGAAGAGAAGTTTAAAACCTCCCTGAAAGAGAAAGGACCAGAAGCGATCGGCATGTTTGGATCGGGTCAATGGACCATCTGGGAAGGCTATGCCGCCGCGAAACTGTTCAAGGCTGGTTTCCGCTCTAACAACATTGACCCGAACGCGCGTCACTGCATGGCCTCGGCGGTGGTGGGCTTTATGCGCACCTTTGGCATGGATGAACCGATGGGCTGCTACGACGATATTGAGCAGGCCGATGCGTTTGTGCTGTGGGGGTCCAACATGGCGGAGATGCACCCGATTTTATGGTCGCGCATCACTAACCGCCGTTTGTCCGACCCGAATGTGAAGGTTGCCGTCCTCTCCACCTTCCAGCACCGCAGCTTTGAACTGGCGGACAACGGTATTGTCTTTACCCCGCAAAGCGACCTGGTGATCCTTAACTATATCGCGAATTACATTATTCAGAACAACGCGGTAAATCAGGATTTCTTCACAAAGCATGTGAACCTGCGTAAAGGGGCGACGGATATCGGCTACGGCTTACGCCCGACGCACCCGCTGGAAAAAGCGGCGAAGAATCCGGGCTCCGACGCTTCCGAACCGATGAGCTTCGACGAGTATAAAGCCTTCGTGGCGGAATATACGCTGGACAAGACTGCTGAAATGACCGGCGTGCCGAAAGATCAACTGGAACAGTTGGCGCAGCTCTACGCCGATCCGAATAAGCGCGTGATCTCTTACTGGACGATGGGTTTTAACCAGCATACCCGCGGCGTGTGGGCGAATAACCTGGTTTACAACCTCCATCTGCTGACCGGAAAAATCTCCCAGCCTGGCTGCGGTCCTTTCTCGCTGACCGGCCAGCCTTCCGCCTGCGGTACGGCGCGTGAAGTGGGAACCTTCTCACACCGTCTGCCCGCAGACATGGTCGTGACGAACGAAAAACACCGCGATATCTGCGAAAAACACTGGCAGATCCCCGCTGGCACTATTCCGGCAAAAGTGGGTTTACACGCGGTGGCGCAGGATCGCGCGTTGAAAGACGGCAAGCTGAACGTCTACTGGGTAATGTGTAATAACAATATGCAGGCCGGGCCGAACATCAATGAAGATCGGATGCCGGGCTGGCGCGATCCGCGTAACTTTATCATTGTCTCCGATCCTTACCCGACGGTGAGCGCGCTGTCTGCGGATCTGATCCTGCCGACCGCCATGTGGGTTGAGAAAGAAGGTGCTTACGGCAACGCCGAACGCCGCACGCAGTTCTGGCGTCAGCAAATTAAAGCGCCGGGCGAAGCCAAATCCGACCTCTGGCAACTGGTGCAGTTCTCCCGTCGTTTTAAAACCGAGGAGGTCTGGCCGGAGGCGTTGTTGGCTCAGAAGCCGGAGCTGCGCGGTAAAACTCTGTATGACGTTCTGTTCGCCACGCCTGCGGTCAGCAAATTCCCGCTGAGCGAGCTGAAAGAGGATCAGTTAAACGATGAGTCTCGTGAGCTGGGCTTCTATCTGCAAAAAGGGTTGTTTGAAGAATACGCCTGGTTTGGACGTGGCCACGGTCACGATCTGGCGCCGTTCGACGATTACCACAACGCGCGCGGTCTGCGCTGGCCGGTCGTCGAAGGCAAAGAGACGCAATGGCGTTACAGCGAAGGCAACGACCCGTATGTAAAAGCGGGGGAAGGGTACAAATTCTACGGTAAACCGGATGGCAAAGCGGTGATCTTCGCGCTGCCATTTGAACCTGCGGCGGAGTCGCCGGACAACGAGTACGATCTGTGGCTTTCCACCGGTCGCGTGCTGGAACACTGGCATACCGGCAGTATGACGCGCCGCGTGCCTGAATTGCATCGCGCCTTCCCGGAAGCGGTGGTCTTTATTCACCCGCTGGATGCGAAAGCGCGCGATCTGCGTCGTGGGGATAAGGTTAAAGTGTCGTCCCGCCGCGGCGAAGTGATTTCGATTGTCGAAACACGTGGACGTAACCGTCCGCCGCAGGGACTGGTGTATATGCCGTTCTTCGATGCCGCTCAGCTAGTGAACAACCTGACGCTGGATGCGACGGACCCGCTCTCTAAAGAGACGGACTTCAAGAAGTGCGCCGTTAAGCTGGCGAAGGTGTAACGCGTTATGTCCCGTACAGCGAAACCCCAAAATGGCCGCCGCCGCTTCCTGCGTGATGTTGTGCGCACTGCGGGCGGGCTGGCGGCGGTTGGCGTGGCGCTGGGCTTGCAACAGCAAACCGCGCGCGCATCGGGCGTGCGGCTGCGTCCGCCTGGCGCGCTGAATGAAAATGTCTTCGCCAGCGCCTGTGTGCGCTGCGGGCAGTGCGTTCAGGCGTGTCCATACGACACGCTAAAACTGGCGACGCTGGCCTCCGGGCTATCGGCAGGCACGCCCTATTTCGTCGCTCGCGACATCCCCTGCGAAATGTGTGAAGACATTCCGTGCGCCAAAGTCTGCCCCAGCGGGGCGCTGAATAAAGATATCGCCTCCATTGATGACTCGCGCATGGGGCTGGCGGTGCTGCTGGATCAGGAAAACTGCCTCAACTTTCAGGGGCTGCGCTGCGACGTTTGTTACCGCGAATGCCCGAAAATCGATGAGGCCATCACGCTGGAGCTGGATCGCAACATGCGCACCGGCAAACATGCGCGCTTTCTGCCCACCGTACACAGCGACGCCTGTACCGGCTGCGGCAAATGCGAAAAAGTCTGCGTACTGGAGCAACCAGCGATAAAAGTGTTGCCGTTGTCATTGGCGAAAGGGGAGTTAGGACACCATTACCGCTTCGGCTGGCTGGAGGGGAAAGATGGCAAATCGTAAACGCGACGCCGGGCGAGAAGCGCGGGCGAAAAAAGGCTGGTGGCGTAGCCACCGTTGGCTGGTGTTACGCCGTATCAGCCAGTTTATGGTGCTGGGGATGTTTCTCAGCGGCCCGTGGCTGGGCTTTTGGGTTTTGCATGGCAACTACAGCAGTAGTTTGCTGTTCGATACCCTCCCGTTGACCGATCCGCTGATTACCCTGGAAAGTCTCGCCAGTGGACATCTTCCCGCTACCGTGGCGCTGACGGGAGCAGTGATTATCGCTGTGCTGTATGCGCTGGCGGGAAAGCGATTATTTTGCAGTTGGGTTTGCCCGCTAAACCCCGTTACCGATTTGGCTAACTGGATGCGCAGGAAATTTGACCTGAACCAGTCTGCGACGATTCCACGCCATATACGGTACGTCCTTCTGGTGGTGGTGTTAATCGGTTCGGCATTGACCGGCACGTTGCTGTGGGAATGGATTAATCCCGTGTCGCTGTTAGGCCGTAGTCTGGTTATGGGATTTAGTAGCGGCGCGTTGCTGATTATTGCTTTGTTTTTATTTGATTTATTAGTCGTTGAGCACGGTTGGTGCGGCCATATTTGCCCGATGGGCGCGCTGTATGGCGTGCTGGGCAGTAAAGGCGTAGTGACCGTGACGGCCAAAAAACGTGAGAAATGTAATCGCTGTATGGATTGTTTTCATGTTTGCCCGGAACCGCATGTGCTACGTGCGCCGGTGCTGGATGAGCAAAGCCCGGCGCAGGTCACTCACCGCGACTGCATGACCTGCGGTCGCTGCGTGGATGTCTGTTCTGAGGATGTTTTTACAATAACGATACACAACATCATTCGGGATGCATCGCGGCGGTAAGCGAGGAAATCCCCAGGAGCATAGATAACGATGTGACTGGGATTTTCGAGCGCAGCCAACAAAGAGGCAGCTCGAAGGATGAAGTGTAAATGCGATGGAGTTCGGGAGCGAAACAATGAAAAGCCATGACCTGATGAAAGCGCTGTGTCAATGGATGGCCACGCTTGCCCTGGTGGTAAGTGGTGCGGTTTGGGCGGCAAACGGAGTGGATCTGAGCCAGTCGCCGGAAGTATCCGGGACGCAGGAAGGGGCGATTCGTATGCCGAAAGAGCAGGAACGTATGCCGCTAAATTACGTCAACCAGCCGCCGATGATCCCGCACAGCGTCGAGGGCTACCAGGTGACGACCAATACCAACCGCTGTCTGCAATGCCACGGCGTGGAAAGTTATCGTACGACGGGCGCGCCGCGTATCAGTCCGACGCACTTTATGGACAGCGACGGTAAAGTGTCGGGCAACGTCGCGCCGCGTCGTTATTTCTGCCTGCAGTGCCACGTACCGCAGTCTGATACCGCGCCGATTATCGACAATACCTTTACCCCCTCGCAAGGTTACGGGAAATAAGAGGTCATTATGGAAAATTCTAACCGTAAACCCGGCTGGATAAAGCGCGTCTGGCGATGGTGGCGCAGCCCCAGCCGCCTGGCGTTGGGGACGCTGCTGTTAATCGGTTTTATCGGCGGCATCATCTTCTGGGGCGGCTTCAATACCGGAATGGAAAAGGCTAACACCGAAGAGTTTTGTATTAGCTGCCATGAAATGCGCAACACGGTGTATGAGGAGTATATGGAAACCGTCCACTACAACAACCGTAGCGGCGTTCGTGCCACCTGTCCTGACTGCCATGTGCCACATGAGTGGGGGCCGAAGATGATCCGTAAGATCAAAGCCAGTAAAGAACTGTACGCGAAGGTATTTGGGCTGATAGATACACCGCAGAAATTTGAAGCTCATCGCCTGACAATGGCACAAAATGAGTGGCGGCGCATGAAAGACAACAACTCGCAGGAATGCCGTAACTGCCACAATTTCGATTTTATGGATCTGACCGCGCAAAAAGGCGTCGCGGCGAAAATGCACGATCAGGCGGTAAAAGATGGACAGACCTGTATCGATTGCCACAAAGGGATCGCGCATAAACTGCCGGATATGCGTGATGTTAAACCAGGTTTCTGACAGGACGTTGATGAGTGGGAATGCTTGAAGCCAGAGATCTGTACTGCGAGCGGGACGAGAGGACGCTGTTTCACGGGCTGTCGTTCACCGTGGAGGCCGGGGAGTGGGTGCAGGTCACCGGCGGCAACGGCGCCGGAAAAACCACCCTGC